>Ga0179593_1528824_pt1 | contig 19430 bp, 33 predicted proteins | sample CZODoug2_1_08_16_FD_185931 | JGI IMG/M metagenome (GOLD analysis project Ga0179593, IMG submission 185931) | Vadose zone soil fungal communities from Angelo Coast Range Reserve, California, USA - CZODoug2_1_08_16fungal (PacBio error correction) | ecosystem: Environmental > Terrestrial > Soil >...
GTGAAGAAGGGAGGAGGAGCAACACTATGAGACGGAGGGGAGAGTCCTCTCGCCTCTCACTGGAAAAGGATTTCAGTTTTTGCAGGCAGAGATTGAAGAAGAGAAAAAAAAGGAGGGGAGAGAAAAGATAGGTGATAAAGAAGAGAGACGTCAAAAAAATACTCCAGAAAGAGAGTGAGAGCGGCGAAGTCGCGGCTCACAAGGAAAGAAACCTCCGCAAAGCCTCCTCCCAGAAAAGAAAGTGGAAGGATCGCGCCGCATAGAAAGGCCTGAGGGAGAGAAAGGGGCGGGCTGCTTCCACGAGCTGGAAAGGAGGGGAAAGAAGGAGGACGACACCACTCGGAAGTGGGTGTTAGGAAGGAGCGCCGTATCACGCTTGCAGAAACTTCGGGTTCTGAAATTTGGGGGGGGACGGAGGGGGCCGTGAGTAGGGGGAGGGTCAGGGCCCCTTGATAGGAAGGACGATGCGGATCCGGTTGCCGTGATGACGACGAGTCAATCTCCTTGTAGAGATCTGTCGACTCGAGATGGGGGGAAGGAGGGAGGGGGGAAGGTACCGAGCGACCCGCCAAAGACGATCAGTAAGGGTCCGTGACGACAACTTCCTAATTCATACCTGCCATATAGCCGAGGAGGGGGGGGAGGAAGGGACTGTGTCGGGAAAAGGAACTCTTGGGTGAATTTTAGAAAATTCAAATCAAGAAAGGAGGGGTCGTCCCGCTATCCTGAGGTAGTTTGTGCCCCCTGGTCTGCCCTGGTACTAGGGATCACGGGAAGGATTCCAACCCGCGACAATTGATCCGGACCAGTTTGAAGCAAACGCAACTATGCATCGTCCGCTCAAGCATCACTCACGTGAGGACAGGGGGGGGGGGAAGCATAGGATCATCAAAGACCGAGCTGACCGAGAAGAAAGCTCCGAAAGGGGAGCCACTCCTTGCGTCTCAAACGAGAAAAAACCCCCCCAAGACGCACGCGACTTGCTAGAGCGCGACTCTTGTACTACGACAGAAGGTCGCGTTTTTGGAAAAGAGGTTCAAGCGGCGATGGAAGGGGAAGGCTCGCCCTATCGTCAATTTAGAGAAGCTCGTCTGACGTCCACGGGTAAGGGGGGGAAAATGCCGATCCGTGAAATCGCAATGTCCGGACCAGCGATTGGCAAAGTCGAAATTGCTCGTAGGTAAGATTACCTCCCTGCAAAGATCCCTACCGCGGGGTTGCTGGGAGAAAAGTCCTCGTATACGAATTCGCGGGGGGGAGGATTCAACAACCCCTGCGAAGTCCTCTATTGGCGAACTCGTGGGGGAAAGCGATCGCGGAAATCCTTACGTCAGCGAAAGAGCAGTGGCGAACTTACGAGAAAAGGGCTCTTGTGATGTGAAAAAAAAAATTGCTCACCGAAGGGGGGGAAAAGGAGGCGCTGCGTTATTTGAAAGAGAAAGGGAACAGGTAAGGCGGAAAAGGGGCGTCGAATTCGCTGTAACCGTAACGCTCCGGGAGGGACCAGCTTGGTCGATAGGAAGCACGAAAGGTCTAGACGGAAAAAAACAATTATCTTGAAGGGAGACTTGCGAGATGTCACCTGGTTTGTCATGCGTTGTTGGAGGGGGGTCGGAAAAGCGTAAGGGGGCATCGGGGAGTCGTCGAGCAACTGCGTATAAAAAAAAAAACAAAGGAAGCACTGGGGGGGTTCTGGCTGCCAGACCTGAAAGATGTCTACGAAGCAAGGCGAACCTGTAGGGAGGTTGCGTGGCAAATGTCACCTACAGGCGGGCCACAAGGTAGGGAGTCTCTAATATTATACCAAAAAAAAAAGGCTGTAGGCGCTTAACCGCATGGAGTGCATCAAAACCTTGACCAGAACGAGCTTCGGAGCTGGCCGAGAGCTGCGTGGGAGGTAGAGGGTGTAGTGGAGTCTGCGTCATCAGAGAAACATTTCTTCTTCTGCGAAAGTTCCGAGACAGGGGGGTTTCAGAAAGAAAAAATCGGGAACTTTTCTTCTATAGCGGTCAAAAAAAAGTTATTAAAGCAGGGGGAGGCCGTTGTTCACGGGAAAAGGTATCGGGGGGGAGCGATTTCTTATAAGACTATGCCTTCAAGATCGCTGAGACCGGCTAAGAAGAGAGAATCTTGAAAGGTGAGTCTTTTTCTTGAAATCTGGGAGAAAGGGAAGAAAGGGATCTATTCGGTGAATTGATAATGGAGAATGCCCTTCGAAAAAAGAAGGCTTTTGATCGTCCGAGGAAAAAAGGTCGCTCTAGAAAAAAAAAGGAGTAAGCGTGGAAAAGGGGGGTAAGAGAGAGGCGCCAAGCCAAGAGTATCTTTTTTGACGTTTGGGATCTCGACTCTAGCGGGAGAAAGGAGGGGGGGGTGAAGGGCATGGAAAAGACTCGTATGGGGGGGTGGGGGGGCAGTGAGAACGGCTAGTTTATCTCTCTGGGTAAAAAAGCTTCGCGGGGAGGGAGGAGGACGACCGTTCCGGTGAAGAAAAAGTCAGCTGACTGAGTCTTAAGTAAGGAAAGCTTATTTGTCCGTTCGGAAAGAGGGGACTTGTGCACGGGAGAGCGCGGACTCGGCAGGGGGGGGGGCGCGGGTAGGTTCCATCCTCCTCGGGGAGGTCACATTTATAGGTGGCGCCGCCCTAAACTAGAAGAGTCCATACCCTTTGAAAAGGAATTCCTCGGGAGGGGGGGATAACTCAGGGAAAAAAAGAAAAGGGGACTTCGGAGGGAAAGCAGGGGAAAGTTCGATTTTTGGAAGTCAGAATGCGGGGAAGGAGGCGTGCAGGACGGAAAAAAAGGGGAAAAAGGTCAGCCTGGAAAAAGTACGAACGGGTATGATCCTGGGAAAAAGCACGTAGGGGGGGGGGGGGGGGGGGGGGGGGGGGGGACGCAGGAAGGTCTCGAGAGACAGCTTCTTAATTGGGGGAAAAAAAAATAGGGCCAGGAAGAAGGGCCGCAAGTAAGAGAAGGAAAATGAAGGGACGCAGAAGGGGGGGGGGGGGCGGTGGGTGGATATTCTCCTGAGAGGAGGATGGGCAGGAGGAAGGCCGAAGGAAGAGACTTAAATTGTTTAATTTGGGGGGAAACTGGGGGGATAGGCTGAGGACCATTAGAAAGGGGGGGAGCCGCCCTGGATAGAAGTAAACTTCCCCAGTAAAAAAAAGCGGGGGGAGCAGGGCGTGAGGTGGAAGAAATCAGATGGGGAAGAAAAGGGCATGGCGGGGCGGTCGCAGTAAAGCGCTATACAGAGGCCTTCATACAAAAAAACCAAAACGTAGGGAGGAAAAGAAAAGATGTGTTCTCAATCCCCGGAAAAAGCGTGACGAGAAGGGGGGGGCAGTGACGGTGGAGAAAAAAAAAGGAATCTCGCCGACTAATGAGGTGTTAGAAAGGGGGGGGGGGGGTGAGATAAGGCTCTTCTCATCTCACAAAAATTCTCTTGCTCGAAAAGGACTTGTGACCGGAACAAACTGCAGAGAATCTATGTCCATCAAGCTTCTTGTCTGCAAAAAATGATACCGAGCGGCTATTGCTATCGGAAAAAAATCTTTGCCTCTCGCGGGGGGCTGAGCCTACGTTTCGTAAAGGGAACACCTGGCGAAAAGCGACCGGGTCGCAGAAAATTACCGAATTATGTCGTAAGGGATCTTGCTTTTTCTAGCGAAAAAAAAAAAACGAAAATAAAAAAAAAAAAAAAAAAAAAAAAAGGGAGCGAGCGATCAAGAAAGTTCCTGATTCGCGAAACGGCTCGTGCTGTCTTGCAAAAACTTTCAAAAAACCACCCCCTAAAACCAAAACGAAAAAAAAAAAAAGACTAACAACCTAAGAGTACCCAACAGAAAAAAACAATAAAAAAAAGAAAAAAAAAAACCACCCAAACGAGAGAAAAAAAAAACCAAAAACCAGAGAAAAACCCATTTAAAAAGAAAAAAATTCACAAAAAACAAACTGAGCCCAAATAGAAAAAGAAAACTTTCTCAAACTATTCTTAAGACGGGTTCTTTATTTTTCCGCGAAATAAAGAGTTCCTTACTCATGAAGGAAGAATGTGAATCATCTCTCTCAAGAAAAAAACATGCTATTTTAGCTTTAGAGTTCCTAGATACGAAGTGAGCAAGAAATCTGTATTCTATGAGGGGGGGATGACTGAAAAGACGTGCAGCTGCATTTTTCCTAAGGAAAAAAATCTTCTTATTACTGAGGGAGGAGGGCTTGAATATCTTGGCCTCCTAAGAGTGGACTGGATCAATCCATTTTTACTGTTCAAAACTTTGGACTGTCGGAAAAAAAGAGCGATGCTTTAGATGCTCGAAGACTGTCTTTCCGTCATGAAAAAACATGTTTCGTAAAAAGGAGGGGGGGGGGGGGGGGGGGGGGGGGGGGGGGGAAAGCTCTAGGGGAAAGCTGGGGGCATAGAGAGGAAAAAAAAAAAATGCTGAGAAAGGAGAAGAAAAAAAGAGGGACAAAGGAAAATAACTGCTGTCCTCTATGGGGGGGGGGGTGCTTTGAACGTCCTCGAGGGAGAACGGGGGTTGGGCCATAAGACGAATTGCGTAGAAAAAGGAACCTTCTGAGCTGGGCAAGGGAGGGAATCTGCTGGGGGGGGAGTAAAGTGCGAAGGTCTAATGAGGGGAAATTGGGTGCTCGGAAATGGTTCGGCGATTCCGAATATAAAGAAGGTGGGGAGAGACTGTACAAAAATAAAAGGGCTTACGTGGGGGGAATATGGCTGAGGTCGTGGAAAAGGACGTTTCTCGAAGGGGGGGGGGGGGAAAAAAAAAGGGTGGGGGCCTCTCGTCAAAAGGATTTATTTTGAAATGGGCTCGAAGGGGAGAGAAGGTAGAAAAAGAAGGAGAAGGCAGGAATACGAAAAAGCTCGGCTTAGGATCTCGGCCAGAATTTTTCGGGAATCATTCTTCGAGGGGAAAAAAACGCCGTTTGGCGGTGGAAATAATGAAAGCGGCTTTCTGTGTGGTCTCTTTAGTCCTAATGTGTGGGAAGGGACCCGGTCTCGGATCAAGTGTCGTTCGGAGAAAAGAAAGCTGTATTCCATGGGGAAGGAAAGTGTCGTTCTAGACCTACAATAGATGTCCACACTGAGGGGAACATCAAGGCAGGGAAAAAGATTCGCAATTGTAAGACGAATATGAAGCTGTGGATGGCCGAAGGAGGAATTAAGGGAAAAAAAAGGCAGGAGTCATCTGGCTATCGGGGAATCATATCAATCTCTATTGAACCGTTCCTGGACATAGGGGTTAAAAAGAGAAGAAGTTCGCCTGGTTCGAGGGAAAAGAAAGTGAAAAAGGATGGGGAGGTGAACTCACGCCGTAGGCGGGCGTGATCAAATTTGCTTTCGAGGGGAAAAAAATCACGGCTAAAGAGCCTCGTAAGGGGAGGAGCAGTCAGGCGTTAGATTGGGTCTGAACCATAGAAAAGAAGAGGAATCTGTACTATAGGGTTAGAAAAAAAAAAAAAAAAAAAAAAAAAGGAACACAAAAAAAAAAGAAAAAAAACACAAAAAAAAAGAGAAAAAAAAAAAAAAAAAAGAAAAAAAAAAGAAAAAAAAAAAAAAAAAAAAAAAAAAAATTTTAAAAAAAAAAAAAAAAAAAAACAAAAAAAAAAACACAAAAAAAAAAAAAAAAAAGAAAAAACGAAAAAAAGAGGAAAAATAAAAAAGAAAAAGGAAAAAAAAAAGAAAAAAAGAAAAAAAAACCCAAAAAAAAAAAAAAAAAGACGGCTAAAAAAAAAAAAAAAAAACACAACCAAAAATAGTGATTGTGCCGTGGGGATTGTTTTCTTTTGGCCTAGTCTTGCTTATGAAAGAAAAATGCTCGAGGAGTTCTGTAAACAAAGTTCAGAAATTTTTAATACGAAGGAGCTTATTACTTCTCGGAAAAAAAAAAAAAAACGAGGCAATTTCGGAATGGGCAAGGAAAGTCCTAGCGTGGGCAAGATTCCTCGAGTCAAGGGGCGGGAGAGGGAGATCTTTTCAGTGTCAGAGGGGGGCAGTCTTTTGCTGACATTCGTAGGATAATTACCTGTAAAAAGAGAAAGCCACTCCTCCTTTCTGCTAGTGTTGGGGGGGGGGGGTGGGGGGGTGGGGGGGGGGGGGGGGGGGGGGTTTGGTGGAGAGGGAGGTCGCGTACTCTTCGAGAAAAAAAAAAAAAAAAAAAAAAAAAAAAAAAAAGAAAAAAAAAAGAAAAAAAAAAAAAAGAAAAAAAAGAAAGAAAAAAAAGTCAAAAGAAAAGAAATCGGGGCGGATGCCGCGAAAAAAATCTGTCTGCATCCGTCCGCGGGAAAATCTGTCAGTTCAAAAAAAAAAAAGAGAAGGACGGCGTAGAAGCAGCAGCAAGGGAGCGACGAGGGGAAAATTTTCTCTTGGGGAGTGCTAGATCGAAAACCGGAAGTGGGGCTAAAGGGGTCACTGAGGAGAGGTCTACGACGTGCCCACACTTGGGTCCTCTCGGAGGGAAAGAATTGCTGACGTAAGAAGGAATACAATAGTGTCCGAAAGGGGGGATTAGCATCGTTGAGAAGAGTTGGTCCGGTGGGGCGTCAGCAAGAGGGAGGATATGGTCACCGGGGTCCGGGCAGACCAGGGTTCGAAAAGGTCGGGGCGGGGGGACAAAGTGAAGTAGTTTTTCGGGAAAAGTTGCCGGCGACCAAGAAAAAACGGGGCGCTCACCGAATCATAGGGAGGGGGGGGGGGGGAGAGCTATCTGGCCCATTCTTATAGGGATCACCTGAGACCAGGGGAAAAAAAAAAAAAAAAAAAAAAAAAAAAAAACGAGTTACGCAGACAGCTTTTTCCCTTCGGAACGTCGGCAGCTCGGAAATCGGTTCGAATACGTCTCAGGAGATACGTTTCATCGCGGGGGGGGGGGTCGGGTCTACTTCGACGAAAAGGGGGGGAGCTGCTTTCTGGAGGGATCGGGATTAGGGCGGCTGGCGGGGCACCTTACTTATAAGAAAGAAAGGGATCCCATCTCTATTCGTCCAAGGGCTTCTATTCGCAAGGCAGAGTCGTAACGGGTCGATAAAAGGGAGAAGGGAATTCGCGGCATCGAAAGGAGAAAGTCAAAGAGAGGAGAGAAGAAAAACGCGTCAGAATCAAGGGGGGGTGCCGATCCCCTACTTTTTCGATCAGGGGGACCGGGTCTGTCACTTGACGGGCAGAAAGAGGAACGACGAGTTCGGGGGGGGGGAAGTACAAGGAGACACCCACGGGGGCGAGTTCGCACGCACACTTCAGTCAGGAAAACCGCAAGAAAAAAAAAAAAAGAGGGGAAAAACCTGTGCGGGCGTCCTGAGGAAAGAAGACCAGGTTATGTGGCGGAACAAGCGCTTTGGGGCGTCACGGCCGGGAAAGGAAAGGGCGTTAGGTCGAGGAGCAAGCTAGCGGGGGGGGGGGGGGGGGGGGGGGTGAGGTAGGAAAGTAATGTCTCGCCTCTAGCTGAGAAAAAAGGATTATCTTTTTGGGGGGGGGGGGGGGAACTTGCTGCTTTCTTGAGCATAAAAAAAAAAAGAAAAAAAAAAAAAAACAAACAAAAAAAAAAAAAAAAAAAAAAAAAAAAGAAAAAAAAAAAAAAAACAAAGTAAATAGAGAGAGATGGATTTCAAGAAAGCAGCTCCGAAAGAAAGAGGAGGATTCCCTTCCTATATTCGCGTGTCAGGGGGGAGGGACTTCATCATTACCGGGAGGTTGCGCTCTCCGTTTCAAACGCCTCGGTCGAACAAGGCGAAGAAAAGGCTTGTGTTGAAGAATGCAGGGCTCCGCAAGAAAGGGGAAGCGCTACAGGGTTCATGGAGGGAGGGGAGATATATTGCTTTACTTCATTTGAAGGCCGAATTTGTTAATCTCCAGGAGAGGAGCGCTTCTTTTCAGCAGCTGGAGCTTAGATTAATGAAGAAGGGAGGGGTCGGCATTTCGAAGGGAAAAAAAGTGTTATCTTTTTCTACACGGAAGGGATCTCTTGCTCCTCAAAGGAGGAGGACTATTGTTGAGTATAGAGGGTCGATGGGGGTTAGGAGGAGGGACGCCTCTATTAAAGAGATAATTTGCTATCTGAAAAGACTCGTTTTGCGAAAGGAAGTAGTCTGTGATTGGGGGGGGGGGCCTGTAGGGTCGGGGCGAAAGAGGAAAAAAGAAGCCTATCTGCTTCTTCATTACTTACTAACGTCCGATAGAGGCTTAAGACGAGAGGGGTTAACTCTCGGGAAAAAAAAAGTTATGCCGTAGGGGAAGAGTGCCCTCTGGGAAAAGCATGCAAGAGTTGGTTCTAAACATCAAAAGGAAGAAAAAAATCTAAGGGGGGCCCCGCACGCGATTGGGGCCGGGTGCAGGGGGGGGGGTAAGAGGGTTCTGCGCCTGGGCCTTGAAGAGATCAGCGGTTGCGAAAGAGCTTAAACGCAGCGCGACAGTAGGGGAAGAACAAGTGTCCTCAGACTCTTTTTCCTCTAGAAAAGGGCGTTCTTACGCTCAATCGAGGAAAAAGAGGGTGATCCGATGATGCAGGGGGAGCAGAAAATGGGGCTGTGAGAAAAAAGGACTGGTAAGGGAAGTTGGGGGCCAAGGAAAGAGAAGTCTCTCTATTTTGTCCTCATGGTCTCAGGGAAAGACAACACATTCCGAAAAAAAAGATTCAGATATCATCACGGAAAAATGAGTCGGGTCATGAGAAAAAAGGAGGGTGAAAAGACAAAAGGGGGGAAAGCAGGTGCTATTTTCGATGGTGGAGACAGGGCTTCCATTTCCCTATCGCAGGGGTTTGGGGGGTGCAGAGGAGGGGAGAGAGATGCCTGTTCGCTCGTCGAGAGAAAAAAAAGGGTGTTTTCTCAAAGGATAGGTCGTACATGACGTCAATGTAAAGGAAAAGGGGGGAAAAATTCGATGTGGGGAAAATCTCTCGACGGGCGTCGAAAGGGGAAAAGAATCGTCGGCTTGGCTCTGAGGGAAGGGAAGCAGATGTTCGTTCTTTATCTGCATGCCATGGGTCTAGCAGGAAACTCTTGCGGCTGGTCGGGGAGGAGGAAGGCAAAAAACAAGTAGGAACCGCGGGCGGCACTGAGGGGGGGGAAAATTCCTTCTATTTTCTTAAAAAAGAAGAGAGGGGCGGCATTCGATGGCCGGGGATCATTAGGGCCGTACGGGCGGTAAGTGGGGGGGGAGGGTAGATCGACGAGGGAAAAAAAACGACTTTTTCGCGGAGCTCCAGATTTTTCGGAAGGAAAGGGTCTTGAGGCTGAAAAGAAGGCAATCGAAAAAGCGGGCATAAAAAGAAGTCGTCTGTATTGTTTGGGGGAAAAGGCTCTGGCCGGATGAAGGGAAAAGGGGGGAAAGTGTCGATGGCAGCGCTCAACGGGTCCGCGGACGATAAAAAAGGGAACAGGGAACTTGTCGATGTTTATGGGGGGCCCATTGGGGAGGGGGACGTTTGGGCGAAGAAGGGGCGTGCGAAGGGGGGGGAAAGAGCGGCGTACTACTTTAGCCATCAATGATATCCAGGGGTCTGAAAAAAGGGGAAGAACGGCGAGTGCCCCACCTGAAGAAAAGTCAAACGTGCATCCATCAAAGGGTGTCGAACGTCGTATTTCACAAAAAAAAATCTCTATACCACGGTAAAGAGGGGGGGAGTTGCGGCCTTAAGAGATGTCTTATGTACGAAGGGGCAAAAAAAAAAACTTTCCAGATTTAACGCTGTAAGGGGTGTCTCTTTTCTAAAGAGGGGTCAGAAGGTGCATTAAAGAGCGGGAGTGGGGGAAAGAGATGACTATTCTTAGATATCTTTCCGAAGGGGGGCTCCTTCGACCTCAGCGATTGCAAGTGATTGCGAAGGGGGGGCTTGGGTGGGGGTTTGTGGGGGGTTCTTTCACGTGTATTCGATGGAAAAGCAATTCCGGTCAAGAGCGAGGCATGGCCAGTAACGTCAAAAAAAGGACGCTATTCAATGTGAGGGAAAAAATGCGCTTACGATTCGGCATGTCTGTCACATTCCAGGCGAGAGGCGCTAATTGCGGAAAAAAAATAGCGGGTCAGATGCTGTAACCGAGGGGGAAAAAAAGCATGTCATTTTGTTCAAATACTTCGGGCATGATCGTTTGGGTGAAAAAAGGCGGACGTGACTGGTAGGCGAGGCAGTCGAGAGGGGGGGAAGGGGCGCCTGTAGAAAAAACCTTGAGGCTCTTTGCCGGGGTCGACCGTGCTCGTTGTCTTGCGGAGAGAAAACGTCTCCAGAGAGGGACGCTAAGCGAACGAGGGGACCGTGAGACGATCTTGGACAAGTTCGCTATGAACATCACGCTCCTCGTGCAGGGAAAAAAGAAAAAAAAAAAAAAAAAAAAAAAAAAAAAAAAAAAAAAAAGGACTCTAAGCCTCTTCACTTCCATGAAAAAAAGGAAAGAAGGAGGGGGACCGTTTTTAACTCGAGGAAAGAGCGTTAGGTTCACGGAAAGTCGGGCATGCGTCCATCTATGTTTTTTTCTTTCAGAGGGTCTTGTTTTTTGGTGGGTTTGAAGAGCTATCAGTACTGTTCGGGCAGGTTCAGGCCGGCTCTGGGGGGCATAAAAAAGAAAATGCGTCGAACTGGGGAGAAAGAAGGCGCTGGGTGGTGCTTTGAAACAACTAGTAAGAGGGACGTCGATCTCTGGCATATGGATTCATATCGCGGCGTCATGTGTCGACGGGGAGAGAGCTAAACGGGTCGAAAGCGCGGAGGTCGGGACTGCGGCTCTGCGGGCATAGTCGGAGAAAAAAGGGTCTTCTTGTTCCAGACATCTTTAGGTGAGGGGGGGGGGGAATTTGTTGAAAGGATAAATGCGCGGTCTCTTTGCAGGAAGTCGAATGACTTTCGCCGTCGATCGGGAAAAAAAGTGTCGGGGGGGGAAGAGGTCTTGATGCTAGAGAAAAAAGGAAGGGGCTTCTCTATGTCGGGGGGAAGGTGCGCACTGAGAATAAAACAAGCTCTCTCATCCTGCAGCACGGGAAAGGAGTAGATCTAAAAGTAGATAGGGGAGGGAAAGGTCGTCCCCCATTGCGCTGCATAGTGGTAAAAATCCCCTCTGAAGAGAAAAAAAAGGAGGCGGGTCTACAAACTCCCCTATTTGCTTCTCTTTCCCGTAGGCATAGAGAGAAGGGGGGGGAAAAGGTACCTTGTGCTAGGGGACCGGAAGTGGAAACAGCATCCTCTCAGAGAAAAACAGGGGGGGGGGGACTCGGCTGCAATTCCTCATCAGAAATGCAGGCAAATAAAAAAAACGAAAAAAGGGGGGCCTTCGCCGGAATACGAAGGCGCTGTAGACATCCTGGACTTAAAGTCGCAACGGTCGGAGGGGGGAGAAAGTTGCTGGAAGAGGAAAAGTCACAGTGCGAGAAGAATGCTGATGACTCTTCGACCGAAAAGAAAAACATAGAGAGGCTACTGCACAGATTCTCCGACTGGTAAAAGAGGGAGGGAAGGGGCGTTCGTAGTGGGCGGACGCTGCAACAAACAGAGCCGAAGGGATAAGTGAATCAGGCGCTAGAAAAGGAAAAAGGAGAGGTGCGATGGGTGGTAGAAAGGAGTTTAGCTTCGAGGTTCTGCTCCGGGGGAGGGGGGGGCACACCCTGGAAGGGAGGGGGAGAGACAAAACAAAAAAAAAAAAAAAAAAAGAAAAAAAAAACACAAAAAAAAAAAAAAAAAAAAAAAAAAACAAAAAAGAAAAAAACAAAAAGGTTTCCGTAAAAAGACGATTCTATCGCCGCTTTACTCAAAAAGCTGGGAAAGCCCGAAGGAAGGGGTAGATGTCCTTCCTCTCTTCTTTGAGAACCTGTAGTTTCCTAAAAAAAAGCACAAAAAAGAAAAACCAAAAAAAAAAAAAAAAAAAAAAAAAAAAAACAAAAAAAATCTGCGAAGGGGAAAGAATCGATCTTTGCTGATACGGCGGCCATTCTTTTTAGAGGAAATCACAGGCGAGAGCTCGGGAAAAAAGGGGCGCCTTCTTTCGACATTTACCATCCTTCATCATGACCTGTTCAAAGAGGGGAAAAAAAACACTGAAAGAAAAGGAAGGCGAAGGCCGGCTCGAGGAAAAAGGGAGTGGCCTTCGGCGATCGAAAAAAGCTTCTTGCGCACCATGAAAAGGGGAACGGGGGGGGGGGGGGGGAGGGGAAAAAAAAAAGGGAAGGGGAGGGAAAGTGCGGCTATAACTACAACCTGAAAGATCGGAGGGAAGAAGGAAAAAAACCAGTTCCGAAAAGAAACGACTATATCCATTGCGCCTCTGATAGGAAAAGAGGAGGCGTCGCGGGCAATTCTGGGCATTAGCTTAGCAAGAAGAAGGGTCTCGCTCGGGAGAAAAAAAGATTCTATCTACTTAGGCTGCACTTGCTATGTGCTAGATCGAGGACACGGAAGAGCTCGTGCCTTGCTGGAAAAAAGGCTTGCATTCATGCAAAGGCGCTTGGGGCACGCCAGGGAAAAAGGGGGGCTAGCGAGACGTACACTGGTCAGTTGGGAGAGAAAGGGCTCGGGGAGAAGTCTGTTGCTACTTGGGTGACCTGGGAGAGGGGAAATTCGGGGCCCGAACGAGGTCAAGGTGAGGAAGAAAAATAAGTACCGAGGAAAAAAACATCGGAACTTCTCGATGGCCTTCCGCAAAGGGGAAGTGGGCAGCTTCGAATAAGAAGGGGAAATCGAGTAAACCGCTCTTGCAGGCAATCGAAAAAAAGAGTTCTGGTGATGGCTGTCATTCGGGAAACGAGGGGGGAGTGATATCAGAGGAAAATTCCGGGCCTTGGGAAAAAAGACGTGCGCCGGCTTATGGAAAAAAAAATGAAACGTGATCTTCGGAGAAAGAAACGGCACAAAAGAGAATTCCATTAAATTATGCGCCAGCAGGACAAATTAGCTTCCTACAATCACCGTGGGGGGGGAAGCAACGCGCTTTCTTTTCATTTTCGGAAAATCTTTTCGAAAAGGGGGGTCGAGGGGACGCGTGAAGGAAAGGGAGATGTCCAAAAACTCGGGCGGAGTTCGCGTCAAGAGGACAGTAGGAGAAGCCGACGACTGAAATGCGTATTACTCTGAGGGACAGACCACCACAGCTTACCTAAGAGGGGGGATGTGGCCGAGAGGAAAAACGGACAATCGGGGGGAAGCTATAGGGAATCACAAGCGGCGAGACCTGTTGCACAAAAAAAAAAGTTCCGGCCGGGAAGTGACGTGGAAGAGGGGACTACTGGGGAGCGTGCCACAAAAAAGGAAATAGACATAGGCTAGTAGTCTCTCAGAAAGGGGGCGAATCCGGTCCCGGCTGAGCAAAAAAAAAAAAAAAAAAGTAGCGAACATTTCTGTCTCATACCGAATGCCGAACTGCCTGGGGGGAAAAAACTTTCAAGCTCCGGGTGCGAACGAACGGGCTAGAAAAAAGTACTCATGATCTGGGAGGGCGTGCGATGTCGTAGTTTGATGGGGAAGAAAAGGCGAGCTGGGGGAAATAGGAGAAGGAGCGGCGAGCGAAAAAGGAAAAGAAAAAGGCGCGTTCTTTGAAAAGGGAAGAATGATGTTCATTCGTTCGCTCCAGGGAGGGGCTTACTATGCTGCGTGGGGAGGTGTAGACGGGGGGAGGCGCGTGTGAAGAAAAAAAGAAAGTGCCTTCCTCTATTCGCTTCGGCAACGTGGAAGAGCAAAGCCGCGACGTGCAGTGGCACCGCGAGTCAAAAGAGGGCGATAGAGAACATTCCAGTTATATTTGGGGAAGATCGTGAAAAAGGCAGTAGCGCACGCGGGGGCAAGGAAAAAATCGCTACCGGATCGGCCATCTCGGGGAAGGGGGGCCGGGCGGCTAGAGGGGGGTCGAGTTCAAAATGGCTGAAGGAAAAAGGTCGTCTACTTTCGAAAAGATGGATGTCGGCGGGGGAAGGAGCGTACTGCGGCGAGGGGTCGAAAGGGAGGTTACCAGGCCGAAAGAAAAATTTGAAAAGTCTGCGCTATCAATGCTCGCCCGAGAGTGAAAGGCGAACCAGGAGGTGATTGGCCTTAAAGATGATACGTCAACCAAAGCATCTGACAAAATTGCCACAAAAGACCAAAACAAAGGGGGGGGGCACACGGAAAGAGAAAAAGAAGGAATTCACGCACGGAAAAAAAAAAGCGTCAGAAAAGGGGGCATGCGATGCGGAATGAAGCTGATGCGGGAAAGGGGGTCTTTTTGACTTTGATTCAAAAGGACGAGTTGCGGGGTATAACGGAATTAAAGAAAGGTGGTGAGCGGAAGCTTTTCAAGCTTTCGGGGAACTGCGAACTCGCAGAAAGGTGGAACAGAAAGACTTTCGCCTGAGGGCAAAGTTGCTGCTCGCAATAAGAACGATTCGCGGAAAAGCTTAGAAATCAGGGGTTTGCGTGGCGAAAGATGTCTGAGGGGAAAGGGTGTCTTCTTTAGTAAAAAGGCCTGGAAGTACGGTCGTTGAAAAGGGGGACTGAAAAGAAATCTTCCCGCTCTGCGAGAGGGAAGCAGTCAGAGCTAGAAAATTCGAGTATGTAGGGGGTGGGGGCTGACTGGCTGGGGAGATCGCCTTCAAAAAAAAAAAGCGGTATTTATATTAAATCAATAAAGTCAAAAAAGGAAAAAAAAAGCGAATACGCACGAGTACCATGCAAGAAAAAAAGTAGTGAGAGCGAGAGTCGGGGGTCGGCAGAAAAAAAAAAAAAAACGCCGTCTTTCATTCGTATGGGCCTCTGAAAAACGCCTCGATAAAGAGAAGAGGAGAAAATGGGAGCGCAAGGGGTGGGTGAAGGATCGGGAAAACGGGGGCATATATAAAGGATTCTTCCAACAAAGTGGCACTGTCCTAGAATTCTGCAGAAAGGGATGGAGTTGCTGCTATAAAAAGAGCGGTTCGGGCGTGGCTCGAGTCAGAGAGGAAGTGGTGTCGGGGGAGGGAGCGGGATTCGTCGGAAGGAAGCACTAGTCTGCGATGGGAGAATTGCAAAAAATCTGCCAAAAAGTAGGTTGGGGGAGGGGGTGCGCTATGATGAGGGGGGATCCATTCTGAACGGTGGGGGTGCGCTTTCCCTGGGTAAAATGGCTTCCAGGCTTTTCGGTTTTTCTGATTCAAGGGGGAACGGGGAAAAAAGAAATCTTTTTTGGCTTTTCGTAAGAAAAGGCTCATCTGTTCTAATGCGCGAAATGCAGAATGATCAATCTTCTGGCGAGGAAAGTTTTCTTGTTGTAAGGGGCTACCGAACTGACCTGGTCTGAAAAGCCATTCTCAGGGGGGAAAAGGTCGCCGTCAAGGGAAAGGGTACGCGGGCGGCAATATGAAAGAACACGCGAAAAGGGGACGTGTTCAGGCACTTGTCCTAGGAAGTGGGACAGGGGTTTAATTCAAGACGGAAAAAATCTGTTCGCGCATTTAATTGGTGGTTGGGATTCATAAGATCTTCGGCTTCTCTTAAGACGCTTTCGCTTCAAAAGGGGGGGCCACTGAAGAGCTTCTTCAACTGGGAGCTTTGCTGACTTAACAGGGAAGAAACATGCCACGTCTGAAAGGAAAAAAGCTTCGAGGAGACCCGGTTGATCTCGGGTAAAAGGGGGGGGGACTAACTTAGACTTCCCAACGATCAAAGTGGCAAACAAACCAAAAAGAAAAAAGAAAAAAAAAAAAAAAAAAAAAAACTCTCCCTACATCTCAAGGGGGACCTGTGGATATCATTGCGTGGGCTACATAAGGAAGAAGGGCCCTAGGAAAAAAGGAGTACTAGGGCCATGGCGTTGTTTAGGGTCCCGATGCGGCCGGCTATGAGCTGCTCTCCTCTCTCAGGGGAGGAAATATCATTTATCTGCAAGAGGAAAAAGGGTTTTTGTTAGTCAAGACTTAAAGAGACGACCACTCTATGAGATCCCTCGTCGGAACTGAAGCTTTCTTGGGATTGCTCGCTGAGTATTCATTCGCTTGAGAAACTCTTTTACAAAAAAGGAAAATGCTGTCATGAAATGTCGATCTTCGGAAGCTTCAAGTTCTACTCTACTGAGGGGACATAACTGAAAGGAAAAATAGTTCTGATCTTTTAGGGGGAAAGGGCATTGTTGGGCGCATAAGATACCGCGGGGGGGGTCTTCCGCCCTGATTAGAAAAAAATGGGGTTGCACTTTGTTTCTTCCAAAGAGGGGAGGGACTCGGGTGTTTTCCCGTCTTCGTTGATCGGGAAATGGGTGCGCTTTGAGTTTCCCGTACTCTGCGGGTGTTACTGACTGCCATAGGAAATAACGTTTCCTGGATGCTTTTTTAGAATCTATTCACTTGGCAGAGAAAGAATCAAGGAATGCGTTTTGCGGGAAGAGTTTTCCTCTAGTAGCGGTCTTTCGATTCGCGTTATCCGTCGGGAAAAAAAAGGGGGTCAAAAAAGAGAAAAAAAAAAAAGAGTGCTTCAAAAAAAATATCAGAAAATCGAAACCCGGTTTGGGGCGTGGTTTCAACTGGGGAAGATCTAACAGACGGAGAAAAAGGGAGGGATTTTTCGACTCGTTGTAGGAGGTCTCGTGAAAAACCTCCTTTGGCGATCTTCCTGTCTTTTTCTTCACCGTCTCGGAGTGGCTGTTTTTGGGAAGATTTCGCAATACCCATTGCTTATCTACTGAAGTGGAGTAATTCCCATCTCTATGGTCTGATTGGGAAAGGCGTGTGATTAGCTTCTATTATGATCGTCCCCGAAAGGGAAAAATTTGGCCTGGACTGAAAAAGGCGTGAGGTGATAAGTAAGAAAGAGAAAGGGTTGCCTTCTGTCACTTGGCTGGGTCGGGGAAAACGGGATATGTTTAAGTACGGGGAAGGCGGCTTGCAAGGAAGCCCGACTTATCTGTTTGACCAAGCTGTTCCCTCTGAACTTTCCTGTGGTTCGAGGGGCGTAAACGTCAGAGGGGCCTTCGAATGGCGTAGCGAAGGAGTGGAGGGATACATGTCACCGTTGGCGGGTATGCTTTTTTTTCACATGAGGGGGGGGCTCTGAGGGGGCGAAGCGGGAGAAAGGTCTTGCTACTTTTAAAAAAGAGTATTCGCAATACTGCAGGTAATGCCAGCTTCAGCCTGGAAAAAAGGGGGGGGGGGGAAAAAAGCCTTTTCACAAAAAAATGTTCGGGGCGTTTCGGAAAAAGTGCATGTCCCGAAGAAGGGGAAGGTCGTAGATCAGTCACCGAGCCAGAGGTCGGCAGCTTCCCGACGAGAAAATTATTCACCAGTCCACCAGCCGGGACGGCAGGGAAAGAAATGCGTGGACAGGAGGGGGGGAATCTCAAGAAGCGATCGCTCGGGCCGCAAGGGAGACGTCCCGGCTGCGGCGGTGCAAAGGAGCAACAGCGTATTGCAGCAGGAGAAGGATATGTATGTTCTTGTTCGGGAAGCGGAATAGTCGGAAAAAAAAATCCGTAAAGACGGATAAAAAAAAAGGGAGGGTGCGCTGAGCGCCAAAAAAAAGTGCTCTCCTCTTCATGTGCGGGTGTGCCGAAGGGGCTGGGCCGGCAGGAGCCAGTCATAGAAAGAGCGGGGGGGGAGAGGTGCTGGTTTGGAAGGTCGTAGGAGCCGTCATGGTACTCGAGAAAATGGGGGGGGTCAGAGGCGTTACCACCCTGGGGGAGGGGGGTGGCCGGGCCAAGAGGTGCGTGACTGGTGATGCAAAGGACGTGGGAAGGGGAGGCTGAATTGACTGTGAAAGAGGCTGTCATGGGGTGCCAGTGAAAGCACGGGGGTACTAGAGGGAATACATTGCTTGGAGCACCGACTATTTCTATGAAAATTGCGCCAGTAGCGCTGGAGCGGGGCAAAAGCGGGCTAGGCGGGGGAATTTCATTGGACAGTGCAAAGAAAGGTCAGTTCTCACCTCCTCAGGACTCGTGAAAAAAAAAGGGCAGGAATCCTAGGATCTTCGGACCTAGGGGAAGTGCAATCGACGGAAAAAAGAAAAGGGAGTCGATGAAACGATATCGCTGGGGGGGGACTTCGCGGGGGGAGAGCAGTCAGGGGATGTTGTGGCGGAAAACCGAACGAAGGGGGAATGAAGTTCGGAAGGGGGGGGGCAATTCAACGCGTGTAAGGGAGGGAAGAATATTCAAGGATCCTTTACTCAAGCTTCCAAAAAAAAAAAAAAATGGGTTCACTAAAGTGGATCTTAGGCTTGAATCTTTGGGGTGTGGGAGCGGGGGGGGTCTTTCAGGGGAACTGCACGTGAGCTTTAAAAAGATAGGAAAAAAAGACGACATCTCAAACGGGGCGATGGGGAGGATCGCTCGGCAACGGGGGCCAAGAGAGGGGGGGGTAAAAAGGGTCGGAGGTTAGAAAGGAGAAAGGGCGCGTTGGGACAGCAGACGTTGGGGGTGTTTCGAAGAGAAAACTACGTCATTGGGCAATAGGGTGCCATTGGGGGGGAAGGGCTCGCTTTCGAGGCCCCCAAATTCCGCGGGGAGGAGTACTGAAAATCTTGGGGGCGTCGGCTGAGGAAAAGGGCTTTTCTCGGGGAAAGCATTTCTTTTCGGTCACCCACATAAAAAATTCTCTTTCAGTTCACGGAAGTATTAACCTTAGGAAAAAAAGGGGTCTTCTTAGAGAAGGACGTATCCTCTCGCGGGAAAAAAAGGATGACATCCGAGAAAAAGAGGGGCGTCGAACGGGGGGGGAAGGTCGATTGGGCATAGGCTGGTTCTGGAATTCCAAATGGGGGGTGGGGGACCAGTCTATGGAAGGAGCGATGTACTGCCTAAAAAAACAAGGATAAAATCTCTCGGAATAAGGAAAGAAAGAAAGGGCGTCGCCAAAGTCTAGCGGGGGGACATGTGCGTCGCAGGGTCGTGCAGTTCAGGGGGGGGGGGAGGGGGTATTATCGCAATGTCGTTTCTTACAAGGGATTATGGGGGGGCCAAAAAAGAGATCTACCTGAGCGAAGAGGGACTCTCTTTCAGAGGAGCCCATTTATTCTTTCTAAAAAGATTCCGCTTTGCTCTGCTGAGGGACGAGATGCTGCATGGCGAGGAGGAAGAGTCGAGTCTTTGGGGGTACCTGCACTAACATATCGCATTCCTTACGAGTAATCAGCAGGGGGAAAGAGGTTGAAAAGGGGAGAAGTTTATTCGGGGGAAGGGGGGGGGGGGGGGGGGGGGGGGGGGGGGGGGGGGGGGGGGGGGTTGGACGGGGGGGTATCTTCTAAAGTCAACTACCTTTATGTCTAAAGGGTTATCGCCGATTCGGCCATATTCAGGAGACGCTGAAAGGAAGCTCTCTGGAAAAACTTTCTTTTTTCTTTGCAGAAAGGGGATCTCGTTGAGTCGATCTAAAGGGAAAGGCGGACTGTATTTGCCAAAAGGAGTGCTTGTGGGCTGCGTGACAGAAAGGCCTCTACATTTCTACGCGGAGGTTGGGAAAGTTATAAAAAATTAATTGACGGGGGAGGGGGGAGTGGAAAG
>Ga0179593_1700098_pt1 | contig 19430 bp, 22 predicted proteins | sample CZODoug2_1_08_16_FD_185931 | JGI IMG/M metagenome (GOLD analysis project Ga0179593, IMG submission 185931) | Vadose zone soil fungal communities from Angelo Coast Range Reserve, California, USA - CZODoug2_1_08_16fungal (PacBio error correction) | ecosystem: Environmental > Terrestrial > Soil >...
GGGCGGGGAGAAAATTTTCAGCCCCGTAAGGGAAATGGTCAATCAAGGCCAATTCGAAGGGAGAAGGGGGAAAAGTGCTCTTCAAAAAGATACTGAGAGGAGAGATCTGCCGGGCCGCTGTGGGATCAGCTCGTTCTGCTTCTCAAATGCGGTCGGGACGGGAGAGTATGAAAGGTCCTGGACCTTTCAACCTTCGGAAAAGAATCGAAGGCTCGAGTGAAAGTTAATTACTCGAAAGTGGAAAAGGGAGGGAAAAAGAATCACAAAGGGGCAACGGGCGAGAAAGTCCAAACCACGGATGGCACAATCCAAAAAAGAGAAGAGAAAGAGTCATACTAAAGAAGGTAATCAACCAGTCTCATGGCTAAAGTATGGGGGGGGAGCCAAGGTGGGCATAGATCATTGACCCTTAGAAATATTAGCACACCATACTTCTTCCAGAAAGGGGGGACTTTGCCGGAGAACTTAGGAAAGAGGAGTTAGAAGGGGAAGGTTCCGTGGGGGAAGGGGGAACCCTGGCTTTTCTACAACGCCTTCGAGCAAGGGACCTGAAAGAAAGTCGTAGGAGAACCATCTGGGATTCGAAGATCCAGGGCCCACCCCAACTAGAAATAAGTCCCCCCGGAAAAAAAAGACCTTCGGAAATTGGCAGGGAAGACCACGACCGTCACCCCAGCCCAAATGGGTCTAGGTGGGGCCGGCGATCAGTACAATAAGAAAAGGGAGAAGGGTTAGAGACTGATCACAACCTTGTTAATACTGCTACATGCTCGGAGGGAGAGCCAAAAGGCAAGTTTTAAGGTAAGGATTGAAGACGGGCCGACGAAAGACCGCGAAAACCAAAAAAGAAAACAGACAGTAAAAATCAAGGTGGGCGGCTCGCCCTCACTTTAAGAGCTGTTCAGGTGAAAAAGGTGAGGTGTCAGAAGAAACTCGCAAAAAGCGGCGGAAAAGACTCGCCTGATTTCAGAGGAGAGGAGGGGGGTAAGATGATTGCCCCAGGACCGGCGGTCCCACGAGATGTTGCCGGGAGAAAGAGACCCGCAAGAGAAAAGCGACAAGGGGGGTCCTCACATACGCGGAAAGGGGGAAACCCAATCCTCCGTGTTTTCCCTTTTGAGTCCCAACGCGCGAGGAAGGGAAAGACTATACTACTAAGGGATAAAACTCAGGGTCAGAGGCAGGAAAAAAAGAACGCGCCAGGAGGGAGCTCTCAAAGAAGGAAATATAGAGATCGACGGTTCTGCGGAATCATTTATGTGGGGCTTGAGGAGAGCCGATCATCGAGCGCGGCAAAAACTTGATGTCGCTGTCAAGACGCTTATCTAGGAGGAATGGGGGGAATTGTATTAAGGGGGGTTGGCCGCTTTACGAGGGGGGGAAGCTGCTGATCACGCTGTCGCTTTTTGGAGAGGGAAATATTCGTGGAGGGCGGGGCACGCCGCTTGCAACGCAGAAAAATTAGAGCCGAGGAAGGTACCGAAAGAAAGAACGGTTAACTCCTGCGGAGGAAGCCGATTTTTGGCTAGTTCGCGGGGGACAGCCACCTCTTGGGAGGGATTTGGACTCGCTGGCCTGGGTCTGCGATATTGCACACGATCAATTGGGGGACACAGGGGAAGGGAAGGCGATGGGGGGGGCGCGTTCTTTTATGGAGAAAAGGGGTCTTCAATAAGAAGATCTCGGACACAGCTAAGAAAAGGGTTAGTAAGGCCGTGAAACCGTACCATGCCGAGCAGTCATCAAGATCTTGGGGTTGACGTTCACGTAGGTTTAAGTGCCTCGTGCATTCTAGGGCCGGGAAGAGAAACCATGGGGGGGAGTTTAAGGGGGTTAGTGGTTGGGACCGTCACTTTCCGGGGGTTTCTTAATGAGGTTAGGGGGCAGTTTGGGGGAACCAAAAAGGTTTTGGTCAGGAAGGGAATTGGAGAAGAAAGTAATCACATCTGTGAATGAGGGAACTACTAATTGGGGCTCTGATGAGGTTGCTCGGAACTTTGGAAAGTTTTCTCGGGGAAGAAACGTCACCAAATCTATACCAGAGAAGGTTTTTCTCGGATTTTTCTACAGGGGGGAATCCGGGCAGCAAAGATTTTGGGGGGGAAATCTTTCGAGGGGATCATGCTTCTCGAGCAAAGGGTAAAGGCACACCTCTCTGGGTGCCCAGCAATATGTAGCACGCGACGGGGACTGAAGATGAGCATCGAGAAAAAGGTCTCAAGGGGTGTGTTTTAATACTGGGGGGGTTCCCTCTAGGCCCATGCGAGAAACTTGCGAGGGGGAAGGCAATCGGAAGGAGGGAAGAATTTGCCATCTCCTTCTAGGAGGCTGAGGTTGACCGGGAGAGGCCGGACAGGGAGAGAAGGTACGAGGAAAAACCCAAAGGTAGAAGGAATTTGCGAAACGAAGCGAGAAACAGCGGGAAGGAAAAGAGGAATAAGTGAGAGGAAGAGTTTTTGCAATGCTTATGAGAAGAACTGCCGCTTTCGGAAGAATGGCGGGGGGGTTTTAAAGGGGAAAGACGAGGGCGTGTAAGAAGGGGATCCAGTGCTGACAAAAGCTTGCGAGCTTAGGTGCTTGGACGAATAAATTCCGCCCGATAGCAAGAAAAGGGGAGGGGGCTATTTTCAATCTGAGAACGGGGGGGAGGGAATAGTGTAAAAGATGAAGCGGAAGTGTTTCGTGCCTACGACTTAAGCTAATGGGGGAGGGGACGCATAATTCGACTATGAAGCTCAACTCTGGATGACAACATACCGGCAAACAATTCTGAGTGGGAGGTAAATCAGCGTGCTGTGTCAATCGTTGAAAGGATAGTGTCCGGGTTCACGAGCCCAAATGCTCTGAGGGGGGAAGTATGGGAGGGACTATTCTTGATGTGTACTTCGAATGAAAATTCGGCTCAATGAACAAAGTCAAAAGGAGGGCATAGGGGAGGGGGGGGACCCTGGAATCTCTTCGCTAGTAGACAAAAAGCAAGGCAGGAGAGGACTTCAGGAAAAGCTTCAGTATCAGGGGAAGCTTCGGGTCTTGAAAAGGGGAATTTGGGCAACGTTATCTTAACGAAGTCGCTACGAAAAAAATTACAGCAGCTGAAAAATTGGCTCTTCAGGAAGGAATTTTCAATTGCTTTTATCCTAGAAAGCCTTCATTAAAGGGACATTCGGAGAGTATGGTTTGTCAGTACCCTGATTCAGGAACAAACCAGGTTAATCCGTCTGTAAAATTCTAAAAAAAGAAAAAGGAAAAGGGAAAGGGTCGTTGGGGGTAGATGTCGGGGCCGGTCTTTAGACAATCGGTTGAAAGGAGGAATAGAAGACCGGGGGAAAAAACAGAAGAACCGGAACTTCAAAAGATTACTCCATTGAAGGGGGCTACGGGGATCGAGCCGATGCCGAAGAAAGATGGGGCCGCGTGTATCGGGAAAAAAGACAAACATGGAAAAGAATTTCGAGAGAGGATTCTGGAGGGGAGAAAAAAAGTGGTTTGAGTCTCTAATGACTATTGGGAACCCGCTGCCGGGGAGGGACGAGAACAAGTAACTGTAGGCAAAGGCGGGCCGCGGAAAAAAAGGAGCATTAGTAGCAGCATTAAAGGAGAGAGTTTAAAAAATTTGAGTGCAAGGTTAATCAAAGGGGGGAGGGGGAGGGGGTTATGGCAAGTGAACCAAAACACAAGAGAAATCAAAACAACAGAAGATAGAGATAAAAAGAACTGCTTTTTTTGTTGGTGGAAACAAATCACAAAAACAACAGAACCACGCCGCTGGGGATCAACCTTGAACTTGGAAATGTTTTGGACGAGGGGGGAGAAAAGCTCTCATGAGGGAAGAAAGGAAGACTCCGGAAAAGAAGGGGGGAACTCCAAACCCGGGAGATGGTGAGGGTATACAATTGGGCCGGTTCGTAGGGAGAACCGACTTTGGAAAGAAAAAATCCTTATGAAATCTTGGACATCTTCCGTAACTTTCTCCAGAATGCTGTTTCCAGGACATCGCGTTTGGCCGCGATCGATCACAGGGAGCTCCTTGGAATGGGTAGTCGCCCGGTCTTTTAAGTCGGTCTGCATGGCCTCCCTGGGGGGGAACCGGGGGGAACCTACAGAGAAGAAAAAAGGTCCCGTTCATCGATTTCGGCTAGGGAAAACCTGTCCCTAGGCGGGCCTAGAAGATTCGAAGATTGCTGCCTAGAGGGAATCCAAACCCAGAAGAAAGGAAAGGCGAATCCAGGAGGGCTTTCAACATCTTCAGACAACGCAATGAACATGCCCCCCCCTCAAGAAAAAGAGAGACGCGGAGAAACTGCAAAGGCAGGTCTAGGGAGGGGGAGTCTGTCTCATACCTTGCCCACTAACTCAACACAGATAAAGGGGAAGGGATCAAACCCATCTGCAAGCTTGGGCGGTTGAGAAGAAACTTTTCCAGGCCGATTGGCTAGCGCCAGGTCATAGTTCCCTTCAAAGGAAGGGTTTATCTGAAAAAAAAGGAGAACAGTGACCTAAATCCGCGTAGTAGCCTAAAGTCCGTCCGGAACGGGAGCGACACGAGGGGAGCGCAAGGGGCTACGAAATCCACGGGGAAAGATCCTCGGTAAACTTGCACATCAAGGGTACCTCGATATCCCTTTAAAGAAGGGGCACCTGTATTTCAGAGGTTGGGGAAATCGCGAGGGGGAAAGAAGTCCCTTCTTCAAAGAAAGTAGAGCTTCAATCATCTGCGGAACGGAAGGCCGCGCGATCCTCTTTCCGATCAGACGAGGCGCAGATGACGCGCCAAAGGGGGAAAGAAAGCCGGCCCGAATTCTCCGGACTGTAGATAAGAGGGAAATGCACGGGGGGGAAACCTGGCGAAATGACGTTCCACGCTTTGGAGCCGCGAGAGACTTAAACAACCCGCTAAAAGTATAAGCCAAGGCAATAAAGAGGTCATAATAAGGAAAAGGGAGGGTCCTATCAAGATTCGCGATCGGCCCTGTACGGCGCGAAGAAATTTCACGCACTTGGGAGATAGCTTAATAGGTAAAGCTCGCCCCCCCGGGGCAGTGGAGTCACGCAACCGGAAGAAGAAAATCGAGTTTCCAAGTAATTACGAACGGCGCTTGGAACCGGTTTATTCTGAAAAAGACACAGTAACGCCTTTGAAACAGAATCAAGACAAAAAGAATCGAAAATGCCCGCTCTATGGGAAACTGATCCATCTGACACCAGGGAAAAAGTCGCCGACTAGGTGGGCTTGAAAAACGATCGGTGGAAGGGATTACATGCTAGGGAGGAACATTTCACCCTTCTAAAGCTGCACACCATACTTAGGGAAATGTCCTTTGCACAAGGGGGACAGGCCGCCCCAGGCAAAAAAAATCACGTGGAAGGGGGGGCTGGGACGGGAAACACCCTATTTTATAACCTCCTTCCAGCAACCTTCCCGGGAGCGAAAAAAATGAAAGTAAAGGGGGAATACCGGCTGGACTTCCAACTTAGGAAAAAAATGGCCACAAAAGAGGACGTTCACGGGAAATAAAAACTGCACAAACAATCCCTCATAACAAAAGGCACCGGAAAGAGGGGGCAAAAAAAAAAGCGAGCAACAACAAATGGGAGACTGAGAGAGGAGAATCCGTAATAAGAGACTAGCTCCATTTACCCTCACAGGAGAAGGTCAAACGGGGTTAGAAAAAGGTTTCATGGAAAGGGGAGTTTTAACGTCCGGGCCGGATGCATTAACCCGCGTTTCCGCAGGGACCTCGATGGAGGGGGGAAAGGAGGAACTACATAAAAGAACAGGTGGGGGGGGGAAAGAACACCAAAAATCAGGTCACTTAAATCAATTGGAAAGCGGCTCGCCCACTTGATAAAGCAAATATTTGAAGAAGCCACGAGTTAAAGACATCGCAAGGCGGTGGCGACTCGCAACAATAGGGGGGGGGGAATGACGCCGCCGGAGAAACGCGCATCTGTAGGTAGAGGGGCCCACCCATGACGCGGCGGAAAACGCGCTTGGCATACTAAAAAGGAGCGCCGCAACTAAAGAATAGATGAAGCGAAAAAAGGAAACCAAGCTGCGGTAAAGAGGGAAAGGGCCGGTTGGCTTGTCATACAGTAAACGTGCTCTAGGAAGTCCGAAGTACCTACAATATTATAGAATCCAGGTGCCGATGCCAGAAAGATGCTGCTCGAGAGCACAGGGAACCGCAAACCCGGAGGAACAACAAACCGATAAGGGGGAGAAGGCGTTTTCTGCGTTTCTAAGACTCTTCTATCAGACAGCGAGCGAGATCGCACAACGGGATTTCCTAGGAAAGGAGGAGTACGTATCGTCCGAGACGAAGAGAGGTTGGGAATTTTGAAGGGGCTAAAACGTAGGCGTGGGGCGCCAGGAGGAAAGGGATCGCCGCTGTGATCGCGGCTCTTTCATCGTATTAGAAGCGGGAGCGCCGCAAGGGGTCGATGCCAATCGGGGGGAAAGCCAGTAGGGGCAATCAAATCTTAAAGAAAGGAATTCGGCGGAAGGGAGAGGGCGATTTTCGAGGAGGGGGATTTCCATCCAAAAACTCAGGAGACTGATAGTTTGGAAATACGCTGGGCCTTGAGGGGAAGCCTCCGAGAAGAGGTCTAGCCCTGTAACGGATTTACGTTGACGATGATTTTGTGTTAGGAGTTATATGAAAGGCGTAGTGGCCGACGGAACCGAGGGAGGGAAAAAAAGGGAGGGAGGGTCCTGGGCGCCGGCCAGACCGTACTCACTTCCAGCATTTCCTCAAAAGAGATTAAAATGTTTGAACGGGGGAGCGCGCGGTGTTAAAAGTCTGAATGAGGGGGAATGATCGCCGGAAGGACAGCTCCTCCATTTGTGCTGGTTAATGTTGGGTGTACCTTAGAACAAGGATGGGTTAAGGGCTGGGGTGAGGGGTATTTCGGGGGAACGGTCTTTATCTTGGTTTTCTTTGGGGTATACTGGCAGGGTACCACAGGGGGGGTTAAGAAAAGTTTTGCTGCCGTTCCTTTTTAGGACGTGGGGGGGGGTAAAGGGCGGTTAATAAACTGCCTTGTGCTGACGGGAAAAATCCTACGAGAAAAGAGGGGAATTCTTTGGCTCGGTTCCTCCTGGCGAGGAATGCACTACAAAGGAACTTGCCAGAGGGAAGCATCGCGGTGACATGCTTCTGCTATCAGGACACCGGGGGGGGGAAGGCTGCCACCCCTCATTGCGCGCGTAAAAAACTGGTTCCCCTTAGTTCCCTGGTGCTAGAAGCGCACAAGAGGGCCGTGTGGGGAAGGTTTGGGGGGGGGAAAGGGGGTCCGAGAAAAAGGGGGGCCGCCATTCGAAGAAAGAGCTAGTTGTCTGAAATCACGTGTTACAAGCCGAAGGAAAGTCCCAATTGGAGTCGATTTGTCGAAGGGTACGATTCGAATAAATTCAAGGTGGGAGATATGTACAGTTTACTATTAAGGGTCTAAGGGGAGGGAGACTGCCTAACTTCTGAGGGAGAAAGCCGTGAAGGAATCTTCGAGGATAACGACTGGGGGGGTCTTAATGATAGCAACTTCCCCGCTGAAAATTATTACGTGGATTGGGGCGTCAATGCGGCTGCTAAGGGAGGGAGTAGGGGTCTCCAGGGGAGAAAAGTGCAGTATCTTTCTCTTGGCTTCGATGGGAAATAGAAAAGGAGGGTAAAATAAGGCCCCAACGGAAAAAAGGGATTTCGATTCATATGAGGAAGAATATCTGGAAAGAAGAGAGGCTCTGCGGTCCTTTTCGACACGATATCTGACGCGCTGGAAGGAAAAGGTTGAACCAGGAAATCTACTAGGGAAAAATCTCGGGCGAGGGAAAAATCGCCGGAAGACCGGACAAGAAGTTCTTTCAAGGTCGCTGTTATAGAGCGTGCTGTGCACGTCGGAAGAGAATCGGCAAACGGGATTCACGGCGGAAAAGGGGAAAAGTCGACATCGTGTCGATCGAGGCGTTATGGAATTGGACTGCTACGCGGATTCGGCGTAAACTGGAAAGGGGGGGGGGGCAATTAAACAAAACTTCGGGGGAACTGATGGAAGGGGTCTGGTGAAGGAAGAGGAAGGGGAAAAATCGACAAGATGGAGCTCTTTCAACCTAGGCGACGTCGGCCACGAGAAAGATGTGTTTGAGGAATTTGCTCAGGGGTCGGGAGTTCGGGGCTTGGGGGAGGGATCGGAAGGAAGGAAAAGAGCCCAACCCGCAACTACTTTTACTAGCGCGGGGGCGCGGCTGAGGGGAGGGGGTAATTGCCGACGATGGGAAAAACCGGCCAGTGACGCGTGGGGGGGGGAAAAAACACGTAGCACCTCTTCTCACTCGATCAAAAGTGGCGGTGTCGGGGAAAAGTGGATTCCTGACGAGAGAACGCGGGAAGGGGGGGATATGTCCGGTGCGGTTATAACCGGTCGGGGGAACACGGAGACTATTGCAAGAGACCGTTCTCGGAGAGAGCGGAATCCTAAAATGGACAAGTATTAAAAAAGGACATTTCGACGGGAGAGGAAAGAAGATTCCCAACGCGATGGTTCCTCGTTTGAGAAAACAAGCATCAGGGGTCTGGTCGAGCAAGGCAAAATATGAGCAAGGAATTTCAATCCGTAAGTCAGGGGAGTTGCAAGGGGGAAAGCTCTGAGACCACGATTTTACAAGGAGGTCAGAAGCCGCTACAGTAAGCGGAAGAGGGTAGGTCACGGTCTCAGGCGGGGCCGCTTGGGACCGACCTCATTATTACACATTAAAGGCATAGTTAAAAAAATTTGGGGAGTGGAGGGGCTCCACCGACGGTTGGTCCAAAAAAACAAATCCACAAACAAAGGGGAGAGATACCCCTGGCGCTAGTGGTTTTGGTTGGAATCACCCGCACCAAGAAAGGGGATCACCTTGCAAAGGATGGTTTAACCGATGACCGGCTGACATTCGCTCACATCTCCCGCCTGAGAGAGGGGGGAAGGAAAAAACCCGTGGCGCTAAATGTAGCTTATACAACGCGGGTCAAATGCTGAGGGGGGGAGGAGAGGCCCACCGAGTCTGAGCCAGACGAAGAGGGGCTTGAAGAAGAAAGCCGGAAACTGCGCCGGATGCTTGTTTGAAAGCTAACCTGGAGAGGGTTGGCAGAAGAAACCGCAATGACGTCACTGCGTAACCAACCGGGGGAGGAAGATTCTTTACTCGCGAATCGACTGTCCCCATAGGCCCGTTTCCAAAAGAAGGGCTAAGACCGGGAGGACGACAAAAGGCAAACATCTCTTTCTGACGACGTAGAGAACTTGGGAGGGGAGCACGGTGTGGATGGAAGTTCTCCTATGGGGCTGCTTCAGGTGAAGGAAAAACACAAACATTCCAAAAAAAAGAACCAAAAAAACCCCCCAAACGCCCTCCCGCAAACGCCGCCCTGGAAAAAAAAAAACCCTCCAAACCCAACAAAAACACCCCCAAACCAAAAACCAAAGAGACCACCAAAGAAAAAAAACCCCACCAAAAAATCCAGAAAAAGAAAAAAAAAAAAACAAACGCCCCCCCCTCTTCGAGAAAAAAGCAGGGAAGGGGCGTTACAAAGGAAAAAGGGACCATGAAAGGAATGGCAGCCGCTCAAAACCGCGTCCCTCCGGAAAGGGGAGTTTGAAGGTGTGGGGCCCTCTTCGGGGAGGAAGCAACCCACGAACTTCACGCAACAACGCGCAAAGTCTGCTCACACAGCCGGCACGGGGGGCGTGGCGAAAAGAGCAAAAAGGCCGCGCGCATGTGTCTATCTCGTCCAGGGAAGACGCTGGGGGAGGGCAGACATGCAAGGTTGAAATCGACAAGGGAAGTGACGCCGATCCTCTTCGGGGCCGTAAGGCAAAGACCCGGCCACAAAAAAATGTCACTTCGAGCAACGTCAACTACCGGAGAGAAAGGTAACGATCTCCTTTTTCACCGGTCACAGCACAGGGGAGAAACGCGAAGAGTGACCGACGACTTGACAAAGCGATTTGGGAAGAAGAGCTTCTACGAGGGGGGATTCTAAATTCCCGGCTGAAGGGCTGTCTCGGGGGGTAGATCTCGTGCACAAAGGCCAGAAAAGGTTTTCCAGAGGAAGGGGTGCGCAGATGAATCGCCATCAAGTTTTTCGGGGGCCCTATCCGAAAAGAATTCTACGGAGGCCGAAGCGCAACGCAAGAGGTGCAGAAGAAAGGCTCCCTACTTCTTCAAGCGTTTCGCCGCGTCGAATGGCAGGCAACCCAAGGACATATGAAAAACCAGAGACTCAAGGCGAGGGCAGATGAGAGAAAGTCCGGCCGAGTAGAAAAAAGTCCGGACGGCGAGAAAATTCCTTCGAAAGTGGGGCGGGACGTCTCGGTAAATATTGGGGGCGCCCCCACTTGCAAGGGGGGATGGAAGAAGGAGAATCAGAATAGTTATCTATTTCGCAATGTTACGAACTTCAGAGTGTGACTTCAAGGCAGTATTGCCTGGAAAAGCCCTTCAAAAAAAAATGCGAACGACCGATCTATTCTCTGAAACTTATCGAGGAAAAACCGGGAATCAGGAAAAAAAAGCCCCGCGATCCCATGATGGGAGGGGCGATCTTTTTGAAGGAGGAGCCACTCGCGAATCATTTCAAGAAAAAGGAAAGATTCGTCACACATAGAGGGGCAGTTCCTTTGAGAAGGGAACGGCGCCCGGGGGGAAAGCAGGACTGTCAGAAAGATTGAGGGTATCCGTAAAAAGGAGTTTCGCCAACTCCGGAAGGCGCAACAAACTTCCAAAAACTTGGCGAGGCAGAACAAACTGCGACACCGGGAACATTTCCCCTCCCACCACGGCAGAGCGAAGGAACACCGAAAGAATGAAAGCCATCCCTGAAAAACCACACCGGAGGGGCCTGGGGGGGAACCACGACCTATTCAGCCCAAATGTTCTATGGGGAAGGCGATCATCCACGAAGGCAGGCCGGTTACACAAGCACAAAGGGAAAGGGTGGCTGACATGCTCAAGAATTTGTACCGGCCGGATTTCAAAGGACCCGCCGTTTGATGTCCGCGAGTTCCACGTCGATGGAAAGGCCTACAGCAAAGAAGGAAAAAAAAGAAAAGATCAGCGTCACGTAAACTCAATTTTTTAAGACGCCCCACTTGAGAGCGTGCGAGAGGTGACGACGAAGGCAAAGAGGCCGCGCAGCTGGGAAAAGCCAGAAAGCGAACCAGAAAACGCCGCCTTAAGGAGAAAAAGTGAGGTAAGAGATTGCCCACCAAGACGCGGCGGCAAAGACGCGCTTGGGAGGGGCCGATGCGGCGCGGAAAAAATACGAGAAGCGACAACCGTTCAAGAATCAGCAGGGGGACAAGCACAAGAGAAAAAGAAAAGCACCTTTTGGAAGGGGGACATACAAGTCCAAAGAAAAAGCGCAAGTCCACTACTATACCCGAGAGGATCATCTACATCCCGGGAGGAGGGAGCAGGGGGGGGGAGAGAGGGAAAAAAAGGGCCACATGATGAACAAGACCTCGATCCTACTCTCAACAACAAAAGAAAATAGAGAGATAGAAGGGTGACATCCTTTGGCACGGCGAGCAGAAGATCTTCTTATCGTCCACTGAGGGTCGCTTATCATCTTCTTAGGGTAGTTAGGACTTAAAGAGGGGAGTGTCATGAAAGGCAATGAGGCTTGGGGGGCCCTTGAAAGAAAGTGCGTATCATAGAGGAAAACTCTGATGATCGCGGTTGGGGGGGTTCATATTATTTCTTGTAGGGTAAAGGACCGCATTCCCGGGGATCAAGGGGGGGCACTTCAAGGGTGGGTCGAGAGGGGAAAGTCTCGTGAATCCAGGAGGAGGAAGGAAGAAGAATTTTGCGAGGTTCGCTGGCCCTTTTTTCCAGCCAAAGGATGCGCTGATATGGGGAAATCGCTGCAACTGGAGAATAAGTGCCGCCCTCTCACAAGTGGGGGGAAGGGGACTGTACACTTGATTTACGTGACGAAGGATTTGTGGTGTAGTTCTATTTATTTCGCCATCGGGGGAAGCAATCCGACGGAAAGAAACAATGCGGGGAAAAGCGGGTGTCAGGGTTCATCCTGGAAAGGGAAGGAAACTTAAATCATGTCAGCAAGCTTCAAATTTTTAAGGGAGAGTGTCGGTGGAGGGCGATCTCTCTGCATTCGGGGAATCTAGGAAGTAATCGAAAATGGGGGCTTTTTAATCGGGGGTGTTGAACGTCACTGGAAGGGAGGTTTCTGAGTTAATGGGGCGAACGTCTCTCAGATCAGGGGGATACTGTGGAGAGGTGGGAGCACATCTGTCATTCTTGAACTAAAGGGGGGGGTCGCGGAATTTCCAGGGGGGACGTTGAGATAAAAGCAGGGTGGCCAAGGAAAAAAAACCCAGTAAAGAGAAAAGAAATTATTTTTCTCCGGGCCTCCCTGGCCGGAAAGGCCCATAGAATGGACAATAGTATTGGGGGGAAAGTTGAGACGTTACATTCAGACTCTATCATGTCATCAAAGCAAGTCTCAGGGAGGGGGACCTTCCATTCCCAGGGAGAGGTCGACCTTTTGTCCAGGGCTAGGATAAGGGGCGCAGCCGGGGCGTCACTGATGGTAAAGTTTTTTGGGAAGGTAACCGCTAACGGTGGCAAAGGCCTGAAATGGCTAGTTTTGCATCACGGGAAAGGCCTGAGGTATTAAATTTGCATCGTAAAGGAGGAAAGAAATGCTAGTGGGAAAGGGGGAGGAAGGACCTGCAGGTGGGGCTATATTTACACTAGGGCGCCCGAGATGGAATTTGGAAGAGGGGCGAGATAAAAAAGCGGCGGAAAGGAAAAGGACAGTTACGGAAATAGGGGAGGGCGTATGAGAAGGACTTCCTCCGGCGGTTATTAGCGGAAAGGGTAAAAAAAACTGGGGGGGGGTTTGACTTGCAGTCATCGACGAGGGAGAAATAAGGAGAATGTTCTGCAAGAGGGGCATATCTTGGAGAGATAAATTCCGGAGGGAAACGGATAGGAGAAAACAAAAGGCGATTCATCTTGAGAAAAGGACCGCTAAGAGCTGGAACATACATCTTCGGGAATTTTTCGGGAAAGAGTACTTCGAGAGGAGATGATGGGAAGAAGATCTAAGAAGGGAAACGAGAAGCAACTTATTCAACAAATCTCCGTACACTGGCGTTCAAGGGGAGAGGGTCCCTAGGGGGCTTTTCACGTCGGGAAGATCTTGAAGGGGAAGGGGGACTCAAAAGAATTTCTCTAGCGACATCGTTTCAGGGGGGGAGGGAATGGAAGTGGGGGGAAGAAAGAGTACTGAGACGTTCACAGGGCAAGGAGATTGAAAAGGACTCTTCTAATTTTCGGTGACCAGGAGCGTCGAGCTGCGTACAAAGGGACTCTTGCCAGATCTTTCTTAGGCCACAGGGGTACATAGCGGGTAGCATAAACGTGTTTCTTGGGGATTAGTTTCGTTTTGTATCCGAAATATTCAGAGAGAACCAAACTTCACGAAAAATTGACTCGGAGAGCGTGCAGGGGGATGTTCATTTGTGGAGGCGATGGGGAAAGAAAAAAGTCAGAACCGAAGAGGAGAAATGGGAGCAATGTGGTGGAAGGGCGGACGTAAATGAAAAAGGGGCGCACTTCTAAAGCACAATGTCGGTCAGCAAGAGGTGGATCTGAAGCGGACGACCTCTCTTCCCCTTTATTTGAGATGTCGTTAACCGTTCTTTAGAGAATCGTGGGAAAAAGAGACTATGGCAATGAAGATTCTCTAGAAAAGACGAAGGGGATCTCTTAAGGAAGAAGAGGAAAGAGTCTACTGGAGAGAGATAGAGAAGGCCCAACGCGATGGGAAGTCTTTTATCGACAAGCATCAGGTTCTGAGGACGTTTTCAGGGAAGGATTAGGACGATTCGGTCGGGAGAAGGAAGGGTATATAGAAGCCTTACGATTTGAAACATCTTCTTACCAGAATGTTATAAAAAACAGGAACCAATGGTAAATCCCTGACTAACGTCCTCTTGGACTAGAGGAAGGGATCTCTTAAAGTACGGGGGCATCTTTTAAAAGTTGTGACAAGTGGCCATGGGACACAGGCGCGGAAAGGAGGAGGTTATTTCAACCCAAAAAAGACGCCAGGGTATAGAGAAAAAACAACAACGGAGAGGAGGAAAGAATTACCCCTTGCTCTGCAGGTTTTGGGTTTACGAAGAAAAGAACCACTCCGCTCCGGGTATGCCGGGGTAAACAAAGTTTGGGGAGGAAAAGAGGGCTTGAAAGGGGGCTCCTCATGCTGCAGGCCCTCCTTAAAAGGCGTGCCTACAAACAGGAGCTACTTGTAAAGAGAACCTCTTTGAAAATCGGAGGGAGACTCCGCACTAAAAAAAAAAAAAAAGTGCCCCGCCAAACAAAAAGAAAAAGCCCCAAAAAAAAAACAAAGCCCCACAAAAACCCAAACAGCTCAAAAGGCCCTCAAGAGAAGGTGAAATTCGTTAGACATCTTGCCGGAGGTTGCGCCAGAACAGGGAGTGTTTTAAAAGCGAAGGAAAAGAGTTGGGGGCAGAAAAAGGAGTCCACCTTCGAAAAAGGAATCAATGTCGGACCTCCGTGGAACTTTCTCTCCCGAAGGTCAAGTTTCCTCGAAAATAGGTCTTGCCAAAGTCTCAACGGGTTGAAAGAGTCTGAAAAAGGGAAAAGGAAATGACTCTCCTACCAAAGGCCCTTCATCTCGTTAGAAGCGTCGGAAGGCTTGGTTTAACCGCAAGGGGAGAAGTTAGAAGGGAGGGGGGTGAGTCCGCTGGTCCTCCCCCGCGACTCAGGGCATTCGAAGGGAACCAATGAGGTGTCCGAGGCTCAACGGCAAATGAGAAAATCACTGAAAGGGCACCGTCTCAAAACTTATTTTCGTAAGGTTTTTCGATGAAGAGGGAAATCAACAGGACCCACTAAATCACGACAAATCAAACCGGGGGAGAGCAACCCAGCTATGGATTTCTTTTCCTACTTCGGAAGATCCGTTTGAAAAGCGCGCAGAGGGGGGGGAGAGAGACTAAATCCAAACGATTCCCGGGGTAAAAAAAGAGTCCTAGGGGGGGTTGTCTGGGTTTTTTGGTTGGGTTTTTGGGGGGTGGTTGTTTTGTTTGGGGGGTTTTTTTTGTTTTTTTTTTTGTTTCCGTTTGGGGACCCCACGAAAGGGAAAGACTAACATCGATTATCCTTAAAACTGCAGAAAAAATCTACAACGAGGGGGATCTCTCAACCTTCCGATTTGTCTACTTAAAGGTAACGATCTCGCGGGGAACCGACGTGGCAGAAAAAAAACAGAGGAATCCTTGAAAGCCGCCTTGGGGGTCGATCTGTTGAAGGAGCTTCTCGAGTCCAGATGCATATTCCCGGGAGCAAATTCGGGACTAAAAGATCTCGGGGGGAAAAAAATCGGATGATCTTTTGAACTTCCGAGAGTATTATGAAAGGACTCAATCTTGGGGGGCGGGGTCCCTATGGGAACTACTTCTAAAAAAAGGCCAACTCACGCTCGCACGCTGGGGGAGAAAGGGGTCGCCGATGGGAACTTTTTCGAGGCGTCTGATTGGAGGGTCCATCAAACCCGAGGAAAGAGGGTAATAAGCCTCAATGAGGCTCACCTTCAAACAGATGGGCAAGGAGCGATAGTAAGGGTCTTGTACAGGAAGACTTCGCGTCGAAAGACCCTTCTACTTGAAAAGAAAAAAGCTCTTAAATATGGGAGAGAAAAAAAAAAGGGACAGGGCATCTTCCTCTTTAAAAAGGGGTCCCCCCAAGAGTCGAAGGATAGGTAAAAGTTAATTTACTAACTGGTGTTAACCTTTATTCGGGGTAAAAAATCGCCCAGGTATTTCGCGAACAAACGTGCGCGGAAACAAAAAAAAAACAAGTGGACATCCGGCCTCGCGATGCAGCACAAGGCCACACCAGGAAGAGAGCCGCGCTCAATGATGGGGGGCATCCTTACTCTAGCTGTGGGGAGTACATGCTCGCGAAGAAAGCGAAGATGCGGAACAAGAAAAGGGGAGGGGGGACTGAAAGGACTGACGCGCCCGGAGGCCCGAAAAAGAAAAGAGAGCTAGCTTATCGGGGGGAAGGGGAAGGCACCCTGCTTTTCTCAAAAAGGTCCTTCCGCTCATGACGCTCAAACCCTTCGTCGGGACCAAGGCGGTGTGCTTCAAAAAAGAAAGAAAGCCCAAACAAAATAGAACGTCCCCCGAGAAAACTGGGGAAAAAAATACAAGGAAGGGAAAGTAACCACGACCCGATTCCCAGAGGTCTATTTTATTCCTTCGAATACTGAAGCATGCAAAAAGCCAGGTACAAAGATGACTACACCTTTTTTAAGGAAGGGGGAGGAATGGGGACGGAAAAAAATGCCCGGAGGGGGGAAAAAGTTTTTTCACAGCTGTTGTCCGCGAGGTAGAGTGAGACGATGCCGACATAAGAGAAAAAAAGAAACGTCACGTCAAGCAGGGGTACAGCTTCGACTCCCCAAAGAAGAAGAAATATGGGGAAGGGAAGAGTTCCAAATATCAGCAGTTGCTGTAAAATCCAGCATCGGAAAAAATCGTTGATGACCGGAAAAAGAGGGTAAGGGGAAAAAAAATGACCTTAGACCACACGCACTTGGCAAAGAATAAAAGAGGGAGCTGCACGCCGAAAAAGAAAAAGCGACAACCTCGATCATCATCGCGGAATTATCATCACATCTTCGGGGGAAACCAGCTCCGTTTTGGCGCTTTGAAGAAAGCCAAACCGGCGATGGAGAGAACTCGGAATAAGACATCCCGGACGAGGAGATGAGATGAGAGAGAAGAAAACTGATGAACGCAGACAAGTAGGGATCGACAAACCCAAGAGAGATATATCGAACGGGGGGCATCATGTGGCTCGGCGGAGAATTGGATCAAGGAAGGATGTCCGCTGATCAAGGAGGAAAGCTTAGGAAAGTAATAGAGAGTTGTGGACTTGGATGAAATTTCCAAAAGAGGGGGGGCCCCTTGAGTGAAAAGGATGATCCTGGTACGTGTATGATCGATTTAGCAGGGCATCTTATTCGTGGTGGCGGGGCAGCGAAATTTCATTATGCAATTTGGGGACTGAAGGGAATCGGTGGTGCAAATCATCTTACAAAGGGAAACTCCAGGCAGTAAGTACGAAGTTTTTCTAGTTTCCGAGGGGGCTTTTCCAGCCACCGGCTCTTATATTGGAGAAAAAGCGAGGACTTTGAGAGAAAAAAGGGGCAAGCTTCTCAAGGGGGAGGGGGTACAACATTGAGGTTTAAGTTACGGTGACGCTGATTGGGGTTTTCTCTTTTGGTAGGTCTTCAGCGTCTTCATACTGAGAGGAAAAAATCAGGACCTTCTTGTCAGTCAGCGGAGACCACTTCCGAGCATGTCAAGAGCGTAAAATTTTGACTTTCATCAGGTTTACCTGGAGTCTGCCGGCTTCCGGGGGAAAGGTACTCGACCAGGTGGCTGGGGGAGGGGGGGGGGGAACTGCACTTTCCTGGGGTTTTCTTCATGGGGCGTGGCAAGTTTTATTAGAGCTCTTGATCGGGGGGGAAGGGGAGACGGGCAGTGGAAGCAAGGGTCTGAACTCCGACGGGTTTGCGCGGAAGGGAGGTTCGCCGGCGCGGCGTGAAAAAAAAACATGGTGTCAAGGAGACGGCACCAGAGAAAAGAACCGGCGTAGGACTCGGGGACGGGGCGCCGGAAAGGAAAGAGAGGCCAAGAAAAAAAGTATGGTGTGCAAGGGTAGCTGGTGTACATTCTTGGAATATCGATCATTTCAGCAAATGAAAAAAGGAGGGAAGGCCGGGGTAAGAATCCCAGAATGGAGCAGAACATTGAATGGGACCCTGGTGCCTGGGGTTCATATTATCATTTATCGCAGGGCCTTATTTGGGAAATGTTTGGGGGAAGGGGGGGAAGCGAAGGTGGCCCGCTAAATACCTGGGAGAAGGGGGAGAACTTTTAAAAGCGGCCTGTTCGGAAGCAAGTCCATCGATCCCTGCGATTCTGAGAAAAAGTTGACGCGGAAAAAGGTGGGGGCGATTTAACGGATTTACAGAAGAAAAGTCTAAGGGGAGTACTCCGACGGCGGCGGTAGTACATCTTTCGTAAAGGGAGAATAAGTTATCGCGGGTTGAAGGAAGAAAAAAAAAGGGGGGGATTCGGTACAGCGACTTTGTTTGGAAGGGGAGTACGCGGCAGAAAAAGAGGGGGAATAAGTATTGGCGAAGTTTCATTCAAGAGAAGAGCGTTCGCTGCGATAAAAAAAGGAAAAATGTAGGGCCCCGGAATGATGGAAAACGGAAAAAGATTGAGGAAGCATCTTCGAATCGGAGGAAAGAGCTGGAAAATAGAAAAAGCTCGCGCTTGAAGGGTTCAGGGAGGAGATCTTGACGGCGACGAGAAATCCTGGAATATCGACGATATGACCTCGAGAACGAGATGATTAAAAAATCTGAGAAACTGCAATTCGGTGGAAAGGGATATAAGCGGTGGCACCTTCAGTTCTTTGCAAGGCGGGGGGGGGGGGGGGATGAGATCGTTCAGGGACTTCTCCCAGGGAAGTTGTCGCAAAAATAGGAGGGAAAGGGATTCGGAGATGATGGACCGGACTAAAAAAGGTCACGGCAACCGGTGGTGGCCAGAATTCACCGGCACTTCGCTGAATGTGACCCGTGAAAGAGTATCGCGAGAGTCAGATTCTGGGAGCTGCGACGGAAGCCAGGAATTTTCAATCTTTTTTGAAAACGGTTTTCTCGGTGGAGGGGAGTAGTTTGGCAAGGCAAAATGCACAGGAATAAACACCTTCCAATACGACTTTGAGGGGACAAAAATGAGAGAGAATAGGGCATGGTCATTTCCGTGGAGACGGGAACTACGGAGAAGGGTTCTCATTCGTAGCCTATTTTTTGGTGCTGGAACAAAAAGGAGCCCCCTCGGCGAAACACGGGTCTTTTACAGACAGCGGAACGTGATTCTTAAGATCTGCGGGAAGATGACCTGGAAAAGTCGTGTTAGTGAGGTGGACCGGTGATATTGCAATAAAGATTAGAGAGAGAAGGCGACTAAGGGACCAAAGTATTACGCATTTAACTCATGACGACGGTGATCAGAAACAAAAAGGGACCTCGTTAGCGAAACCAACATAAGAGGGGGAACTTGCCGGAAGGCCGTCAATATTCGCAAAATTTCATCTAGCTGGAGAGGGGAGGTGGATCTAGGAGATGGGAAGCGGCCGAATGGTATACAAGCGAACGGTTTTGGGGAAAACAGTTCTCATGCGGGCCGCTTGACTGCATCATGAGGATTCATCATTGTATCGGAAAAAATGTGTGACCAGGGAAAAACACGGACGGGCGTGTGAGGGTGGTGGGGGGGGAGACCAGAACAAAGAAGCGCCATGGGTAATCTGG
>Ga0179593_1412465_pt1 | contig 19428 bp, 19 predicted proteins | sample CZODoug2_1_08_16_FD_185931 | JGI IMG/M metagenome (GOLD analysis project Ga0179593, IMG submission 185931) | Vadose zone soil fungal communities from Angelo Coast Range Reserve, California, USA - CZODoug2_1_08_16fungal (PacBio error correction) | ecosystem: Environmental > Terrestrial > Soil >...
CCGCCGAGAAAGAAACAAATGGCGAGGGTATACCGGAGCGAAGGTTCCGACGTTACGTAAGCAGGCCATAGGAACACGCAGGAAGAATCCACGGGCTCGAACTCGAGCCCCCAAAGGGGGGGATCGGAGGGGCCGAGAACTCAGGGAAACGGCAAAAGAACTCGACTCACAACAACTTAGGAGGAGTAAAAGCTCTGGATCTGAGAAATGGGCTAGTTGGCCGATACGAGAAATATTTGGGGGTGGGGCTTGTGAGGCCACCAAGTGGTGCCCGCTCCCTCCCCGCAACCCCGGAAAGAATCGGACGTATTCAAGAATCAACGTGACTTTGTTGAGGAAGGGTCAGGAGGAGAATCAGGAAGAGGGAAAGCCCGTTAAATCGTGGGTTTTTTCAGCACCTTCAACGTGGGCCAGAAAGAAGACTCTTAAGTACTCATTACCGAGTGGTAGTAAGGGGGGGGAGGGAGGGGTGAGTGACGCTGCAGGCTGGGGGGCCTAACGGACACCGCTCTCTTTAGCTCTATCCTGTGAACGCTAGTGGAGTAAAGTGCTTAAGGAACCAACGAGGTGCATTGGGGTAGGACAAGAATGAGGGGTCGGGCTGGCGCGGTAGTGGTGGGGTGCCGACCTAATAAGAACTTTCTGGGCGAACAGGAGCCATATCTAGAAATCAAAAAAACCGAGAGTGACAAGGACGAGCCAACAAGAATGGGAGAGTCCCTACCGCTTCATTTTGGCTTTTTAAACGGGAAAACGGGAAAGTGGGTTGGGGCCTCAGGAGAAGGAGGGTAGACAAGCAAAACATCCAGTCGGCCTGAAGAGATTATTCGCGTTGCAACAGGTGAGGCAAGTACACACATCAGTGGGGGAAACACGGTCGAGGGGAAGAGGCGGGGCAAACGAGGCGGTCCGAATCGGGAAAAGAAGCGGGACCCTGACAGGCCTTTGAGGAAGGAGCGAATCCATTTGGGAGATAAGGGTCGGACACAATAATAACATGGGCAAAGAGATGCTCGAACCAAAGGACCTACCAGCAGGCTCGCCGATTCTCTGGTTTCATCGGGATATTAAAAAAGAAGGGCACGAGAGGAGAAAGAAAGACCAAAAGGTATCGGATAGCTCTCGGAACGCGGGGAATTGAGCAAAAACCACCCAAAGGGGGACACTCTGTCGCGGTACATCGGAATTGACAGGGAATCAAACTTCGCCCGAGCCTCGAGGCGGAGACGAGACAGCGTAATACCGAAAGGGGTGTTCCTGCACCGCGGATGAAGAACTGGGGAGTGGCGTTGAGCTTTGATTAAACGATGAGGGGAGGGTCGAGACTGCCAGGTGCGTCATAATCAAATCCAACACCAACAACCACCACAAAACAAAAACACGCGAACATCTGTGGCCGTCCGCGAGCAGCGATGCCGCCGGCCATACATTCACGCCGTCCGGGGGTTTCAGGGCCTGAAGGACTCCAACTTACAAATACCAATAGAATTTATCGCCATAACAAACGTGATGGAGCGACCACTATCTCCCGGGCGCGGGGGGGCTGGTGAGGGGAGGGAAAAAGGCACTCGAGAGAAAATTTGGGGTAAAAAAGGAGAAAGGCAGTCAGCGTCCTGTAAAACCAAAGACGAAATTGGGAGCAGATGTTACGTAAAAAAACAGAATACCGGGGTCTGGAACAAAGTGCTCGCGAAACTGGAGAGCTCTCGGAAAGATTTTAACTGAATAAGAAAAAAAACAGACCCCTACAACCGAGTCGCATTAAGAGTCGGACGATTGAGGGTCTGAGGGGCGGACACTAATGGTAGAGGTCCTGTATGACTACATCTCCAGCGCTTAACCAGCTCTCGAATCTGATGAGTGGAATTGTTTTTGGGAAAGCCTTTACTCTATCAGGATAGGTGTGGAGGGGACTAAAAACCTTTAAAACATGAAAGGAAAGAGGCGCGTCAGTAAGAGGCAAAGCAAAAAACACGGGGCCGCTGAAGTGGGCAGGAGGGGGTTGAAGAGTAGTCCTCGGCATAAAGCAATTCCTCTCCGGAGCCTCTCATGTGATCGGGTATGGGTTTATAGATGTAATTAGTCAATGAAGGAAAGGAGAACACGGGGGAGTACAGATCGTGGGAATTTCGTGATCCATAATGCTTTCACCTCAACCCAGGTGAGGGCGCGGACGGAGTGAAAAAGGGAAAGGAAAGACACTTGACAACCCGTACAGGAAAGTGTGCTCGACGGTCTTACCATTTCTCCGTCTCAAAGAAATCAGGAAGGCCTACTCTGGGAAGACAATTCCGTTGTAAAGGATAGAAGAAGGGTAGAAGGGAGAGGGAGGGAAGCAGGACGTTACATAAATACCCGAAATGGGCGTCTCTTGTAGGGGGTTCTCCGCCATACTACGGCATCAGAGCCAAAGCTGCGCGAAGAGAAAACATGAGGGGGGTCAGCCAAAAGACTGGAACGAAAAAAAGGGGCCTCCCGTCTGAAGGAGGGGAGGAAAGCAGAAGAAAAAGATCAGGAACGTGAAATTATCTGGTAGGCGAGGGGGAAGAAAAGGAGGGGTTCAAAGTATTTAAAAGTGGAGGTCGAGGAAAACTTAGGATAGAAATGAAGGGCGTCGTCATATGGCGCGCCTCCGTCCAAGGCTTCTGCGAAACGCAAATACTCTCCTCGACTCAAGGAAAACTGGCAAAAAAAAAAATTGAAAACACTGCTCGCGCTCACAAAGCAATACCAAGCAAAGTCCCCAGAAATCAGGGGGAAAAGTGAAGAGGAGCAAGGTGGTCCTGGTTTCGACGGGACGCAAGACATTGTGCCTCCAATGAAGCGAAAATCAAACTAAGCAAACAGCTAATTGAGACAGAGGAGGGAATTGAGGGGAAGGCTCCTTTAGAAAAGGCTCTTGGTTAAGTCAGGTAAAAGGGGGTAAGGGAATAAATCATACGCAAAACTAGGGCGGGTGGGGATCAAGCTTGGACGAAAGCGTGCGGGGTTAGCCAGAAAGTCAAACAAGGTCAACAATCCAAAAGGCAGAGGAAGGCAGAGCGGGGGGAAGAAGGGGACGCAGAGGGAAGCGTTCTCTAACAGACGTTGATCAAAAGTAAGGGTATTCAAATGTAGGGCGGGCAATAGAAAGGTGCCTAGGGGACAGAGGCAAATCGCGCGCTCAAGACTGGGGGCAGGCGGTGTAATCTTTTGGTCGACCACCACACAAACCCAGGGAGAGTGATCGAGGGAGAGTCACAAGCGGGAATGGAAAAAGGGTGGTTTGAAAAGTACGACTTCCCAATCACAAAAATGCCGTGCAAAGCCTGTAAGAGAATGACACACTTACAAGTGGACCCTGCGTTGATAACAGAAGGGAAGTAAGAGTAGGAGCCGATCGGCGTTAATCGTCAGCCAAAAAAGAAAGAGCTCTACTGCCCGGAAACTCAGTACCGTCACACCTGAGGATGGAACTCCGGGCTAAAAGGGCGGGCATTTTCCAAAAGCGTCGAGGGCAGTCGGGAGTGGAGCCAGGCTGATCGGAGATGGCGAAAAGTTTGAAGAAGTTCGCAGACGAGTATTTCGGCAATAACATACGAGGAAAAGTCGAAGAAACCGGTAACCGAAAAAAGTGGCATAGAAAAGAGACGGTGGAGGGAGCGAGCGGGGATTCGGTTTTCTTCAGCAGAGCAAGAGAAGGGCCTGGAGGCTACTCTCGTGCCTTATCACCCCGGTATAACATCTGAGCAAGTTGCAGGGCAAATGCGGGAGGCGGGAAAAAAGGAGGGCTAAAGTAACTGGCATATGTGTTCAAACGGAGAGCAACAAGGATGCGCTCGCGGGACCCGAATGCCAAATCGAGTTAAAAACGGTCTGGCAGGGGGAACACCGAGTGAGTCTGGGGAAAGCAAAATCCGAAAAAAATCATGGTTAGAGAAAAAATAAGAAGAAAAAATAGAAAGGCCACAAAGAAGAAGATGCTTAACGTCCTTAACAAATGTTCCATCTCCAGGGATGGGGTAAAGAGATGGAACCAGGAAGAAGAGAAGAAGACGAGCAAGAGGGCTTCAAGGGCAGTCGATTTTCCATTGAAAGTGGACAGGGGAGGGAAAAAAGCAGGTAGAAGAACGGGGGGGGCTCGAATTGCTCAGGATAACCTCGATCCGAAAAGAAAAAAAAAAAGAAGACTCCCCTCGAACCGGTTCCTACACACAAAATCCGAGGCGCAAAGAAAAAAAATTTTGAAAGATGGCGGAGTTTCCGAGACAAGTAACATGTTCCGGAAGAAGAAAAACAATCAAGAAAACCGAAACTCTCCTGAGATCGCCTCGGCAAGGCAGCTAATCGTCCCTAGGGGGGAGTCAATCAACGCGACGCAGAAGAAGACGACGCAGGAAAAAAAGGAAACAATCCTAAGTGTGAAAGAATGAAGAAAGAAGAGGGTAATGGTTACTCGAAGCTCGAACGCCGACTCGACACCTTACAGACCAGGCAAGAGAAAATCTACAAGAAAAGCCTAAAGAGAAGAACCCTAAGATAAAGCCAAAAATGGAATCATAGCGGCTTCACAAATGCCAACGGGTGGAGGACCGCGAGGAGATCTGAATGTCTGGCGGCGGGGCGGATCCGGACGAGTAAAAATCAGGTACGGGCATGGACAAACGGGGCACTGAGATCATCTGCGGAAATATCAACGCCAGTCTAGTCAAAAGGTCCTTAGGGATCACGAAATTCCGTGCGCAGCTACACGGAAAGCAAACAGAACCTCCGCCGGTAAGAAAGAAAGAAACTCGCCGAATTACTAAAGCTGGGGTAACTAACGGCAAGAAATAAGTTAAAGTTGAGGCGTGCCTGGAGAGGGAGGGGAAGGAGGGAAGAAAGGAAACCGGAGCCATTTCGGGAACCCGGCCTCTAAAAGAGACTATCTCTCTAGCAAGTGTTTAGGTACAGGGGGGGAAGTGCGCCAAAGACTCCTAAAACTAAAAAAGAAGGGAAATAAAGGACCGGGGGGCTCTGCGACTGTGTTGAAAGCAAAGGAAGAGCGAGTCGTTACAAAGAACCAGGAGAGGTCTGGAAGGACATAGTCCTTCCTTCCGAACGCGCCACTGAGGAGAACCGAACCCTCGAACGTCTCGGGAAGTAAGTCAATTTCATGGCAAGACAAGGAGAGGGTAGCGCTACCTTCATGCCTGATCGGGTGTGGGCTACAAAAGGGGGTAGAGTCGATAGAACCACCATTGCTCCTCAACTCAAAGTAAAAGGGAGACCCAGGGTCTGATCGGCAGGAATGTTTTGACAAAGGCTGCCTTGGCAGTAAGGAAAGCCGGTCGAAACCTGTTCCACATATGAGAAGTAATTGCGTTGGAAGCAAAAAAAAATTCTCTGATCGAAGAAGGTCAAAGGCTGGAAGAAATATTTCCCGACAAAAAAGGTACCCACCGTGAAAGTACGAAGGAGAGAAAGAAGGGAAAGCAAACACAGTCCAACACGGGAGACGAAAAGAAAAAACGTCCTGATTCCTGGCCACGCTTCAGTCTGTGGCAGTCGAGGATTTGTTGAGAAATAGTGCGGAGAACAAAAAGAGGGTTGCGAGGAAGCTTGAGCACGTTCATTCGGAGGGAGAACCATAACTAGGAAAAAATCTCTTGGGGGATGCATTTCACTTTAAGAGGCAAGAGAAGGTAAGGGAAAACTCCGTTTCGGGGGGAGGAGGCGTAAACCGACACACCCCGATAGGTCTCCAGTAAGGAAGGCGGGGATTCAAGGCCATGGGACAGCGAGACAAAAAAGGGAAGACAGAAAAGGCTTGGGGGAGAAGGATGCGTTTCTGTCCGTCTATTCCCACGATCTGCTGGGTGTGAACAGTGGAACAGTCGGTGCGAGATACAGAGTGAAGGTCCGGTTGTCTGCCCCCCGTCTGTAAGTAGAGGTTCGAATAAGGGGAAGTTGAGAAGAGAGATATACCACAACTCCGGGAATCGCGAGTCTACAATCCGACACACTTGTCTAATCGAACGATAACCGGATTTAGAGTACCGGAACACTTCTCTCATTAAGAAAGTGGGGATCGGGGACGTTCCAAAAAAGGGTCTGTGCTGCCCAGCGCGAGTCCGCATTTTTGCAATTTCAAGGGGACGAAAAACAAGAAAACGAGAAAGTGTGGATCCAACAGAAGAGAAACGAAGAAAGGGAGGGAAGAGCAAGTGAGGGATAAAAAGGGGGGGGGGTCCTCCAGGCCCGCATTCCATCTCCCTTAACAACCAATGATAGGGTATGGTGAATTCTGGGGAGGGTTTGATGACGGAGGGAGTGGGTGAACGACCTTAGGCGAAAAAAATTTAAAGCGAGGCTCGTCGCCGCGCCTGATCAAAAAATTGTGAACAGAAGACCAAAAGTTCCGATGGGTTCACAGACAAATGCTAGGAGAGGTTGGGGGCAGAGCTGGATCCAAAACACGAGGGAATCTGCCTCGTAAGGGCTGTCCACATCCAGGGAAAAGCCCGCATGTGAGAAGTACGTCCAAAGAACCGGGAGACGCGTGGATGCACTACGTTGGTGGGTGCAACGATAACATAAGGAGGCGAGGTGTAGGAAGAAATGGAATGGGGGTCGTAAGGAAGGCCAAGCAATGATGGGGGGGGCACGTGAAATGAGGATGTCTAAATGTCCCTGCAGAACAATCTTTCCCATCGTCCTTCGCTACTGCAGGGGCCAGGAAGTCACAAGCTACGGAAACTAAAAGTGAATTCAGAGGGACATCCAGGAAAACCCACCCAACGACTCATTAAAACATCTGGGTGGGTCCGGATGAAATTTCGTCATTCACCGAAGAAGACTCAGGGCGGAGGGGGCAAGAGGAAGACCATTCTCAGCGACACTTCAACAGGATGGGGCTCATACATTCCAAGATCGCACTCCAATCCCGTTGGGTAAACTCTTCAGCGGCCGGACATTCAAGAAAAAGTTGAGGGAAGAAAGATCCGTTGGCAGGAGGCGGGAGTCAGGGGGGGCCCAGCCGTGCCCAGGTAGGGTGATCACGGGTGACACGACAGATCGACAGTGTTTCTACGAATACTGAAAAAGCCGGGGGAGAGAGATAGGAGTCCCTGGGTTAAGATGTCCGGACTAGTTCTTAAAGAGCTAAAAAATCAAAGGGGTAAAGGACAAAAAAGGTTAGGAACAAACTAACTGAATACATGGAAGTATCATCCATCGCGATCCCAGCAAGGATGGCTTGCTTTCTCACATTCAACTGAGGATAAAACAATAAAAATGGAACAAATTGCAGAAGAAAGCAAGGAAAATGAAGAGAGAAAGGAGAAACATGGTTTGGGGCTCGGCAGAGAGGCGTCACGCTCGGGGAGAAAGTCTAGAAGGGGATAAGGAGGCACAAACAAAAAGTACTCAATTCTCGAGGATTCAACAAAAAACAAAAGAGGCAACTAAGGAGGTTCTTGAGAAAAAGGCAATAAATTGGGGAATCCGAAGAAGAGGGTCTTGAAGAAAAGGTAGAAAACGGCAGTAGCCTTATTGTCCTTTCAACCATCTGGTGTCCCCGGTGTATAGAAACAGCAAGCATCTGGGCTCCCCCCATCAGCACCCGGACTGCCGAGGGGGAGGGAGGTAAGGAGGAAACATCTCCATGACGCGAGACTTGCTCGGCCAGGGGAGAAGTGCAAGTTGGCCAAAACGGGGGGTGCGGACAGGAAAAAAAACGAGGAAACTCGAAGTCGGCTGAGCCGAAAGCCGAATAGCCAAACGGTCTCAGTTTCCGTCGCTAATGAAAAGACGCAAGCCTTGAGAGAGCCAATAAAAGGTAGCTTGAAGAAAAGGCTCGGGAAGACAAAGAGGTGAAAAAAGTCGGATCGGCGCTGCGAAACAACTACGGAAGCAAGCTCTCAACACTTGGAGGGGAGAAGAAGAGCTTGAGAGGCCGGGGTGGAGGCTGAGGGACGAGGACTAGAAGAGAAAAGGACTGGGTGGAGTCACCGGCGAAATTACACTCAATTGACCAAAACTCAGGAGAGGAATGAAACGCGGAATGAGGAGACGGGGGAAGACCCCGGAAATTTGGGGAGGGAGGATCGGTAGGGAAGGAGCAGAGAGAGAAAGTTCATTAGGGGTCGGCTCACAAACGATTTGGGAGGATACAGAATGTCGAAGTCCTGCGAAGGGAAAAGTGCGGAAATCAGAGGGAAGGAGGGGGGGGGGGTTGAGGGAAGAGGACTGGCTGGGGAGCGATACCTGGGGACACGCGCGCTTGAGAACGGCATCTTACTGCTGGGGACGGAGAGAAATTAGTGAAAAGCGGAGGGAAGAGAAAACGAGGGCGAAGTTATTAGGAAAAGGTCGTGCGGGACGGAGTGTGCCTCAGAGAAGCTGGGGGGGGGGAAGATCTTATAAAAAGGAAATAAAAGAATCGAAAACGACCATTCGGATCCTGCGAGCCAACCCATGTTAGTTGACCAAAAAAACGTGGGAATTTTAAGATTACAAGAGAAATGCCGTTAAGAAATTGTCTGCCCGGGATAAAGGTCGAAAGCCAAAAGAAAAGGGGGTCGTGCATAATACGAGGAGAAATTTAAAAGTACGGAAGTGGGCGGACTCACTCTGGGTTTTTACCCGTGATACCTTCCGTAATTACGCGGAAGAAATCGTACATAAAAAACGGGGGACTACACAGAGAAGGAGGGAAAGGGGGACACAAGACGGAAATCAGAATACATCCCTTTTAATGACATAAGGAGAGAGGCCCCGACAAAGGGGGCAGAGGTGTGGGGCTAGAGAAAAAACCTTTCCTCACTGCTCTTATATTATCTTAGATAGGGAAGACTACTGGTTTGGAAAGTGGACAGCAGAGATCCTCAGAAAAGGCCTGACGTTCAGACTCTCGGAAAAAGGAGTGGAGATGATAGCTCCACGGCAGGGAGATGTCACCCGCATGAGGATTGAGGAGGCAGAAAGAGTCAACAGGTCCCCACTAGATCTCTAGGCATCCGGTGATAGACCTTGAGTAGAAAGAAGAGGACAAGAGGGGATAGAGGGATTTGTCCGGGCTTTCGGTTCTTTGCCCTTAATGAAGCGAAAACAAGGAGGGAGCTAGACGAAGGAACAAAACTCAGCATGAACTAGACAGGGAAGAAGAGGGGGGATGTTCATTTCGACATAAACTCAAAATCCTGTTCGGGCGCCAACAGTGAAAGGGAAAAAAAAAACGCAAGATTAATGGGTAAGGGAAGAAAACAACGTGGGGTGGATCTCAGGAGATCCCTTTGCTGCGATGAGAACAGAGGGCTCAGAAGAAAAGGGAAAACTCGGAAAGTGAAGAGGATGGAAAATATAGCTTTAGAGATCTCGCGCATTTGCCGCTCTACACAACCTGTGGGAGTATTCACAACCTGTAGGGGAAGAAACGGATCGGGGTTAAGAGAAGAGAAAATTTACCCAAATACTCGTCCCCAATAAAAAACCGTGATTCTAGAAGGAACATCTTGGGGGGGTCTGGAAGGGTGGGAACTACTTCAGGGCGGGTCCGGAGGCAGGGAAAAAACCAAGGGCTCCAGCCATCAGGAAGCTCCCTGCGCTAGTTTTAGCCTTGGATGGAAACCTCAAAAGAATCTGTAGCTTAAGGAACAAGGGGGGAGAACTGAAGCCGACGAATGAAAAAAAGTACAGGAGAACTCAGAACACCAACTGGAAGTTGCCGTCTACTTAACCTCGTGCACCCATTAGACGATAAAAGGTGGAAGAGAACAGGGCGAGAATGGGTAGATCCCTAAAATGAGACTGCAGGAGAACAGAGAAGGACATGGGGGCAGAAAGGGTTCCCATCGGGACGAAGCAGGGGGGTTACGAAGTGTTCAAAATCGCGGAGGATACATGGCGAAGAGGAAAACGGAAAGTAAAACAGAAACTAGTAAAAGGAGCGCGGAAAAAGGACTTTTGCCTACCAGGGCATCGTCAAAGGGTGCGCAGGGAGAAATCTGAGGGGAACTAGAAGGGACCTCTGAGCGTAAAGGGGCGGAAGAGGGAGAATCCCAGACAATTTACATCAATACAGAGCTGGGCGGTCTCCCGGGGTCGCAGAAGAGCCAAGGTATAGGAGAAAAAAAGGAGAAAAAATTCCAAGAGTGGGGAGACAAAATAAAGGGGTAAAGGGAAGGCCTCGAGAAGGAAAAGAGGAAGAGTCTTGAGGACTCTCGTACGAAGTCCTTGTGTCACAACACGCAAGCGGGGGACGAAGTCTATGGTCAAAAGGGGAGGAAAAGGCGAAATCGGGCTTAAAACGCTTCGCTTCTCAGAGAAGGGACGGCTGAGAGAAAGCAAATACACTCCATACGGATACGAGAGTGCTCACCAACCTTGGAAAAAGAGAGGCTACCAACAAGAGAAAAAAACTTAAAAAAGAGGGGGATAAGGAAAAAGAGGCAATGGGAAGGTTTCGATCTACGCAAGACATTTAGCGACAAGGACTCCAATTTCTAACTAACAAAATCACCGAGGAACAACTGAAGTACGGAAGTTCTCGAAGTAGAGGGGCACAGGTTAGGAAAGCGAGGTCACGGAATCTGGGTGGCGAAGAAAAGCAAGGCCAGACTTTCGGTCTGTGCAGATGAAGACAAGGGAGATCCTCAGGCAACGGGAAAAGGCGAGAAAATCCGCGAGTAAAATTCGCGTGGGGGACAGTCACGGGCTCTGTTGCCTCTACAGGTACAACCAAAAAAGGGGACTAAAAGAGTACAGGAGAATTTTTTCGAGAAGGGGGGGGGGAAGAGGAAGGGGTCTAGAGGGGAATCTTCCATCTTAAAGATGGGGCAAGTTAACTCTCACTCGTTTTGGCTCTAAGGAAGAACACGGAGTAATGAAAGCACGGACACGGGAGAACAGGGCACAGAGGTAGGGCGTGGGGAAGGAGAAGGACGATGACAAGGAAGCACACGTGCAGGACTGTCTCATCAGCGCTTCACACGTCCCCATTTTACTCGCGCGTAATTTCAAAGAAAGGAGAAAAAGAGGTGGGTGTAGAGGACGCGGCGGTCGAGAAGAGAGTTTGCTCCCACTCCACACCTACGCCCCTGGTCCGGACCCAATTCGAAATGGGTGACGGCTGGGAAGGGGGGGGGCGGTAGGGGAAAGTATGAGGAGAGAGGAAAAAAAGGCGGCTTTGACCGGCTTCAACTCTTATATGTGAAACAAGGGTACACGTCGGCTACGCGGTTTGTCGCCCTACTTGGGAAAACAGCGCGGATACGAAAAAGAATACAGGAAGTCAGGAAGCAAGACAAAGAGTTGAGAGGGATCGGGGACTTAGAGGGTTCTCATCTTCTGCACACAACTGCGCGCCGAGAATTCTCGCCCTATTACTCCTCTCTAGAGAGCAAGAGCGAAGAGGAGGGGAGGGAAAATTTGGGGGACGCAATGGAAAAATGCGGGAAGGTCCGTGCTGAGGAAAGTGAAGGGGAAAGATGGGGTCAAAACGGTGAGAGCCTCGAGTTTCTTGTGCCGCGTACGGTGCTTGAAGGAGACGGGGCTTGTCAAAAAAAGAAGAAGGGGAGGAGGGAATCGCAAAAAATAAGGTGAAAAAAACCTGGTTCGAAAGGAACACAAACTAGAAAGCCAAAAGAAGAAGATGCTGATAGCTTCAAACGGCTCATTCGATCGGGTCTCCTCACAACTGAGGGTGAAAGAGAGAGGGAGCCAAAAATAAAGAGGAGGATGTTGGTAGCGAGGTAGAAAAAAGGGAAAAGTTGTCAGATTGAAACAGAGAGTCGACAGGCACCCCTGTCGGAAACCTCCGGATTCAGCACCCCATCAAACTCAAGAAGTAAAGGAAAGTCCGCGCACAGATCAAATACCAAATCCAAGGCGATCCGGGGAACAACAGATTGCCAGACTGTCAAGATCATCTGGAAACATGGCGAGCACCGCCAAGTTCTCCAGATAAAACCGGCCTACCGAACGTCTCCGGCGATCAAGCGGAAAGTCGAAGAGGAAGGGGGGAGGGGAGAAAAGGCAAGCAGGGGTGCAGAAGGAAGAAAAAAAAAGAGAAGGCCAACTCCAAGACATCACAGCTGTTTGGGGCAGGAAGGTTTTTTTTATAAGGGGAAAGGCAACGATAAAGATGCGCCCTTAGAACGGGTCGTATAGGGTAAGAGCCCAGAAAAAGACCTTGCTGAAGCCGCATTCTCATCACGGCCACCCCGCTGAACCCTGCACCAACCACAGAGCGGAGGCACCTCCCGTCTGGAAAAAGAAGGGAAAGGGGGCAGCTGAAGGGGAGGGCTGATTAGGGAAAAGAAGATTACCTATTCAAGAGCTGAATTGCCTCACTAAAAGAAAAATGACAGTCAAGACCGCGAGAAAGGTACTTTGGAAAGAAGAGGATCATCGGAAAGGAAACAAGATGGGAGGACAGGGTAATAGAGACAGTCTCACACGCTAACTCCGCCTCGTGAACTTCCCCAGACGGCGAAACTGGGGGGGAGAGGAAGAAAAACGAGTGAACCGTTAAGGAAAAATTCGACCGAAAGGGGGGCAGGGCCAACAGAGAGCCATTCAAAGGATTGCCAAGAATCGAATACTCGAGAACGTGGTTGAGTGGAACAGGTGTCCGAGGAAAACGCGCAGGAGAGAAAAAGTCAACGAGCAGGAAGTCCTGGGGACGGGGGGGGGGGGCAAAAGAGGGCAGCAGAGGTAATTTAGAGCTCAGGCCAGCCGAGACCGCCATAACTGTAAACCCGAGAGGGGGGCTGGGCGGGAGAAGGCGGCACTGTCAAAACCCGATGACGCGGATCTCTACCTTATAACTGTCGCGCTGAACGGCGAGACCGAGCAAGCGCGCTGTTAGTCACGGAGGGGAATTACTGGGGGAGGAAACTTTGCTTGGGAGAGAGGGATAAAAGGAAAAACATGTCGATTCAATTTCTAAGACCCGGGTCATTATGGGGGGGATTCATTGTGAGTGGGGGGGGGAGGGCGAGCGAAGATCCGGAGGGGTACCAGGCCGGGTCTCTTTCCGTTTGCCCTCGCGCCCAGCTTCCAGTATGTACAGTTTCGCTGCGGAGAAGGAACGAGCAACATGGGAAGGGAATCAAGAGGGGAAGGAAAGAAGTGAACGAGAAAGCCCGTACTCAAGGGAAAAGAATACGTCTGGCCCTCAACACACAACGGCTCTTAAGAGAAAGGGGGAGAAAAATCAAGTCTTAAAAGAGGACTCCGCAAGGGTGGTAGTTAGTAAAGAGGCTGGGGGCGGAAAACAGCCTTGGACGAGCAGCTTGGAACCTAGTTCAGTTGTTCTTACCAAAAAAAAAAAGACCTGCACAAATCTGAAGTGTCACTTGACTGGGGAAGAAACGAATATAAGGAGAGACCACTCATGGCGGGGGGGAATTCACAAACGTGGAAAATTCGAAGAATGGCATTTCAAAGCTCACAGAAGTCTTGACGGGTCAACGACGTTAGAAAGTAGGCGGAGACGAAAAGGGAAAAAGGAGTTGTGTGAAGGGGAGGACTTGTCGAAGTCCCGGGATCGCAGCTGAGAGGCATGGTTGACCTCGTTGTTGCATCAATGGGAACGGAAAGGAAAATCTGGTAAAGGGCTACCAAAAGCAGGAAGAAGGGATCTCCATCAAAAGAAAGACATCGACCACTATCGATAAAATCCACCGGGGCCCTCGCCAGGAATGCAAGCAAGGATCGAGTTCAAAAAAAGACGGCAAAAGCTCGGTCATAGGGTGACGTGCTGAAGGGGAGAAGGGAATTGGACTCATGGCAATTAGGCGGTTTGACGTCAGACTAAGGAGCGGGGAAATGGGGGCAACCACACAAAGGAAATCAGAGGGAAAAAAAAAGATTCAAAAAGACCTTGCGGAGAAAAAGGGTCGGCCTCCGAGGAACACCACGGAGACAATACAGACACAAATATCGGTGACGAGAGTGACTGAACCATTGGTGTGGGTCGGGAAGTAGGGGTTATAAGCTAAAAAAAGGGTCTGTCCGTAGAAGAGAGCCCAACTCCGCGCAGGATTCCGGGGTTCTAAAAACAGGCTTACGGTGGTCGGAAAGATCTGCGGATGCGCAGACGGCTGGGTGAAAGAGTGACGGATCCGGCCGCCCTCTCTCGAGCGCCACCAAACTATGACCTGCCTAAAGAAAAAGAAAACGGGTAAGAAACAGAGGAGTGATAAAGCAAGGGGGGGTAGAAACGGAACTGCACATTGCGAGGTTCTTCGGGAGTAAGTTGTGCTTAAAACGAAGCCCCCAGGGTGGAGAGAAGGGGGGGTGGGATTGTCCTTCACACTGCCCGCAAGAGCTGCTCGAAAAAAACAGATGCCGCACAATAGCTGTACGGACGGATTACGACCCGCTCAGACGTTATGAGAGGGGGGGAAAAGCCCAAAAGAAAACGCAAGAAAGGATGCTACAAGAAAACAAAGCCGGATACGGGGTTGCGTCCTTCCGCCCTCTTCGCGCTGGACAAAATTCGAGGCCTCAAGGAAGACCGAAAGGACATAGGGGGAAAACTGGAGAGCAAGGGACGCGCGGTAGGGAATAAGAGAGAAAGGTTGGCTGCTGATCTTCGTCCCCTTGACCTCACGTAAGAACAGCCAGAAAACATAAGGGAGAAGAATGCGAAAGCAAAAAGTGGGTGGTTCGGTACCCAACGTCTTCCCGGAATTGTCCAAGGGACAGGTGCAGGAGTGGGAGATTGGGGAAATGGAACCCAACCCGAGGAAGTCGTCCTACAGTGATAAGGACCGGACCGGAGTTTTCTTCCGAAGGGAGACGGGTCTAACGCCGGGGTGCACACGGAAAGAAAACCACCGGGCGGACCGTGTCCACTTGTCCGCCCGGTAGGGGGGCGGGTGCCGAACGAGGAATCGCCCGGGATGGACCGACCAGAGAAAAAATGGGCCAGGGCGCAGTGCGCAGGTAAAGTCCTCCCTTAAGAGTGGACGAAACCATTAGTTCTCGTCATTGGATAAGCGACAGAAGAGAGCGGGTGGAGCATTGTGCTACCGAGCCGACAAAAAACTAAGAAGGAGTTCTTTACACAAAAAATACAGCGTCGAAAAACGAAAGAATTAGGGGCGAGGCACAGACAGAAAGAAAGGGGGGTTCGAAATCAAAGGTCTGAACGAAGTTCGAGAAGCACTGACGACAAGGAGGAGGATACCAGAAAAGGTCGAACGCGGTATATAACCAGAGCCGTCCGTCAATCACCTCCAGCACGTAAAAAGGAAGGATTACGAGGTCAACTCTTTCCCATGAGCTCTTGCGGCCAGGCCTCAGGAGGGCCACGGTGAAAAAAGAAAGGGGGAGAAAAAAAAAAAAGGAAGGAGCACAAACTCGACCCAACGAAAAGACGAAAAAAGAAAAAAAAGGTCGAGTTAAGCCTTTGTGAAACGGCCGGGAAGCGCTCACAAACAGAAAAAAGGAGGGGATAAAAGGGGGAAAAAAATTACTCCAAGGTGGAAAACAACAAACTAACGGAAACGGCCGAGAAAGAAAGAGCATCATATCGCACTCACAACCACGTGAGGGAAAATTAGAGCTTGCGAGGTCTCGAGTTGACCCTAGAAGACGAGCCAAGCAAAAAAGGGTTTGGAGGGGATTGAGGGGGCCCAGGTTTATTCCCAACGCTAGCTGGAGCCCGCGCAAAGGAGTCGATTGCGCATCACAAGGAAGGTGGTGAGGTCAGATGATATTCGCAAGAAAAAATCGGGTGGATCCAACGGAGACTGGGCAACGTTGGACGATTAAACGTCGAGTCCGATGGGAAGGGGAAAGGAACGGGAAGAATCTTAGGAAAAATGGTGAGGGGGTTAGGAAGAGCTGTTCTCTAACCATAAACATTCTCTCTGGGGAGAAAAGTCTAAAGGGCGCGGAGCACGTAAAAGAGGGGTTGCGGATGCGAAATGGAAGGTCGAAAAAAAGGAAGGCACGCTGTCGGTGCGGGCCATCGTAGGTTGGGTTTTGCCTACCTCGAAGTAGAGACGAGGGTGGATGGAAAAGACGGGGATCAAAAGGGAGACGAACGATCGGAGAAAAGGCTAGCACTGTGCCGCCAAAATCAATTGCAACGTATGTCTCCTCTTCAATTTAGGTCAGGTTCCCGAGGAGCGCGACGGGAAGGGATAGGGTGGGAAAGCGGGACGAGGTGAGCACAGGAAGAACAGGACGTACGGAAGTCTATGGGGAGGGCTAAGGTCGAAAAGGGTAGGCAAGGGTCGTGCGAACAAGCAATCTTGGGGGTTGGAGAGACCCCGTTGATGAATGCGCCTCGTTGAAATTAAACCGGTCTGAACTTTCGAGCATGGAAGCAGGGGAGGCCAGCAGGCAGGGCTGACACAAGCTCAGAAGAAGAAAGAAGGGGAAGGGAGTTGTCACATTATCTTACACTCCACCGGGGGGCACTGATTGTAAGAAAAAACAGAACCGCAGTAGGGAGACAAATGAACTCGCTGGACTGCAGCGGGAAAGCAAGAGGAGGAAAGAGAGAGGAATCAGTACACCGGTCTCTGAGCAATAGAGAAACGGAGAGTCAGGTGGTATTCAGCACACCCAAGGGGACACGAGAGGCTCGAAATTTGAGACGATGCAATCGAACGGTGAAAACACTATCCGTAACTCCATCAACTTTCTCAAAAGGTTGCACCGCGGGAGAGGGAGGGTCTGGGGAGCGGGGAGATTGGAAACCAATGCAAGGGAAAGGAGGGCAAAAAGAGAAAAGTCTCATAGGCCGCATCCGGAGACATCTTTGCTCATTAGCGATGCGTCGACTATAAATGACACTACGTGAGGGCAAGTGCGGGGACTTGAGCACGTACACAAAAGGGCGAAGAAAGAAAAATGCGCTGGATACGAAGAAACACAAAAAAATCTCAGTTCTCCTCTTTGGTCGCTAGAGAACAGGCAGTGCACTTTGAGGCCACATTTCAATGCAGAGGGCAGAGGAAAAAAAAAAGTAAATAAAAAAGGATGAGCGTTTGCCGAATATGCGTGAAAACAACATAGAAAAGTGTCTTGCGCCAGGGTGGAGGCGCGGCGCGCCGCAGGATGGTAAAAGAAACTTCTCCCCAAAACGGACCCGACGAGAGGTGCCAGAAAGGGCACACAGATTGGAGTTTCTGAAAGGGCTAATCCGTCGGGTCACTTATGATTTTCGACCACAAGCTGAGGGACCACAGAGAGGGATCTGATTGGGATGTGAAAAACGGTTTCGCGATACGATGGTTCGCTTACGTCAACTAAACGTGACCGATAGTAGAGCGCACCTGGAAAAGAGAACTGGGGAGGACAGTCTAGGTTACGACGTATATAAGTTTCGTCTGGTAAAGACAAGGAAGCAAGCCATTCAATCGGGATGAGAGAAGGGGCGCGACACAGTGATCTCCTATAAGGGGGGCTAGGCGGTCGGGAAGATCTCTTCAATCCCATATCCTATAAACATGGTTTGCAGAAAAGGGAGAACAAGAAGAGAGAAGGGGAAAATTGGACCGAAGTCCAAACGACATGCAGAAATAGCGTCGAGAAAAAAAAAAAGGAAAAAAAAAAAACACCCCCCAGCAATTGCAAAGCACAGGAGGGAGGAAAGTCGTATAGCGAGGTACGAGGAGTTCCTTCAGATGGCACTGCCTGAAAAGGAAGCGCCTCGGAATAGTTCCTCGACGTCTCTGAAAAAAAGGGTATAAGTCCGCCTAAAGGGGGGACAAGGGCATGAAAAGAAAAACAGGACTGGTCAATGCGACTTTGTTGTTGCTTAATACCATGAACAAAAAAAAAGGAAAGAGGCGCAGCTAAAAGAAAAAAGGCAATAATTCTGTGTTTCAGCAAGAAAGACTGGAAAGAAAAAAACAAAAAAAAAAAACGGGAGAAAAGGGTGAATCGCGCGGCCAAGGGAATGAGGGCGTTGCCTGAATAAGGACCGCTAGGAACCCGTGTGCGGAGGGTGGGGAGGACAGGAAAGGAAAGTCGGGGAAAAAGGACCGGGAGGTATGAACTCAAAAGGTGGCTTCCATAAAATGCGGCTGCGATCTGCTTCACAGACTCCGCTTGCTAAAAAAAAAAGTCCGAATGGATCGTCTGGGAAGAGAGGGGGAAGGGGCGAGGCCGGAGAGAAGGCTTGAAAAAGCAGGGGGAGAGCTCCAAACAGAAAACCCACTGCCATCCGACTCTTTTAGAAAGTGAAAAGGGGATAAGGAGGCCTGGTGAGCGAGGCATACAGGGGCGACGACAGGAAGCTCGGAAAGGTGCGAAAGTAAGCAGAACTGATGAAAGGCTCTGAAATTCTACTTAAGCCGAATGGATAGGTTCGATATGGGACAGGGCAGCAGAGAAGAACGGCACCAGCATCGGTTGGAGCAACGTGGACGAGAAAAAAGAAAAAATGCAATGAAGCACAGGCTGATTCTCAAAAAGGGTTATCCAAAGAATCTTCCGTGAGCGGGTTGGGGAGAAGGCGCCAAGGGGGGGTCCCATAAAATGCAAAATGAAAAGAAAACCCTGGAAAACAAAAGGAGGATTCTCTTGTGAGAAGTGAAGTTTCAATCGAAAGGTCGCTCGACTCTTGGTCTGCTCCGAGGCTTCTCGCTCACTTCGTTTGGGAAAGCGAGAAAGAAACACAGCCCCAGGAAGTCCTTAGATAGGTGGGCGGGGCAGTTCAAAGCGGAGGTGTTAGATGGGTGGACTTGAATGATGACCTGGTCCATAGTGCACAGGGACTTAAAAAAGACCTCCAGGACATACCAATGACGAAAGAGGCGTCTTGACTAATTAAAAAAGACACAAGTGACGTGGGGAAAGAGGACGGAGGAGTAAAGAAGGTGCCCGCCACGCCGCCCTGCATGAACCGATGCCCTCCTCGCAGGGAAAAAGGCGGAGAGGAAACGGCTCTGATGAAGGTTGGGGAAAAGCTGGTAAACGCAGGATACGCATTCGCGTTCCCTTCTCTTGCAAAGCCGGTCTTCTACGAGGGGAAGGGGGGACACGCGGAGAGTACGACGGATGGCTCACGAAAACCAATTTGAAGCGACGTAGGCAAAAGAAAAGGGACCAACCTCATTCATGAGACTGGAACGAGCGGCTTGGAGGACTCCTTTCCATCGGTGTTTCTCTCGCCAACCGAGCAAGTAGAAGAAACGAAATGATGAATGGCTTAAACGAGCGGACCCGCGGAAAGGACCGGATTCGGAGGGGAGGAGAGGGCGGAAATGCAAGGGAACAGGACTCGCAGGAAGGGACGTAAAGTACTGGGCATGTTTCAAGACGGTAGAAAAAGGGACTTAAACGGCAGGGGGGAAACAGCTCATTCTGGAGCTCGAGACTTTTGACAGGAGGGAAAACTAAACGAAGACCAGACGGTGACGGCTCTAGCGTACAAGATAAACTTGAAAGCAGAAATCTAAACACCAAGGAAAGAGGAGGAAAGAAGTTCGGATCATTTCG
>Ga0179593_1482553_pt1 | contig 19428 bp, 33 predicted proteins | sample CZODoug2_1_08_16_FD_185931 | JGI IMG/M metagenome (GOLD analysis project Ga0179593, IMG submission 185931) | Vadose zone soil fungal communities from Angelo Coast Range Reserve, California, USA - CZODoug2_1_08_16fungal (PacBio error correction) | ecosystem: Environmental > Terrestrial > Soil >...
GACTCTCGATTCGCCGGAGAAGGGTAAACCCGGGCTCTGGAACCTGAAAGCGGAAGAGAATCGAGGGCGCGCGGGCCCCGTGCGCGGCCAAGGCATGGGGGAATTACACAAACGAGGGGCGGAACCCCAATGTACGTGTGTGTGGGCCGCAGGGTCCCAGTGCAAACCCAGCCCTACCCAGAGGGGCCGGATTTGAAAAAGAGTGTTAACAGGCAGCAAGAAGAGACCTGCGACGCCTCCCAACAAAAACCGAACAACACACAGAGACGGTTCACACAGAAGTCCTGGCCCAGCCCCAAAAGAAAAAAACTCAGAAAGAACTCAAAATGTGGACGCAAATGGTCAACCGCGACGAGGGGAGACCACGCATTAAGCAGAAGAAGCAAATGGGAAGACAAGGGTCGGTCCAGACGGCAGAGCCCCGAAATACAGGGGTGTCTCATGGGTTGAATCGCCGGGAAAAAAAAAAAAGAGAACATCAGGCCGTAATCCTGAAAAGAAAAACAAAAAAAATAAGGGAAAAAGAGAAAGGAAAGAATCGGCAGAGGCACTGCAACGACTGGCGGAAAAACTGTCGCAAAGCAGGGCGCCTCCAGGACAGTCCAAAGAAAGACAGGTGCGGAAAGATTCGCCAAGCAAAAGAGGACACGAAAGAGAGGCCGGTGTAAGGTGGCGGCCACGTGGCGCGAGAGCGTGTCCGGGAAGGAAAAAGGACACGGGACCGAAAAATTCAAAAGCAGAGGGTAAATGAGAAAACAGTGTACGGGGACGGCAGGAGGGGAAGGAAAAAAAAAGGGGCGACGGAAGGGGGTGAGGGGAAGGGGCCAAGAGAAAACCGGATACCTCGACGAAAATGAGGTGAAATACACGGGGGGGAAGACGTATATCTGCCACCCGAAAAAAAAAAAAAAAGGGGGGTGACGCGAGAAAAAATCAAGAGCGGCCCCCCGCGCGCAAGCGCCTGCAAGGGCGGGGAGTAGACATCCTTCAATTGGAATGCCTTCGGAAACAGAAGGTGGGTGTGGGAGATCGCGGGAAAGTTCCAACGGTGCGAAAGACAACGGAGGAAGAAAGTTCGGGTGGGTTGATCGGGTGTGTCAAAAGCTTGGGTCAACGGGAAAAAGGAAGGAGCACAAGCAAACAACGGGGGGGGGGGGCTGAAGAGGGGAAATCGGGCCCATCCAGACGATCCGACCTCGAATAATTGATCCAAAAACGTGGGGGGGGGGGGGAAGGCAAATAGAAAAACATACCATTTAAAAAGGGGGTGGAAGAACGCACAAAGGACCGGGGCCATTGAACGGAGGAAAAGCCCAAACCCCCTCGTCAGGGGGTCCGGAAAATGTTCGTTAACCGCAACGTTGGGACAAAAAATCAGAAGGCGGAGGGACAGAGAGACAAGCACAGAAGTGGAGAAGGTTTTTGACTTCAGGCAATGTGGGGGGGAAAGGGAGGGCAGACAGGAGCTTCCAGCGACGCACGGAGAAACGGAAAAAACTTGCTTCGGTGGGCAAGAGGAGAGGGTGGCAAGAGTCAAGAAAAAAAATCAACGGACAGAGGGGGGGACGGAGAATGGTTCGTAGGGATCAAAAGAATCTTGAGAGGAAAAGGGCTAAAAGTTATAAAAGCGGTCAGATAACCTGCATCGCCCAAAAAACATGATGCCTGGTGGGGACAAGAAAGAACTACAGGATGGCCACTACCAAACAGAGCCCGGAGCGATCCAAGGGAATTAGGGGGTGTAGATTGGGGGGAGAGAAAGGGGTCTCTCGGGGCACGTGGTTCCTCCCGGAAAGGGGGCAGATGTGCGGGGATAAAAGGCCAAAAAGGTGTCCAGGGGGTAAAAGTCTGGGGGGGGGGGGAAAACGTATGATTGCGTCTAAGCCTGAGACCATGGCGGAAATAGAGAGCGCGGGAACAGAAAGAGGTAGTCATGGAGTGGGAAAAGGCTCATAAAGGGAGGGAAGAGGCCATCAAAAAAATCGACCATGACCTAAATAATATAAAGATCGCGAGATGAGGGCAGAGGGATCCGAAAGGGACAACCACGGCAACAAGAAAAACACGGGCGTCACAAATTCATCAAAAATTGGGAAGAAGAAAAAAAACTAAGACTAGGAGGAAGCCCCCGCCTCAGGGGAGGTTGAAAGACAACAAGTTTGTGGGAAAATGGGGTTAGAGCGCCAAAAAAGGGCACGACAGGGTTGTGCGAAAAAAACGGACGGGGAAGAATAGGAACGAGATAAAAGCTCGAGAAAGGAGGTTTGGGAGGTCTCTCCCTCCGTGACCTGTTGTGAACACAGAGAACAAATAATCAAAAAAAGACATAAGGTGGGTCTTTTTGTGACTGCCATCCCAAAAAGAAATTTGCTTAAAGCTTATCGAGAGAGAAGACGTTGAACATTGTTCCCAAAAAAATAAAAAACCGAATTAAGAAAGTGGTGTGGGGGGGAAAAAGCCAGGAGAACGCAAATCAAAGTTCGTTCGATGGTGGATGGGGACTGTTGAAAAAAAACAAAAGGGACAGTACATGAAAAAAAAGAAGGAAACGTGGAGTGGTGAGCAGTCATGATTGGAGGGGAAGCAGGGTTGGAAGAAGCGCGGAAAACACTAAACCAACGTGCAGTTGACGGAGGCGATAAATTGCAATATAGGAAATCTGGGTTCTTTAATTCAGAAAGGGGTCGGGTTAAATCCCAGGCCAAAGGTGGAGGGGGGTACACCGCCAATCGCCCAATATGGGTGTGTTGGACGGGGGGGGGGTGTTTGGTCCTAGTGTTGCCGTGTTAAGGGGGGGAACGGTTTTGGGGAATGCAAAAAAAAAAAGGGGGGCCGAAAGTGTTTTGGGGGTAGGGTACATGAATTGGGGAATTGATAAAGGGTCGCACAGTAGTACGGGATGTTTGGTGGCGGCAAAAGTTGGTGGGGACACTAACGGAAAGTCACGGGCCAGGTAAAAAAACGTTTTTGGTGTGGTTTTTTTGCGCCCCGGTTCCCCCTGAAAAGTCGGTAAAAAAAACCGGGATCGTCAAAGGGGTTTGGAAAAGCTTGGGCCCGCATAAAGAGGCGTTGAACCGGGGAAAGGTAAAACCAGTTCGGAAAAAAAAATTGAGGCAGGAAGGAACCTTGTACCACTAGGAATATGGTTCTAAATCAACGAAAGACCCCCCCCAACAGCTTAAAGGTGGGGCGGCGGGGGAGGAAGAAAACTGGGTGGTTTCCTTTGGCAAGCCCGCACCGTCAGAAGGAGGGGGGGGTGGAAAAGTCAAGGGGGGTGGGGAAAAAAAAACCAACTAATTGCCGTAGCAAAAACAACTATGCAATGGGGTTGTAGACAACGCAATGAAAAAAAAAAACGGGGGGAGTGATAGATAAAAACCAACAAAAGATGGTCTTAGCGGGAAAAACTCGGCAAGGATTTTTGGGCACGGAACAAACAAAAAAAAAACGGGACCTATTGCGGGGACAATTGGGACAAAGCCCCCAGCGCAAGACGACATGGGGAGAGTCAAAAAAAAGGGCCGGGGGGTGTGGAGAAAAAAAACATTAAGAAGAAAACAAAAGTGTGGGAACTGGGTCATTTTTTGGGGGAATGGAAGGATACCGAGGGTACTAAACGAGCCAGGAGGAACAGGGACTCCCAACAGTACGAAAAGCCTGTATGGAAAAGCAGCAGAAAAAGACAGAACTAGGTCTGACGTGGTCACACTTTTTGACCGCAAAAAAAGCCTAAGTGGGGGAGGGACAAATCAGAGACGACAGGAAAATCAGCACTCCGGGCGGAAGCACCCCCCAAGGACCGCCAAGGAGTAACAACCCACCCAACAGTAAAGGGTGGGGACAATGGAGTGTAGAAACGGAAGGGCAACCAGCCAAATGTCTCACAGAAAAGGAAAAGAAAAACATATAGCTACCGCAGACATATCGCAGTCAAAACGTGATGGATAGACCCACAAAGGGCTACAACCGAAGTAGTGACGCAAAGGAAACTGCCAAAACGCGGGACCAACAGCGACGTGTGTGGGGGCTGCTTGAAGAAAAAAACTGGGGGAAAAACCCGTCCCCCAAACATCGCAAAGGCAAGTGGGAGCGGCTCGGGGCACCCCCCCAAAAGACCAAACACCTCAATTCTGTGGGAGCGCTGAGGCCCCTCACACCCGCGATCTTAAAAGGAACCACAGAATCGTGTGGGAAAAAAAAAACCTGCTGGGTCAAGGCGCCGTCAATTTGGTCGCGTCCCCAAAAAAATCAAAAAGCTCGGAACGAAAAACCCCCTCCAAAGGAAGAATACGGCCCCATCTCAAGGAGAAAAGAGAAAAACCTCATAGGAAGAACTGAGGGGCACCCGGCGATTGTCAAAGCCCAAAAAGAAAATTTTTTGGTTTTCGAAAACACCAGAAGGAAAGCGAAAAGTGGAGGGATTTCATGACAGTGTTAGAACCGGGGTGTGAAGGCCGTGGTCAGGGCGTGAAACCGGTCCCGGAGAACCCCCCCACAGAAGTAATCTCGAAGGAATCAGCGTCGCGGCAGAGAAGAGGCACAAGGAAAAAAGAAAAAAAGGGAGTTGAGAAGACAATGAAATGATAGCCTCTTGTATAGGGCACTCGACGCGCGAAAAGATGCGCCATGGACGAAAGGAACCATCAGATCAGGCAAAAGAAATTCAAAGAAGTGGACCTGAAAACAGGGGGGGGGAAACTGCCTTCCAGAAAAGAGGAAAAAAAACGAAGCACACGACGCGCCTCGCACGGCGAGGGAAAAACGACAATGAAAGTAGAACAAAAAAACGTGTTCGATCGCTGGACACAAAAAACATCCAATAGGGATAAGGGGGGGAAGTCAGGTTCCGGTGCCGTCCAAAGACCAGGAAAAGGCCTGTAAAGAAAGTCAAAGAAACGCACACAATTCGCATCTAGTCAATGGGGCATCAGGCAAACAAAAAGAAAGCCAACTGCCCAAAGACACGACGGTCCGACCGGGGAGAGGAAATAAAAAAAAATCCCAGCCATCAGGGGGGGGGAGAAAACTAACCCCCCCCCACGACAAAAACTCCACAAAAAAAAAACCCACGAAACTTCAGGCCAACGCACGCTCTCGCCCACACAAAACCAAAAAAAATCCCGGGCCTCCACCCCCCCGCCCAAGACCCAACAAAACGACATCAACTTTCGGCGCCCAGATTTTAGAACCTTGTCTAAAAGAAAAGAACAGGGCACCCGCGCGGCGCGCCATGACCAGTGACCGACCGGTGCAGCCGGTGGGAGGTAGGATCTCGAATAACCGAGTTGAAAAGACCCGGCAAAAGCAACGACGAATGGGGCCCAAAGAAAAAAAATTTGGGGGGTGGAGAACGGGTGGGGAGCACCAAAAATGCCAGTGAACGGAGCAAACCCAAATTGGTCCACAAGGCAATGAAGGCGGGGACAAAGGATGAAGATCACGAGGATCCAGCCAGGGACAGGAAGGGAGGAAAGAGGGGGGGACACCGCCAACTACAGCCACGCACCACTCAAAAAAAAAACTGGGAGGGACAAAAGTGGTGAAAGGAGCGCACGACAAAATCGGGTGTTAGAAGCAGCTAAACATAAAGGGAGAAAGCGGGGCGGGGGAAAAAAAAAAAAAAAGAGTGGGGCCGGAGTATCGGGCCCAAGAGCGCGCGACTGGCCCGAAACAACAGAGCGAAGGAAGACCCAAAAAAACAAAGGGTAAAGGGGGCAAGGCCGCCTCGCTACCTCTCAGAATCGCGCCACGGTGGGGCCGGGGAACCGGCCGACGCCAGGAAACTGCGAAAAAAAGATCAAGCTCTGCGGCAAAAAACTGGACTGGAAGAGCAGGAGGGGAGCGCCCCCGTCAGGGAGTCATGTTGAATCAACAGTCAGTCAGGAACAGCCCGCATCGCACGAAGATACTCAAAACACAACGTAGGATGATAATAGGAAACGGGCACCCGCGGAGATCTGAAAACAAAAGGGGAACAAGAAGGAAGGGCTCGCAGACCAAAGACCGCGACGACTTTTCAGCCGAGAGCTAATTCAAGAGCGCCCCTCACCGTGACGGTGGCGAAAGGTTGCGTCCAACGGGAAAGGCGGCGGTGTGATAAGGGAAGGAAATAAAAAAGCACCCCTGGAGCGATGAAGGGAGGGGAGGGGGCTAGAAGAAGGGGAAAAGTCTCGGCACAAGAACGGACCGAGTACCAGCGACGTCATCAAAAGGGGGGGACAAAAAAAAAAAAGTAGAAAGCTGCAAGCGGCCGGCCCGACAGTGGGGGATCGGACTAGGAACAACAAAGCAGGCGAGCCGCAGTGTCAAGACAAGACGCTACGATCCCGGAAGTTACCTGCTCAAAAAGAAAAAAAAGGGGAGGATCAATAGGGAAAGAGAGAAAACTAAAAAAGGCAAACTACCGGCAACGAGAAGCGGTGATGCGGGTGGGAAACTTGCTTTGTTCCAAAAAAATTGCTCGGGGGTGCAATCTAAAAACAAAAAAGGAGTTTCAGCGGGGCCCATCCAGGGAAACGAGCTCGGGGAATGTTAAACACTGGGTAAGGCCGACAAAGGCATACAGTGGTGAGCTTCAAAAAAGAAAAATAAAAAGGGCCAAAAGGAAAAGAAGCGCACACCGTCCGGTGGGTGGAGGTCCAAAAAAGGGAGTAGCACTCAAATCTCAACAAAAAAAAAGCCTGGGGAAGGGGACAAGAAGCATCACCAATCTGACGAGGTTAAACAAAGAAGGGACCAAGTAAGGGTAAGGGGCGCTGCAACTAAAAAAAAAGGGTCGGAGAATGGACGCCGTCACGGTGAGACGGGGACCGTCGCAAGGCTGGCGAGTCCAATCAAGGGGTCGTGGACGATCCATAAAAAAAAACCAGCGCGGGGCGGGAAACGAACGACAACTCAAGAGGAAAAAAATCATAGGAAAGGAAGGGGCGTGGGGCCAGAAACGTAAAAAAGCCAAGAAGCCTATGAGAACTTGGGAAGAGGAAGACATCGATGCACCCCAAAGGCATAAACCGGCGGCGAATCACTTCTTGGAGGGGGTTGACAGAGGTACGGAGAAGAAAGAATGGCTGGGGTCCCGCCAACGGGAAGTGGTGAAATGAAGCAAAATTGGGAGGTTCCTTCCGTTGGTCGTATTAGGGGCGGTTCTTAGGAGGAGCTGGGGGGGGTCAGGAAAAATAAAATGGACAATGGGAAAAAGAGAGTAGGGGAACGAGAAGGACTGAAGTTCAAAGGTATCAAAGAGGGTTCATATAGCAAAACCGGCCACAGCCGAAAAGAAGGGAAAGGAAATTCAGGGGTTTCGGGGGTCACGAACAACGTTGCCGCAGGAAAACGACGTCACCACCAGGGGTTTCACATCAACTGCATAAAGAAAAGGCTGAATAGCCAAAAAAAAAGGCGAGGGTCGCAAAATGGAAAAGTGGCGGCGGAGCGACACAGGGTGGATACCAATCACGTCCGGGGAACTATGAAAAGTAGCGGGAGAAGAAAGGAGAAAAGGCAACGAAGAATCACCTGGAGCGGCGCAACCGCGTGCCTTAAATGGCCAAAAACAGAAGAGGGAGAAAGCCATGATGTTGCCCTGCAAAAGAAGTTGGTCACTGCGGAACTGAAAAGATCGACAGGCGGTGAGAAACTTTCAGCAGCTACAAAAAAAAAGGGGAAAAAAAAGGGGCCCAAGTGGGGGGGAAAACGCGAATCCTCGCAAATGGTGGGGGCTTTGGGGAGGGGGGGGGTTTGGGGGACGGGGGGGTGTCCAGTGGGACTGTCCAAGTCAAAATACAAAAAACATCGGCCGGGGTCAGAAAAAGGGGGGGCAAAGTGAGGGGGGAAAGTTCCTCAGCGCCTTCGAGTGGTCTAACAATCAAGAAAGTCGAGGGGGATATGGACAAGGAGTAAAAATCGTTTTTGCTTGGGTTTAATTAGTGAACGGTTGGGGGACGGGGTTTGCCAAAAGAAAAGTGAGGAAACCAAACCTCAACGCCATACTAGGGGTGGAACGGGGGTGTGTTGACTAATTTTGCCGCATTGAAAATGGGGGGGGGGGGGGGAGGCAAACCAGGGAGAGTGGTTTCGCGTTCCTGGTAAAACTGATCTGGTCGGCAACACTATTAGGTGAAAGATGGTGGCAAATGGGGTGTTGCCCACAAGGCGAAAGGAGAGGGTTTTTTTTGGGGGCCTGGCAGTCCGAAATTTGCCAAGAAAAAGAACAAGGGATCAAAAAAGTGGGGGGATTGGGAGCTTGGGGGAAAATGCTCGGAGTACCCTGTAAGGGGTACAGTCAGTGTCAAAAAAAGTGAGCAAGGGGGACCAAGGAAGAAGATGGTGAATAAATGGTGGGGGGGAAAACGGGACATCAGCACCCTCCAAAAAACCAACTACTAAAGGGGGAGCGGGGGGAAAAAAGTGCCCCCAAAAACTGTGCTTGTGTCACCAGAAGACAGGAGAGGGAGGGGGTGGAAGTGAAGGGACCCAAGGGGGAAAAGGTGGAGGGAAAGCATCAACTGCGTGGGGGGGGTTGTATAAAAGACACTGAGAAAAACTCAACAACGGAAAGGGGGGATGAAAATGAAAAAAAAAAGGAGCGGAAAGACAAAAAAAAACGACCCAGATGGCTAGTGCCCTCGCAAAGTAGTTGGGGGCAAACAGGACAAGTTCAAAAAGACTCGACGAAAACGGGAAAGTCTTGGAAAGGGAAAAAAGTAAGCAAAAAAAGTATCTAATGTGGGACGGCGGGATATGTCGGCGGACAACCATAGAAGGAGCAGGCGCCACGGGGCTCCATTGGGGGGGGGGGACAAGGGGTAAAAAGGAACAGGGGTCACGAGAAGAGCCACAAAACGTGAAACAGGGATTGGGGGAGAGCAAAGAAAAGCAAAACGACCAAAAAAACTATCCGGTCCACAACAACATTTTGCGCCAAAGGGCAGGAGTGGGGCGCATCAGTACCAGGGACGGAACCATCGAAAACAGGCTGGAGGGCAAAAACCATTAAATAAAACAGCGAGTACAAAACCCACAAAAGTACAAAATCAGAAGGTAGAATGGGCTGTGGGACAACGTCGCAGTCAAAAAAAAATTACTCAGGGAAAGGAAAAAAACAAGATCGCTCAAAAAGCTGTAAATAAGGGCCAAGTTGATGGGATGCCACGAACAAGAAAAGACAAAAGAAGGAGAAAGCCACCCTGAAAGTAACACTCAGGGAGGAAGGGGGGGGCGGAGGAAAACAGTCCCCGACCAACGTCCCCATCCCCAAAAGCGGCCACAGTCACTGGAAAAAGTGCAAAGGGTCGCTCGTCACCCCCACGAAGGGTCATTAGGGGGGGAAAGGAGGAAAAAGGTCTCACGACCGGCTAAAAGACTTCGGGAAGAGTTCCGGCCAGAAATCTTGGGATGCAGGGACAATAACCGACCGGGAAAAAACCCGTGGGGGATATCCCTCCCAAGGAAAAAGCCGCGAAATAAACATCACGCCCTAATAGCGCCCTCATAATCTCTCAACCAAGAAAAAAAAATACAAAGGGAGGGGGGGGAGGAAAAACCCCTGCCAGTTAGCGCGATAAAGAAAGTTGGGCGAACCAAGAACCGAGCGGGTGGCGATCAAGCCTGGAAGCTTGGTATTCAAATGAGGAACGTGTGACGCCGATTTGGGGGGAGAACACGGGGGGACCTCGGCCCCAAATCAGAGCGAAAGGGGGGAGACAGGGAGTCTGAAATGGGGCCAGCAGCGCGCCCCGCGCCAAGATTTAAGAAGGCCAATGACAGAAGACCATTTAAGCGGTCGACAAGGGGAAGATGCAGAACATGCCCAAGGAAAGAAAAAACGCACTAACACTCATACTAACAGCTTGGGGACAGGACAACAATTGGCTGGACAGGGAAAACAGAGGGGGAAAGGAGGACGACGCGCTCCGCGGGGAAGAACCGAAAAAAAAAGCTCACGGAAATCAAAACCATCGCAGACCTGTGACAAGAGGAGGAAGGAAGCCACCAAAGAAAAACACACAGAATAGTCCGAAGAAAATAGGTCCCGGAGGAAAGGTAGGCCCAGAAAAAGGAATGCAGAATGTCAAACAAAGAGCGAGGGGGAATACTGGAAAGAAAAATAGACCAAGGCAACGCTGGTTATTGCGACGAACAGAGTACGAACCAACGAAGCCAAGAAAGGGGGAAGCAGGGGTCCGGACGAAAACCCTGCGCGGAAACCTGAGCTCAGCAATCAAGAATGGAAAGTCAAAACATGGGTAACAATAAGTCAAAATAGGGGGAGTTAAATCGCGGGCGCCCGGATGTATAAAGGGGTTGAGGGGACAAAGAAAAAACACCTTCCCCAAGAAAAAAAAGGCAGGAACTTCTAAAAAAAAAAAAGGCTTCAGGCAATTGTGCAAGCACACATTCACCGGGGGTATGAGAGCTGCGAAAAAAAAGACTGATAATTTTTGCGGGAAGTTCTGCAAAAAAGGAAAAAACAAGCAGGGAACATGCCACAAAGGTGGGGTTGGCACCGAGAAACCTGGACAAAGGGGGGGAAAAAGAAGGAGAACCCCGCATCACCGACCATACTCGTGGAGGGGGATGAGCCATGGGAAAAAGAAAAACGATTCACTAACGACGAGAAAGTGTAAACTGCCGACAACTCCGAAAAAAAATGGACCCAACAACAGGGAGGAGAGAAACAAAGGCTCTCCCTGGCTGCCCGGGTACAGGCAAACTACCACCGGGGTTGATAAAACAAGATAAGAAAAAGAAGAACCAGCACCAAACTCGTGATGCCTTAAAAACCAGAGGGGAAGTTATCGAACTCACGGAACCTTTACGAGACCAAGCAACATAGAATTCGAAAAGAAACAGAAAAATCGCCAGTCCGAAGCCTGAATGAGGGAAAAAAAAAAGGAGGAAAAAACACGTTGGACAAATTTCGTCACCTGAACGGCGGGGCGTCGCACATTCTGGAGAAGGCAGAGGGGAGAAGAAGTGGGAGCAAAGAGGAAGGCGCTAAGGCCCCTCGCAGCATTGGTGTGAAACAAACAAAAGCCAGGCAGCCCGCCCGCAAGAAAAAGAGAACAAAAAAAAAATAACAAAATAGGGGGTAAAAAAATAAGGGATGCTTGCCCTGGGACGCCAAAAGAGGACGGATGGAAACCAATGCAAGGGAAGAGGGGGGGCAGGCATGATCCGGCCCCAGACCGCGTGGGGGAAGAAGCTTCGAAGAGGGAGAAAGAAACTCGGGGGAAAAAAAAAAGCCGCGTCGCGGTTGGACATTAACGTCAAAAAAAAGGGGAAAAGCAGCATTGATCAAGGGTCGCCCCAAGAGGGGGGCCGACGACCAAAAAAAGAAACCACAAAGAAACGTGGGGGCAGAAAGACAGATGGGAGCTTCCCTAGAAGTTCTGGCAGAAGGCAAAAGTGGGGGGCTTACCCGAAAGCGGAAAAAAAAGGAAGTTGTCATTCCGCCTGGAGACTAGTCGGCACTCCCGACGGGGGGGGGTGCGCCGACAGAGGGGCAAAAAGACAAGCCAGGGCGAGCCGTGGCACGCAGGAAGGCGCCTCAAGAAAAAGGAAGATCAGTCCGGAGGGGGAACTAGATGGCAAAGAGGGGAAGAAGAGCGGGTGTCTTAGAAGAACACTCTAGAACAAAAAGGAAACCGATAGAACGTTATGAGGGTGTTATCAAACCAACCGACATGTCCCAAGGCAAGGGGCAAAAAGAGTGGGAAGGAACACCGGGGGGGAGCAACCAACCCTGGGCATGGACGGCCATGCACGCGCGTGAAGCGAAGGAAAAGAGAAAAAAAACATGGGTGTATGGTCCCAGATCCAATAACCATGACAACACGGGAAAAAATACTCGCACATTGGAAAGAGAAGAAGGGGTCCAACTGGCACGCGCAGGGGGGGCAGGCATGGGGAAGGGTGGCAAAAGAACACCGGGTGATCCCTAATGGCGGGGACCACTTAAGGGGGGGGAAAGGCCAAAAATCTGAGGTTGAAAAGCAAGAAGCCTGTTCACAGTCAAAAGGGGAGAGGTGCTGCATTCGATGAACTTCATCAGGCAGGACAAAAGGCAGGTCAGCACCCTTAGGAGTTTTTCTCGGGGAGAGGGTGGGAGGCAAAAACTCAAAAAGAAGAAAAATAGCCGGAGGAGAGGGGGGACTGATCAGAATTGGGAATCATTTACCCAGGACCAGGGGGGAAACGAAAAATAAAATACTCCCGTTCTAGGATATGATGCCGTGTGGGTGACGCCGATCCAGAGCGGAACAAAGGCCTGCAAAACTAAGGAAACAGAAGGGCTGGGGGGGGCCAAAGAGAGAAAGTGATTTTTCCCTTACCATCAAAAAGGTGCAGCTTGGGGGGGAGGGTAGGAAAGGTTGGGATTTCCCAATTTGAACCCTGGGGTGCGGGGTATGAGTCTTTGGTTCGTATGAGAGAAAGGGAGTATGGCCAGGGGAGAAGAGCAAAAAGAGAGGGAAAAGATATCCTAGGAGTGGCAGGTCGAAAAAAAAGGCAAAAGGGGCTTCCAAGTGAGCTGAAGCGGAAGACTATAGAAAAATAGACGGATCGCGATTGAGCAAAATGGTGACAGCCACTAACACTTTGCAGGGAAACCGGACCACGTCAAGGTAACCAAACGGGGGAAAGCAAAGCAGGGGGAAGTACCCAATATCGAGCTGGGGGAGACGGGGGACCTCAAGAGGGGAGATTTTCGTCCACAGTTTTACCAGAGGGTGGGGGAAAAAAGGTTTTTTTCACAGCGACGACAAAACCAAGGCTCCATGTTTTTGGACATCAAGGAATTAAAATGCACTATGGAGGGTTCTATATCAATAAGGAAGTAAAAACGTTTAACTTTGGGAGGGCGGCCTCATCACCGGGGCGTTGTCTGGGGAAATAACAATGCAATAAAAACTTAATCAGGTGGAGTTCTGTGTCACATCCCCCAAATAATTTAAAAAGGAAGGAAAGATTTAGGAAGATCAGGAAGGACAAACTTTTAAAGCGATACAAAAAAGAGATTGCGCCCGTGGGGGTGGGTAAAGAAGGAACAGAAATCACGTGCCGCGATGGGAAAATCGGGGGTGGTCCCAAACAAAAAGGACTTGGACAAGGGTCAGGAAAAAAACCAGGCGGTTCAGCGTGTGCTTGTTGAGTGAAATCATGAAAAAAAAAGTCCAGGGATGCACATCAAAGGAGGAAACCAGGCCGCTGAATAGGGCGGGGAGCTAATCGGGTGGGAAAAGGGTTTAAACAAAGTGGGGAAAATTGCACGCGCCGTGTCTGGGGGAACCCACCCACTCCCCGATTCGGAGCGGTATACTAAAGTGGCAGGGTAAAAAAAGGGAAAAGTGGTGGGTTTGTACATCGGGTTGCAGTTGTAAGGAGGGGGACCAGTTGGCGCAGACAATGAAAAGTGTTAGGGGTCAAACAAGTCGGTGAAGCCGGGCGAAAAAAACTAAGACGGTCCCAAGGGGGGGGAGGAACAAAGTGGAACCAAGAGTAGAGGAAGGCCCATGTCGTTGTGGGCGCTGGGGGAGGACCTGGTAAATCCTTTGTTACAAATACAGTCTCGTCCGGATTGGCTCAAAGGAAAAAATGGGTTAGGAAGACCAGAAGTTTCAAAAAAAATAAAAAAAGGACCAAGGCCCCAACCGCGTGTCAGAGGGGTGGGACGACCCCGCAAAAAAAAAAGAAAGAACCGAACTCCGAAAAACTGGTCAGGAAGGGGGGGAGAACCAGCCTGGGGTCTTGGGGGGTCAATCCACCAAAAAAGGAACGCATATGGCGCTTCAAACTCGGGGGGGGGAAGGGGGGGCCGTGACCAACAATGACAGAAGAAACAGCTAAAGCCAAGCTTGACGGGGGGGGTTTGTATCTCCACACCAACAAACGGGGAAAGAGGAATACCAACAAAAAACAGCTATCTGGCAAATGACGGGCAGATTGGGGCCACAAAAAACAAATCTCCGGGGGGGGGAAAAGTCTTGGAGCAAGCCCACAAAACAGGCGTCTGGGAAATCAACGGGAAAAAATGTTAGAGTAGCACTAGGGAAGTTGTGGGTAGGAAAAACAACCATATAAAAAAGAACGGGGCCAGGGTAAATGCTCCAATTTTTTTGAAGGGAAGGGATCCAAGACGTGTTAACTAATATACAAGGGGGAAACACTCCAACGCGAAGAAGGGGAGGGGGGAAAAAAAGCAAATCAAAAGAAACAAAAAACGGACAAACTTAGGGAGATCAGGGGGGGACACAAACAAAGTGGGAGCCCAACGCCGGAATAGTGGGATACCAAAAAGGATAAGAAAAAACTGACCGAAACACTAGGCTGCGCACCACCCCAAGGGGGCAAAAGGACCAAAATGAAAACCCACCAAAAAAAAAACAAATAAGGGAATGTCGGTGGGGAAACGACAACTCGAGGAAAAAAGAAAATGGGAGCTAATTAACACAATAGCTTACCCACTCTTTTACACTATCAGCGCCAAAGTACGACGTGAGGATCGCCAATCGGAAGGGAAAATGATGAAGCAGAGCACAAAAAGCTTACAAGCCGGAAATGTGTGGGGAAAAGTGGAAAAGGAAAAGACAAACCCGAAAATCCCAAAGAACAATGGCAAACACAACGTTATGGGGCTGCCAAGGGGGTGCACTGAAAAAAAAGAAAAGCCAGCAAATGTGGTGGTTTGCTGGACAAGCACGAATGCGAATGATCACGGGGATCAGCCACACAGCCATAAATCGTGAGGCAGGAAAAGACAGGATGTGTTGGCAAGTGAACTAAGGGGGCTCCCCAAGCAAAAATAGACAACCTCACCCCAGGAAAGGGAAACGCCGCTTGGGATATCGGGGGATTCCAAAGGAATAAAAAAGAAAAAAAGATGTGCCACCAGTCAAAAGTCACGAAGGAATGAAAAGTTGGGAAAATGGCCCCCTCGGCCCGAGAGGGGGCGAAGACTAGAGGAGACGGGGGGTATCTTCAGTGGAAAACGGTGGTAAGGTGGACAGTGGGAGGTCAAACGGGGTAGAAGAATCGGCCACCCAGCAGACCATGAGAGAAAAGGGGATGAGCGGCCATGGGCAGAAGTGAGAGAACCTCGATGGAAAACGAGGGGGGGAAAAAGGGAAACGGGAAGAGGCCGCGAAAAGTTCAGCAAAACAGGATAGGCCAAAATGTTCCAAGAAAGGGAAAAACAAGGGATAATACCAACCAGCCACATAAGAACAAAACTGGGAATGAACATGTGCTTTGGGGAAAAGCCAAGGATAAAAAAACAAAAGATGGGAAAAACGCAAACAGCGACTCTCCGGGCCAACCTCAGCACCGGGGACCATAAGGATAGGAAAAAAAAAAAAAGGAAGGTTGGCAGCGATTTAGGGAGCGTAACCAGAGGTTCATTCACCAAGAAGGGGAAAGGAAAAAATTGCGATCAGGGGGACGGTACGAAGCGCCCTCCAAAGAAATACCTGCCAAGAGAAAGAACGCCTATCCAGACTCTCCCGCGACCTCGGGTGGGCGAGACCCACCGGGACCGAGCGATGCACGAAAGAAAAAAATTGGGGGAAAGGTTACCACCGGCAAACTTGGGGGCAGACGAAAAAACTGGGAAGAGACAAACAAACCACGCCATCAACCACTGGGAAAGCGACCCGGGGTCCACTACTGTGGAATGGGGACAGGGGGGGGAAAATAGCAGGCACCATCAAATTAGGAGAGGAAAAAGGGGGACAAGCAAACCTGGACCCAGGACCAAAAACCAAGACGCGCCGGGGGGACGTTACAAAAGGGACGGCCATGTGTGACAGCAACCTTCAAAAATTGGAAGGGGGGGGGAGTATTAGCGAGGGTTCCAAAAAGAAAAAAAATTATTCATGTCAAGAAGAAAAGGAGACTCGCAACGAGATGGAACCAGAAGGCAAACAATTTTGTGGTGGTCTAAAGAGGGTGATGAAAAGAGGGATTACCCCCACAAAACTGGCAAAAAGGAAGTGGGGGAGGAAACCCGCATCACACGCCATTCGTTGGCTCAGGGATCAAAAAGTGAAGGAATAAAATGCGGCGGGAAGAAAGTGACGAGGAAGAGAAAAAAGTACGGACACTCCAAGGAGATTTCACGCGCAGGAGAGGGGACTAATCTAACAACCTCGGTAAAATAGAGAAAAATAAAAAAAAAGTAGGGCCATATACAGATCAGCGCACCAAGAGGACGAAACCTTGGAAAAGGGCCTCGGAATTGGGAGAAGGGTCAAAAAAGGGAAACACAACAAACGAACTCAGAAAAGACAGAGGCACCTAAGCCACGACAAAAAAGTATGTTGGGAAAAAAAAAAGGCTTCAAAACCGACTCGCGAAAGAGAGAAAGGGCAGGGAAGACCCTGTGCAGATCAACTCGGCCCTGGCAGGGCCTGTCTCAGTCCCAATTGATAAAAATCGCGAGCCTATTTCCGCACTAGGGACAATAGGGAAGGGACTGGGGAAAAAAAGAGTGGGCTCAGTTGGAGCGATCATCAGGAATTAGAGGGGAAAGGGGAAAAATCAGCTTAACTAAAAAAACAAAAAACTTATTAATTAAAAAGAGAAAGATAAAGACGGGCTTGACGGGCGCTATCGCTGGTCAACCAAATGCTCAAGCGAAAGCCCAGAACAGAAAAAAAGGGGGGGCACGAAAAAAGAATCGCAGAGTCCTTAAATAAAGGGAGAGGGGACCGAAGCCCCTCAACGAAAAAATTTTTGTTAAAAACCTTGGCACGCAAACAGTTACGAACGGGGAACAAAAAAAAAGAGAGGCGAACCGCGACAAGTTAACAAACCCCCCCCGCTGGAAACGGTGCGGAACCAAGGGAAGATGTCACTTCAGAAAGGATCGCGCAAGAGAAAGCTAACCGAGAGGCAGAAACGAGTTTTCCGAAAAAGAATGGAGAGCGAAGGGGGGAGAATCAGGGACCGAAAAAGAAAGGGGGGGAAAGAGAGGCCAAACAAAACAAGGGGGAGACCCGACGCACTCGAAGTGGGCTTGGGGTCTCGCAGCGCGGGACAACAAAGGAAAAGGGACCTTCAGACCGAGCGAAAATCGCTTATAATCCAACTCAAACCCGGAAGACAAAAAAGCGCGGGGGGGGGGGGGGGGGGGGGGGGGGGGGGGGGGAATTGAGGGGGGGGAAAGAGAAAAAAGGAAAAAGCTTTGTCAACGCAGGGAAATCAGGAAAAAAGGAAAGGACACCCCTGTCTCGGGGCAAAAAGGAGGGGGAGAAACTAGCTCTAGAAAGTAACATCCAATAGGGAAGAGAGACCAACAGGACCCAGGAAACTGTGGGAAGAAAAGGGAAAACATGAGGGGCAATGGGGACAAAAGGGGGAACGTGAAATCTCCTGCCGTGTCCGGCAGGTCCCATGGTGCAAGAAACAGGTAGAGAAATCCGACTTGGGGGGAAGAAGGAATACCCATCAAAGACTGTAAGGAGGGGTTTCCTCCCCGGGCGACTTGGTTACAAAAGGGGACTTGAGTGAGGGGATCAACATGAGAAAACAATTTCTGCAAAAGGGAAACGGGGCCCTTAAAGGAGGGGGGGTGCCCGTATCGTCGGGGTGCAGTGCTCGGGGGGCACCATAAAAAAAAAAGCTTCTGAGTTCAAAAAGGAGAATGCCATCGAAAAAAAAAAAATTCAAGATGACAGTTGCAAAAAAAAATATTCTAAAGGCGGGACGGGGGAACCAGGAACCACGCCCGAAGAGGAAGAAGTATTCAAATGGGGGTGGAAGCGAATGCGGACTACGATGCCACACAAAAAAAGAAAACGGGTAGTGAGGTTTTGCAAGCCTTACCAGCCGAGGTCGTCTCCTTTGAATTAACGCAGGTAGTTGAAGCTGTGCTGGAAGTACTCCATTGGGACGTGGCGTCCCCCATTCCTTGTGTGTCCCGTATGGAGTGCATGGTCAAGGGAGCGCCTGGGACTATGGGTGCAAAAGCAAAAAGAACCCTGTACTAGAACTCTTAAGGGGGGGAGAGATTCAATGATGGAATCCCCTTCAATAAAGGTCTATATGAGGGGGGGAGAGTCCAAAAGAAGGAGAAAAAAAGAAAAAAAGATCTGTCGTCAAGGAGGATTGGTGGGGGACAAAAAAGGGTTAACAAGAAGACGTTGCATAAAAACCAACAAGCCGTCACAACCCCCGTTTCACCAAAAACCAAAACAAAATACAAAAAACCCAGGAAGGAAGAAAAAGGAACTGATCGCAAACAACGAGAGGGGGAAGGGGGGGAAAAAGCCATTGCTCCCATCAAGCGCAAATGCCGCAGGGGGGGGGAAAAAAATCAAGAAAACTTAAACTGAGTATAGGGGGAAGAAGAAATCAAAAAGAGGAAGGGAAGAAAAAAGCAAAACCCAGGGAATTCTGTTATGTTCGGTCAAAAAAAAGGGCTCTGCTTGTGGTGACGGCGAAAAAACAAAAGGACGGCTGACCCAAGCAACGGACCCTAGAAACCAAAAAGATTTTGGACTTTCTTTTTAGTAAAAAAGAAGGGAAGGGAAACTAGACAGGGCGGGTGGACAGGGCAGCTAACACAAAAATTGGGGAAAAGGTGTTGGTAAGGCTCCCTCCACAATCAACGGAAAAAGGGGTAGAGTGTGGTGGGAGGGGGGGGGGAGTTGGGTGCGGGGAAGTTCAATCCCACCGAAAAAAAAAGTCAAAGGGAAGGGGGCGGTGGGAAGCAAAAAGGGGGGGGTCCGGGAAAGGAGTCCCAATGAGATTTCCGTTGGAAGGAATCACGGGGGAGACCGGGAAAAGAGGTTGGTCTTTGGTTGAAGGGGGAAAATTAGAAAAAGGGGGGTCTGGGGCCGGCCGTGGCTGTGAACAAAAAAAAAACCACAACCAAGACCCACCATAAGAGGGTTAATCTTGGGGGGGGGAAGAGGGTTGCGGTATTGGTGCACAAGGGGGGGGGACAAAGCCGTGGTTCGGGAAAAGGCCGGGGTACTAAAACCTGGGCGCACAAGGGAAGTCAGTTGGGGCCGAAAAGATTGGGGGGAAAAAAAAAGAAGAGAAGTCCTGGAAAGTCACGTTTTGGTGTTTGGGGGGTTTGGACGACCGTCTAAGGGGAGAGGGCAAAAATTACCGAGAGTTCCACGGTGGAGAGCGGGAAGAATGGACTAAACTGCGGAAATGGGGAAAAGGGAAGAAAAAGGCAAGTCAAAAAAAAATGAGAAAAAAAAGGGGGGAACCAAAAGGCCCCCCTCTCGTTGGGGATCTGTTTGGGACGGAAAACAGGGAAATCATCCCAGCCCGCTAAAAATTTTAGGAAAAAGGGGGGGGGAGGGAAAAAAAAAAAAAAACTAGGGGGGAAATAAACAACAAGACTGGGAAGAGAAGTACAGGTGGGGGGAGGGGAGGGTTCCAAGGGAAGAGGAAGACCAAATCTGGTGGGGTGGTAGC
>Ga0179593_1345508_pt1 | contig 19427 bp, 19 predicted proteins | sample CZODoug2_1_08_16_FD_185931 | JGI IMG/M metagenome (GOLD analysis project Ga0179593, IMG submission 185931) | Vadose zone soil fungal communities from Angelo Coast Range Reserve, California, USA - CZODoug2_1_08_16fungal (PacBio error correction) | ecosystem: Environmental > Terrestrial > Soil >...
GCTCGACTCTTAGGGGCGGGGGAAAAGTCGCAAGCAAAAGATTGACCCGAACACTCATTGATAGGTCAGTCGATAATGAGGGCCCAACCGGTTGTACAAAGACAAAGGGAAAAGCCAGAAGGCAAAAGAGAGCTGGCGTGAGAGTTAAAAGTGTTGAAGCAGGAATAGGGCTAATGACGGGAAGAAGAAATAACTCTAAGACGAGGGAAGGCGGCTGAAGTCGTGAGGTTATTGCACTTGGAAGCAAACCGCAACGGGGGGAGGCCGATAAAACGGGCGCCGGCGAGGCGGGACGATTGGTGGGACGAGGGGGAAACTCATTTCATAAACCAACGGGAACTTGGGAAGCGCGCGGATCGTAACTTGGTAAAAAAGGTGGTCAGCGATGGATCTCGTCTCGTTGCCTGAGTCCAAACATCAGAACGGGAGACAATGCGGAAGAAAAGACGCAAGAGAATCTCGGGCGAGGCCGAGCTGGTTACCACAGGGGTGAGGGGAGTCGCTCTGTGAAAGAAACTCAGTAAGTAAAAACCCCTCTCGATCTCATGAGCAAAGAACAAGGATGCCTGAACCAGGGTAAGGAAAAAAAGTGTGGGTATCCTCCAAAATCATAGCTGAGAAAAACACCATCAGAGGAACAGTCGGCTTCCGAATCAGAGGTCTATACTGAACCCGACGTGCGAAGAGTAGAAGCAACGGGGGGGAAGGGAAACGAACTCGTGGGTTCATGACATGGCGAGGTGATTCAGGATACTCAGGAGGGAAGAGTGAAAGAGAGGAGAATCGCGTAACCGCCGATGGTGGACGGCGGTCCGTACGGACGGCAAGGGGCGAGGGAGAATGGCGGTACAAAGGACTTTAAATTTGTTTCGACTCAGTCAAGGAGAAAGGATCGAAAAAGAACAACAACCGGGACTCTTGAAGGGTCTAAGGGAGGAAAAGGGTTCCAGCGAAGCAGTAAAAAACAAGCATGCGGACAAATATCCGAGGATAATGGGGAAAGGAAGATTAAAAGATGGCCGCAGAAAGGGGTAAAGTGAAGCTTTAATCAAGCTGCCGAGACAAACATTCGAACGAGAAATCGGGCTTCAAGAGAGGAATGGGTGAAGCGACTTCAGACGTAATAGATAGACGCGGGAACATGCCTCGCCATATCGTGCATCAAGGACAGCGAGACGACAGCCTCATGGAAAAGACAAGAGAAACAACAACGAGCTGTGGAAGGCAAAATCCCCCGATCAAATCGTACGAAAGGAAAAGAAAGCAAGGGAAACTGAATTCCATTTGAGGCGCCACGGGCGAGGACGCAGAGGGTGCAGAGCACGGTCGGGAAATGAGTCTTCCAGGACAAAGGGAAAAGAGACGTGGATCTTGCGAGGCAAAGAGAAAGAAAAGAATGTAGGAGAGAAAATGGAAGGAGCGGGGCTCTGGCCATCAAATGAAGCTGCCGCGGAAGCAGGATTTCAGGAAGGTAAAAAACAATCTTGGCGGGACGCCCTCCAAACCACACCTCAAAAGTTCTAAAAAAGAAAAGTAAAGGGGCGATGAACTTGAAAGGGAGGGGCCGCCCGTGGACACAGAAAAGAGAGCAAGGTGAACCGAGAGAGACCGGGGGGTTACGGGGTGTGTACCGTGGGGGGGACATCACGGGTCAAAATGTGGCCAGGAGAGGTAGAAGTGATGCCGCAGAGTTTCTCCGGAGAAAAGGAGAAAAGAAAAGCCAACTCAAGGGAGCTTATCCACGATGAGGCACCGGGGAAAGAGGGGAAGAAAAGGGGAGAAGTGGGCTTAGCGAAAGGAATTGGTGGAGAGGGGTGAAGGTTGGGGGGGGAGGCAAAGCCACGCGGTGAGGTGAAGAAAAAGTCAAAAATGGACGAGGCTGGCAACTGCCAAAGGGGAAAGGCGCGCGCCCCCGTCACAACTGGGACCCGCTGTACCAACTGCAAGCAAAAACGGCTACAGGAGAGAGGAAAGAAGCGGGATGTCGGTAAAAAAACAACATAATGGGCTGTAGGAAGGGGCCGGTGGAAAGGGGTAGAGTGACGGGAAAGTGCGGTGAGGAAAGCAGGAAGAAAAAAAAAAAAAAAAAATAACCAAAGGACATGCGCAGGGAAGGAAATGTGTGCTCGGTTCGGTCTGGGGTTACTGTAGAAAATGACCTTCACTGTAAGGGGAGTTTGGGGAAGCGTTGGGGGGGGCAACAAATAATATCAAGAGCACACAATTATGCAAAGAATGAAAAAAAAAGAAAATTTTGCGCAGAGAGTAGGGAAAGAGACTGACCCTTCGGGGTCGCAGATCTAAGAGGACACACGCAAGCCTCGCGGTTAGGGACGGAATTTAAAAAGCGGAAAACAGTTGGCAGAGGGGTGAACACAGACTGAAGCTCACAGTGTCGGATTTGGTAGAGCCGAAAGGGATTCGGCGATATAAATCACGACCGCAAGGATGTAGAACTGACAGGAGGATCGGGGGGGGATACTCGGGGCCGGATGCAGTAAAGAAAAAACAAAAGGCCCTCTGGCGCTGTACGGGGAAGACGAAACCGCTCGCCGTCGAGGGGGGGAAAAAGCGAAAGGGAAGGACCAACATAGAGGGATGGCAGGAAGATGTAGGCTTGCTGAGGGAGATTCAACCGAGGTTGTCGAAAGCAAAGCTGGTAAGCAGTAGTTCACCTTGTTCAACGGCAGGCTGACACAGCGCTTGAAAAACCGTCAGAAGAGGGAACAGGGGAGTGCCAACGCCGGCAACTCAGGAACGGGGAATACAGGAGGAGAAGGGGGGATAAATAAAGCGGGCCGCTAAAAATATGAGAGGACAAGAGTGGATGAGGGGGGGTTCCACCGTTGCGGGCGGGGGGTTTGTTGCACGGACCCCAGGTGCAAAAGCGGGAATGCGATGTAACTTTTCTCGGAAAAGATCAAGAAAGCGACCCGAAGCAGGCCGCGAACCATCGAAGAAAGAAGAACAGAACATCTAAAAAAAAAAAGAAGTAACGGAGGACACTTAAGAGGAGATAAATCTAAGTGAAGAGCATCTCTCTACACAACAACAACAAAAGGAAAAAGTCCCCTCCGGGAGGAGACGCAACGAGATTGTAACCGCAGGATCAAACGAGTAGAGAGAAAAGAGAATTTATTCTCAGGAAAAAAAAAGGGGGGCCTCTCTTGTCAGAGTAGCCAAAAAAAAAACACGGGCGAAAGAAGAGAGGACGTTCGATGGTTCCGCGAAAAAGGGAACATCGTCATAAAAAAAAATCCTTTTCTCAGACCTATTGGAGGTAAAAAGCCGCTATAAAAAACAAGAGAGGAAAAAGGGAGGAAGAAAGGGGATCCACTAAAGGGCTCCTCGGAAAAAGACAAAGTCAAAGGAACTCTGGGAGCCGGGGAAGAACAATGGTCTTCAATAAGGCCGGGACCACGGTAAAAAAGATCCGAAGGAGGTTCATCGTCCCCCATAAGGAATACCAGAAACAGCAGCAAAATCTGGGACTAAAGACAGAAGGGTGGGGGAAGTGACCAACGAAATAGAGGGTCGATAGGAAGTCAACAACTCGCAATACACCCCAAACAGGAGAAACGCAAGAGCAAAAAAACCACGAAACTGAAATCTAATAAATATTGAGAGTAGAAGGAGCAGAGCGCTCGAACTCACCGACCCGGCCGCCCTTAAAGAAAAAACTATATTTAGTCTAAGGACCCGTTGGGCACCCGGCGCAAAACGTCCGGGGAAGACCGGTCTTAGGGCGAAAAAGCAGCGAGCAGTAAAAGCACAGTCGTAATAAGGAGCAGTACCATCTCTTAGTCTCCTCAAGGAAGTGAACGGCGCGCTATTGGGAAGAGCATTCGGTCGAGGAGAGGGGTAGGCAGCACAAACATCAGAAAAAACTCCGGTAAAGTGAAGGGCTTTAGAATGGAACCACCCCGACGGGGGAAGTCCCCAAGGAAAAAAAGAGAGGACAAAGTTTGGGCAGTCATGGGTTGCGCACAATGCAGAGACGAAGTTGGAAAGGAATAGCCATGGCAAAAAACCGGCCCGTGAAGAGATACCAATGGTTCTAGGGAAAGCCTGGCCACGCTGATGCAAAAGCGGCATGCGTATTGCCATACTCGCTTTGAAGATAGGAACGTCCGTGCAGGAATCTCAGGGTAAAGGGGCTAAGACTGACTTACCAAAAAGGAGGACAAACAACGAGACTCCCAAAGAAGAAAGGGAAACCCCCTGTCCAAATCGAAAACAAGGACAAGTACGAGTCATGGAGGAGACAGGAAGGCACATGGGGTCAAAGTTGGAAGTGAGAGAGAGGATACCGAATAACTCTAGAAAAAATTAAACAGAACATAGCCACTCTATTACTAACGAACAGTTGGAACAGGGGTCAAAAGACCACCTCACAACAAGGGTTATGCGCTCGCCATTGGAGAAATGGATGCGCGTCTCACCAGAAAATCCCTAAACGTCTCAAAGAAAACAAAAAGAAGAGGGAAGAACTTCTCGAGGGCAGGGAGGTCAAAAACAGACAAAAGTTCATTGGGGGACAGAGGAAAAATACCAAGAAAAAAAGTACGTCTATTCGAAGAAAGGTTACCGTGAAGGAGACCATAGAAACACCAACTTTGAAAGAGAAGCCTACCAGGAGGTCGGCTATCCCAGAGCCAAGATAAAAAAAAGATATAAAGGTGAGGGTCCAGAATCGCAAGAAAAACCAGTATAAGCAGCAGGAGATCCTCGCCCAAGCGTCATAAAACGGGAATCAGAAAAAAAGAGGGAAGGAATCTTACCCGACGATACTGATCGGTGATCGCTCCATCACTAGCGAGTAAAGAAGAGAGGGGACCCCGGCGTTTTTAGGTGTCAAAAAAGAGAAGTTCTGAATCGATGTGCTATGTTCAGGAGGTCGAGACGAGGGAAGAAACGAGCTGAAGTTCGGCAGACAAACCATCAAAAAGATGACGCCGAGGAGAAGTTCGAATTAGCGAGGCACGGCCTCTGAAAAAGAAGAAAAGAAAAGAGACTGCGGCCAGGAGGGGGGGGATAGAGAATCATGGACTAACTTCATATACTTGAAAAAAGATAGGGGCCAAGGGAGTGGCAGGCAAAGTGCAACGCTGTCAAGGCAGCAATCACGCTAGCAAGAGTCCGTGGGTAGGGGACCAAAATCAGATTGCCCGCCTAGGAGAAAAGAAACACAGCAACGCAAAAAGGTGTCCCAATCTCCTATCAGGAGAGAGCAAGGGACTCCGCCGCGTACCAAAGAAAAGAGGAACTCCCGCTCCAGCTACCCACGCTTGGAAAAGGGGGGGAGGAAAATCTCCCACTGCCATGGAGGAAAAGAGTGACGGGGTCGGGAGGGGAATCGCGCGAAAGTCAGCAGGAAGGAAGACATAATTAGGCTTACTCCTCGGTAAAGGGGGGAGTACATCTATGAGTCATGGAGATTGAAAAGAGAAGAGTTGTTGCATGGAACCGTGTAAACAGTGCAGCCGTATGTATAGGCGCGAAAGAGCATGACGAGGGACTAATCAGTGAAGGGAGCTCGAAAAGAGGGAGAACTCACTAAAGTGGTCCCATCGAGGAACGCCTCCGATGAGACACTCGTGGGGGGGGAAGACTTTGGGGTCATCAAGAGAGGAAAAGGGGGAAAAAGAGGGGGAGCGACGCTATACCAGTCTCAGAAAAACATTCCGGAAATCACTAGAGCAAGAGAGGAAACAACTTTCCACGGGGGGAGTGAAGAAAAAAAGAGAACCCCAGCGCAAAAACATCGACACACCGCGTCCCGAAGCTACCGCTCCGTTCACGAAGCCACCCCCAGCCCCCGTAAAGAAAAAAAATCAATGAAGAACCTAAAAATCATCCCAAAAAGGGATTCTATGCATCGCAAGTCGAAAAAATACCGGCTTCAAACTGGCCGCACATGCTAAAGACCAGAGGTTATATGCAGGTTCGGGTGTTCACCTGGGAAAAAAAGAAAGGGGGCCAGTCCGTTCCGCGAAGAGCATACAAGCGTAACGTTTAAATAGGACAGAAGATGGATACTGACACACTCCGCGAGATCAGGGGAAAGATAGCATCAACAACCCACAAAGGGGGAGAAAGAGAGGGCCATGATAGGAGAGGGGGGCGAAGGGCAAGACTCGACCTGTGAAACGTTGAAAAAAAGGGACAGGAACGCGGACGACCCAACTGAGTTTACAATACATCTTGGCACCCGAACGGAAAAGGGAAGATAAAAATGAAAGGCGGCCATGGGGAAAAGGAGAGACGCTGACATAAAAGCCAAGCGAAGGTACTCTACGAGAGGGATCATGGGGGGCTGATGGCACGGGGCAGGAGAGGGGAGGAAGGGAGGACCGGAGAAACGGTACGTCGGGACGAGGGGGGGGTATGAAAGTCGATCAAGAAGGCTCAAGGAATAAAAACTCCACGGGGAAATGTGACGTAAAAAGCTCGGCGGCGCAGGAGACCTCCTTACTTTGCTGAGGTCTTTGTCTATGCGGGAGGAGAAAAGATACCTTCGCGAGGGAAGAAAGGCTGGTGCAAAAAAAATAGAGCGGCTCATAGTCGGAAGGAAAAGTAGCAGGGTTGAAAAATTGTCGTCCATGTCGAAAAACTTTTTGCAGGCAAGGGAGGGGAGGAAACCCGCGGCGATATGGAGCATACCCGGCTGCCGGACACAAGGAGGAAAAAAGGAGGGGTTGGAGGAATCTAAAAAAAAAACGAGTCTGAACGAAGAAAAGCAGAGGAACCGACTCTTCTGGAAGCCTCATCAGAAAACTTCCTAAGGGGGAACAGAACACGACCGAAAGGGAAAGACAAATTTTTCATGAAAATGGCAGATGGGAGATGGAGAGCAGCTTTCCAGAGGTCGACGGCGCAGGGATCAACTGCGTTAATGAATCATGCATTTCAAGGAGGGAAGAAGGAACGCAGCTCGGATCTGGCGGGTAACAACCGGATGGAAAATTTGAAACCTTTTGGGGGAAGAGGAGGCAACTTCTAAATAACGGGAACAAACAAACCGACTATGCTAGGGGCAAAGAAAAGCTGATGGCCGGAGGCCAAGGCTGAAAAGGGAACCAACCACGAGGGGCGGAAAAATAGGTCCTTAAGGTATGGGCATGAAGGAAGAGAGAGAGGCAAATCCACAGTACGAGAGTTTCGGGTAGAGCTGAAAGGACTCCGGAGAAACGCGAATTCTACAGAGAAGCGGGAGTCAAAGAGGATGGGTGGTCTCTACTTCCAAGCGGTGGAAAAGGAGAAGCGCATCGTGCCCAAATCTCCCATCGAGTGCCGGGCAAAAGGGAAGATCGCGGTGGAAAAAAAAGGGTCAACCAAAAAACCGAGACTGGACTGAGGACTATGAAGGAGCCCCGAGCCAAATAGCCGGGGAGGGCACAAAGGCGCCGGGAGGGCCGGATGTAAGGTCTTACGTAAATGCCAGCGGAAGGAAGCTCATAGTGGGGCGGAGGGGTGGAGGGGCATATTCTTACTTACCCAAAAGGATCTCTGGATATGGGGCTCGACAGGGAGAAGAGAAGGGTTCTGCGGCATACTGAAACGGGATGGTCTTGGAGAGGGACCGCACAGGAAAGGAAAAGAAGGGTCTTGGATTGTTCGCAAGGAAACTTGCTGGATTGACCGAAAGGCAACGCCGAATTAAAGCGATGGTATCTGAGAAGGGAAGTTTGTCGGCGGAAAGCAACGTAGCAAGAGCATAAGCGCAACGGCAGATCGTCATCCAATTGTGGGGGGAGGGGATGTGGTACCGGGAACGAAGGTCCAACTGGGTCAAAGAGGAGGGTAGTTGCAGGGAAGAAAGTGGGAAAAGTCGGACATCTAGAAAGAGGTGTCCCGAAGCGCGCTCCCTTCAAAGAGGGCCTTATCCAGCATACGTGGACCTCGGAGCAGATTTCCAGGGGGGGGGGATCTCCAGGGACCAGGACGGTGGTCGGAGGGATTGGTGTGGGAAGAATCCCAGTCAAAAAGTTCAAAAGAGGGAGCCGGGAACATGGACACGGCAAACGAGGGGTAGCGCTTACAAGACCAGAGCTTGAACTAAAACCTGGCAGCCGGGTAAGACAGTGGGAACAGGGATCTCTCACGACAAATTCTCGGGAGAAGCAAGACGGGCCAGTGTGGGAAAAAAGGGCGAGGACGAAAAAAAGGGAGTGAATGCCGCAAAAGGGCAAAAAAAAAAAAAAATCAAGAAAAGTTCACAGAGTGGGGAAAATCGCGGTGTAGGGCTGGTAATTCCGAGAAAAAAGGAAAGGGGTACGGAGTTGGGGGTCCGGGGGGAAGGTTGTTGCGCGAAAAAAAAACAAAGAAGAACTCACGCCAAAAGCGTTCAGACTAAATTGTAGGCCGAGGGAATGACCTTCGAGTCGTAAGACCAGCTGGGTCCGACACGTCAGAAGGAAGAGCAAGCGGCGTGTTCGAAGGAAACCAACCAGGGAGGGAAACGTTGACGGAACCTGTCCACGGGAGGAATCAGGACGTGGAGGGGATTTGGAAGGCGCCGGCGACGGATTCGAATGCGTCAGATGCGAATAAAAATTGAGAAGATTCTTTCAAGCAGGGAAGGAAGGAGCGAGGGAAGGAAAACGGCTGCCGAGGAAGAAGTTCCGGGACTGTTAGGACGACAATCAAAGAGTTCAAAAGCTCGCAATGGACGCGTGCAACATATAGGAGGTCATCAGAAAAAAGGCCTTCTGAGTTTAAAAACTGAGGTGAACGAGCCCGGTGGCAAAAAGGGTGACACGAGACCGTGGGGCGGTAAAATGAGAAGTAAGGGCACATCCGACAGAGAAGAGTCGAGAAAAAGGGAGTGAAGCGTCCACTCTCCTCGTCAGGCCGAAGAAAGGGTCGGCGACTTGGGGATAGGCAGCGCGCGCTGTGGCAACAGCAACAGACGGGAAAGCGCCAAAAAAATGGAAGGACCTCTTTGAACCCAAAGGTTCAGCACTTCTAATCGAAGGAAGAAAAAAAACTACGCGCCGGTTGCCCGAACCGGCTGCCCGAGAGGAACGGCTTTCTTACGCACGTAAAACCAGCAATGAGGGAAGGACGCGAGAGACGTAAGCCAATCTAGGAGGGTTTGGAGAGAGAGAGAGAAAAAAAAACTGAGGAGGATGAAAAGAAATCCCTGTCACCCGCCGAGATGGGACATAGAAGAGCTACCGCGAACCGTATAACAGGCAAGGTGAAGGGAGTACGAACTCATTGGAAAAACCTCGAACTCGCTGCGGAAAAAGGTAGGCCGGAGGAGAGGCCTGTACTGGCTTGCCGTAGGAAAACCTTCCCTCTGGAAGAAAGACTCCCCGGTGAAAAGCGGAGAAACGAGTTTGGGCAATGGGAAAAAACAGGGAGCGCGATGCCTCGAGGCCCAATGGCGACGAAAGGTAGGCCAGGTACAGTAATAGAGGCACTGCGTGCCGCAGCAAGCCACCGGCCCGCCGAAAGAAACCTGTTGGCAGAGGGAGGACATAGACGTCTCCTAAAACGCATAAACTATCTGCAGGGGAACTATGAGATCGACCCTAGGCAATAACAGAGTCAAGGAAGACATCGTCAAGGAAGGAAAATCGAGTGGGGCCAGAAGGAGTGCGACTGAAAATAAAAAAAAAGAAGGCGAGCGGGGATTCGTCAAAAACAACCTCAAAGGGGCAGCAGGAGAACGGGGGAACGCTCATCAACAGCACACCGGGAGAAGGAAAATTGCACAGTAGGAAGAAAAACATCTTCGAACTCGAACTCGCCGTCAAAGGAGAAACTGACACAAGCCCTACCAGAAAGGGATGAAACTGGCAGCACGGGGCAAACGGCGCCACGTCGAACACGAGGGCTACCGTGACAAGAAAAACACGGACTCCGTAATACCCAATAAAAGAAAAAAAGTACCTCTAAAATAGCGGAAAAGGGAAAGAAGATTGCAGACTCATTTCATAGAGTCTTCTGTGACGAGAAGTCAATATCGTGGTTCGGGCGACCAACACCGAAAATAAAAAACAAAGCCGTAACACTGGGGGGAGGGTCACCTAACGAATTACCCCTAAAGCACCGGTAACGGAAGAAGGGGGGGAGGCGATGAGAGGTTGTTCGCCCCCTGCGTCATAGAACTGTGCGCCTTCCCAAAAAAACAAACAGTTAACCAAAGTTAGCTGGGGAGCTCAAGAGAAGGGGAGAGTTCTAGAGCCTGGCCACTTTATTCCCCGGCCAGGGAAAGGCTAATTTACCAAAGGACGCTCAAGGAAAAGGGAAGTGGAATCTCTTCAGGGCAGATTGCATTCTCACCAAATGAGGAAAGAAAAAAAGAACAACGAACCGTACTGGCTCAGAGCTCACCAAGGCCCTGAGGATAGCGATCCGAGCTGGAAAAAAGGGTGAAGGGAGAGGTCAATCAGCGGACATTAGAAAATAAAGCTCCAAAACGAAAAGAGGAAAATCATGAACAATTGAAACCCAGGGAGGTCACACTTAACAAAAAGAAAAAAAACCTTTTAAGCCAAGAACAAGGTGTTCTCGTTCGCGGGCTCAAGGGCCAGCCGCCTTACAAAAAAGTCGCACTCGACAATCATCAAGAACTTCGAAGGCAAAGGCATTGTAAAAAAGAATTAAGGGAGAGAAATAACTACCCAACGCCCTTCTAGGGATAAGTCATACTGCTGTAAAAAAGGAGAACCGCAAAATTTCCAGGCTGCCTCCTACAACAAAGGTTGCTGTCGGTACTCGACACAGACGCAAATATCACGAAAAAGAAAGGGGTGTAATTCTTTAATCCGACACAAAAAGCCCGCAACTAGAAAGACGAACTGCCAACGACACGGAAAAAAATTAAAAAAAGAAACAAGAAGGAGTCGCACGGTGCACGGCCTCCTGAAGAGAGGAGAGGGATCGCCCTGACAAAAAGCTCGCGTCATCCGGCAGCTGACCAAGGAGTCTTTTTTAGCAATTTGCAAAGACGATGAGGAAGGGCGGCAACGCTGATTGAGGAGTTTCCACTGGCACGATGCGAGAGAAGTCAAAAGACTGATGGAGCAAAACAATCCTCTATGAGGGACCGATGGCAACATTCAAGTCTCTAGGACAGACAGTATCCCGGCAAAAGACCCGCTGCGACGGCGGAACCAGGAGTGCGATTCATTCCGGCTTGACACCTTCATCATACGGGAACGTCGTGAAACAGGCAGGTGAAGGAAGAGGTAAGAGGACATCAAGAGCTTCTAACTAAAATAAGGAACGGTCGTTTGGAAAAAACACCAAGAGAAAGAGAATTGGCAGCCGCTGAAAAAAAAAAAGCCCATCCTGTGTGGAAAGCACGTCCTCTCTGATCGTATGCACTGAGGGAACTCAGCGTCCACAGCAGTCAAGAAAACGCTATGCTCCCTCTCCCAGATCGACCCACTACGGAAAAAAAGGATGCTGCCCGCTCCAAAGGCATGGGACAGGAAAAAAGGAAGGGGGAGGGGAGTCTTGGAAATCGCGACTGCTGACAAGGGTCGGAGAAGAGTACCTGATGCGGACAGACTTCGGTAAAACTGAGGGAATAGACTAGAGGTCTGAGGTGCAGATAAAATCGGGGGGGAAGAAAAGGGGGGTACCGGACATCCGGCAGGAAGCGAAGAGCGGGCCTCGACTCGAGACTACCAGGACTGAACTATTCCCAAATATCTCAGGGGGGTTCCGCCCCGTGGTGAAAAAAAGATCGGCCTCGGACGCCTCTGAGCAAAAACGCGCGAGTGGTGTGCCGAAATGGAATCAGATCACGCAGGGTCAAATTCCAGAAATCGGAAAACCGCAAAAAAACTCCTTCTTGACAGAAAAGGAAGAAAAAGATTCCGTCCAAAAGGGAAACGTGTCTTTTATAAATCAAGGACCTTCGAAGAAGAAAAAAACCCGTCCACGCCGCTACTAAGTGCCATGGCTTAAAAAGCGAAAAGATAATCACCCCATTGAAATAAAAACACAAGCCTGCAGCACCCTCTACGGAAAATGCGCTGGAGTACGGAGGACTACCTTGAGCCTAGTACGCTTTAACCACTTCCAAACTAAACCCAGGTTAATATGCACAGGGGAGGAGTAAAGCTGTCGAGGAGAAACAAATCAGGTTGGTAATCAGTTCGTCTACGAAACAGACGAAGCGGTTGAACTGTCCGAAAAGGGGAGAGGGGCCGAACTACCGCCGCTATAAGGGAGAGACTAAAAAAAAAAAGGAGTAGTGAATAGAAATAGGAGGACAGGGAAAAGGGGGCGCGTAGTCGGCAAGAACCTTCTGACTATGGAAATTCACACTGATGCATACGTAACGGACGGGACGCCAACCTATTTGGTACGGCCGACAGCTTCACCGAACGAAATTCAGTCACAATCAGAGGGGAGAAGTTGCGGAAAGTGTTGAAAAGGAATAGTGAGAAAAGAGATGAGATAAAGCGACACTTTGAACTTCGATAGGGCGGCAGGCGGGGTAGTGCTGTCCCTGGTGGAATCGCTGTTCCGCAGTCCAAACAATCGACGGGAGCTTCGACTAGTTTTGGAGGGAAGATAGGTCGGTCCAAGTTTCATCAACGCCCCAGGGCGACTGTGACGTAAGCGACGGCGGCCGGAACGAGTGAGTCGCCTCAGTGGGGAGGAAGAGTGCGTCCGAAGGCGTCACCAATGACTAGAGAGGCAGGACAAGAAAAAAATCGGTAGGAGGAGAAAGAGAGTCGAGAACTAGGGGTGGTAAACCACCTGGTTCTTCCGAAGCGCTTGTGGCCCTGCGAAACAAGGCGTCGGGGAAAACAGGTTGATCGATCGCGATATCCGCCGGCGTTCACGGGAAAAAACGGGAGAAAAAAGTGTGATTACTGAAGCGCATCCATCAAAAATAGCGACGACATCAGCTGAAACGAGGACTGAGGTTCCGCCTCATCCGGGGAGAGGACCTGGCCTGCAGGGACGTAATAAGCCGAAGAACGACTCCCCACTAATGTTTTTCAGGACCTTGAATGAGGGAGGGGAGGAAGCACGCGTGCCGAGTAAAAACTACCGCGGGAGCATCGCGGGACGGAACGCTGGCGGGACCTTCGGAAACGTGCCAGAGCTCGAGGAAAAGGGTACAATTAGTTCTTTGCAGGTGGAGGGAACGGGCGGCAAGGAGGGGAAAACCGCAGAAACAAAACACCGGGGGGGAACGCTGCTCGGGCGCCGATAGAATGAGGAAGACGAAAAAAATAAAAGGTCCAAAACCGGCAATTGAAGGCACGATTCGCCGTAGGAGGGAGTTCTCAAGAGGATGGAAAAAACTCCTTGCACAGACAAGGAGTGAAAGATGGAAAGAAACAGCAGAGCGATCGCGAACGAACGAAGAGGAGAAGAAGGGGGTGGCGCGACATTCCGAGAGGGAATTAGAGGCAGAGGGTAAACCGAAAAAGAAAAGCTTGCCTAAACTTCGATCTCGAGTTGGAAAAAGATAACGCCTCATAAAAAAGACAGCTGAGCACGAAAATTAGGTCAGGCAGATCCCTCAAAGAACAAGAGTCTTAAGGTAAAAACCGAGACAACAATTCTGGATGTCAGGGACTAACTACGAGCGAGGAGCGCAGAGTTGACGGAAGGGGGGGACGGGCGATTCGGAAGCCGTTTTAAACTGGGGAAGGTTTTGGTGGGGGGGGGGGGGGGGGTTTGGGTTTTTGGTGTGGGTTTGGGGGAACCGAAGGGTTTTGGTGGGGGGAAAAAGGTTGTGTGTGGGTGTGTTTTGTGGGGGGGGGGGTGTTGGTTGGGGGGGGGGGGGGGGGGGGGGTGGGTTGAACACCTTGATAGGCGGGGAGGGGGCGATGGCTCGAAGAAAGAAGGAAAAACGGGAAAAGTTCGGTCAAAAGCCACCGCTTAAGACGGCGGCAAAAAGGCGGGGTATTGGAGGGAAAGAAAGAAGCTTGAAAGGAAAACCGACAGAAAATGAGGCAATTGGTCTCAGCGAATGCCGTGGAGACGGAAGGAAAGAACTTAGAGCACCGTGCCGAGTCTCATACCCGGGTGTGCTGGGGGGAGGGGGGAAAGAAGGTACCAAAGGGGTCGAATATTGGGGCGAAAAAAAGGTTGACTCAGCTATAGTTCCTAGTCTCGTCCAAGACAAAAAGGCCTTAGTAACTCAGACAGGAAAATGGGCCGGGGGGAAACAATTACCCGACGTTGGCTGCGTCATGGGGGGGGATGGAACTCCAGGTCTGGGTCGAAAAGGAAAACTTGCCAGGCACTGGCCACTCGGCAGGAAGCGCTTACAGAAGAGAAGGAAACTCCGAACTGAAAAAAAGGGAATCAAAGGGCCCGCTCGAGACCAGCAGCAAGTTCCGGGACGATACGAGCATCAGGGGAAGGGTGCCCAAGATCGGGCACCATTTGACTGTAAGCCTCAAGAAAAACATGCAGCGCATGCACAAAAACGGAAGCGCTTTTGCAGAGGGGGAAGGTCCGGGAGAAGCACTGCACGGTTGAGGGCCGTGGTGGGTCTGGCGGTGGGCTAGGAAGGGGAAAAAGAGCCCACGTATGACCGCTCAACCAGAAGCGAGCCGAAGGTTGCACTAGTACGCGAAAAATGATAGTTCGGCCGAGGAGAGGGAACGTACGAATGAAAAGGGCGCATAGGGAGGTGCCCCGGAACATTGCGAACAAAAAAAAAAGTTGAGCGGGCCCCTCGGGCCGGAACTAAGAAAATTTCGGAGGGGGGTGAATGGCTCAAGGCGACGGCGAGTGAGAGGCGCAGATGCGAATTCCAAACGAAAGGAAATATGTCGGAAAGCGAATTCAATAGGGCGAGGGAAGTGTACGAGGATCTTTCTCTGGACTGGTGAGGGAAGAAAGAAAACAGAACGCCGTCGAAGGGAAGACGAATGGACGCGGCAACAGAGAGGCAGTGCGGACGATGAGGCGTGCTTCTGGCTATGGTAAGGGAAGGATGAAGAATCTGGAACAGCAAGATTTCGTACGGGTCAGTTAAAAGAAGGGGGGGAAAAAGAAGAAGGGGAGAAAGGCCAGACCACGTACGTGGGGGCAGGCGGACGGAGCAAGAGGACGCCGTCCGATACGACCATCAATGGAACCCAATCTGTTCAGGAAAAAGTGATGCCGCGGCCGAAGACTCAATTCCCGTGACCTACAAAAGTAGCTCCCGTTTTAACGGAAGCGAGAGGGTCCAAAACATCGGGGATCGAAAAAAAATCTAGCTGGGAAGTAAACAAAAAAATGTGAACAAGTTGCAGAAGGGAATACAAAAAAGAACCCGGATCCGGTTGGGGGCCAAACGCGACGCCGCTTCCCGAAAGGGATTTAGAAAACTTCCCCTCGCGAATGGAAGGGGAACGCGGAGAGACTTGAGTAGTACAATATAGAGCAGTCAGAGAGCACAACAAACAACGTGAGGAAAAAAAAAATCAAGTCAAGGGCGGAATTGGTAAACTCAGACGCGACGCAAGAGTAATAGGGACTAAAAACGTCCCGAGGTCAGCATAATTAAACACGGAGTGCACCTGGCGAGGAGAGGGAGAGCAGCCCAGCTGGAGCCTGCGAACCGGTTCACCTAAAGGAAGTCAAAGGACAAACTGTAGAAAACAAACGATGTTGCTTCAACAAGGTCGCGGAGGGGCAGAGATTCCCAAGGCACGCGACCCCGGGCAGAAAAAATAAGAGGAACAAAAAAAAGCGGCAAGCCCCTTTTCCCACCGAAAAAAATCGAGCCTTTTCCACTGATGGTCTTCATCTACGGAACGACCACGGAGAAAAAAAATTCTGCCACTAGTCGGGACAGCGTCAACCCCGGCAAGAAAAAAGAAATCACTCCGAAATAGGGCCTGCCCGAAAGCTTATGTTTAAAACGTAAAGGGAGGAAATTACATCAGAAAGGACGAAACTTCTTCGGTAAAGCACCGGGAAAGGGCGCCCGCGGCAGACTGAAGAAAAGCAAATCACCGAAAAAAAAGAGCAGCTTAACGAACGATGGGGCCAAACGTTTGAGGAGGAGACTGAGCCGCCCGGACAGAGGCCGTCGCCCTGACCCTGAAAAAGAAAGAAACGGCGGGATATAATGACCAAACGGGAAATGAAAAAGTGTCAGCGGTGGCGAAGTCAGTTAGCGGAACCACCCGTGGCGAAAGTCCTCGCCTGGTCGATAAACAGGCCTCCCCGAGGAAGGGGGGGGGGAATCGGGCACTAAACCATGAGGGCGGAGAGCTTCGCCGAGGTCACATGAGGGGGGGGGGCTCGGTTTTCTCGACACCCCCGCAGACACAACACGAATCCTTTAGGGTTCATTTGACGTGAGTAGGAGACAATAAGGAACCCCATCAATAAACCATACTTCACGTATTTGGGGGGGGGAAAAGATTTGGGGGAAACAAACTGCGGCGAAAAAGACTTTTGCAAAGCCTAGGAACAGGGGCAAAACCGGAAAAGGGTACTGCTGGGGAGCCCTCTAATTTGTCTGAGGGAGAAGACGGGAAAGGCTGGAAAGTAAGACAATCGAAAAGGATTCATCGGAGGTTCAAGATAATAGAGCGGGAGAAGGAAGGGGCCGTTCAGCTCTGGAAAGGTGCTCAAGACAAATTACTGCAAAAAAAAAAGGCTGGAAACTCACAACAACCTGGCGCCGACAAAGGGAAGGGTACAGAAACCAAAGCCAACTAGACTCCGATGCTGAGAACTTGAAGAGAAGGAAGCCACTGAAGAAGAGAGAATCTATGCCGAACTCCCCCCTATTCCTAAAGAAGGGACCCGGGGCAACCAACGTACAACGACCAAAGGGGATCGAGCACGGCACAGGGGACTATGAGATGCGAACGGCAGAAACTCCGTACACGTCTAAATCGCCCGTATACCAGATAGAAGGAGAACGGGGAGAGGTCCAAAGCCAAGGAAGTTCCTTCTCAAAGAACAAACCCTTCGAGGCCGCCTCCTTCCTCATGCAGACGAGAACCAAGAACAACGTTGCCATCTGCCGCACAAGTCGGTACGGGCGTCTCTCCCAGCAAAAGGAAAAGAAAGGGAGTTTGTAAAGGCGTAGAACAGCCCGCAACACGAAACGTCACTAGAGAATAAACAAGAGCCGAGGACCGTACAAGCACGGGGACACGACAAAAAACGAAGAGTCGCATTGGACGCTACCCGACGATCTGTGAGCGGGAAGAGTAAGGAAAGAAACGGCTGCGGCAAAAAAGCGGTGACCCGGAGGCGGTGAAGACTTCCAAAAATCCACGGATATATGCAGGGTGAGACACCGATGGGGCGATTTCGGGCAAACAAGAAAAAAGGGAAAGTCCCTCGGAGGAAAAAAGACCAGACTCCGATGACGAACTATTCTCCCGTTTAGAAAGGAGATGGACGAGGGGCCGGTGAATCAAGATAAGAAAATACGACTGCGGAAAAGAGGCGATCATGACCTCCTTGCTCAAGGAAGACACAAAAATCGTTGCCTCAGGACGGTTGGCATAGAAAGAAGGCCGAGGAAATCAGCGAGCGCCACCACAAAGTCCCGTGGGGAAAAAGCAAGAGGGAAGTGCCGCCAGAAAAACCAGGTCAAACCACATAAGGGTTACCAACGCCAGCACTAGCAGCGGGAGGGAAGTTCGGCCGCCACGTCAAACAAAGGTCTGGAAAACCGATGCTCCCGCTCCCATAGGCGGGCACACTCGCACACCGAGGAGAAATATCCAATCGGCAATGTTTCTGAAAATCGGGGCGTGAGGGATCGCGCTTCGAACGTAACGGTCTCAGAAGAGGGAAGGATCGTCCACACGCGGGCTCTGAGTCTTGAGTCCTCTCTAAAAAATGCTGGAGAAAGAATCACCTCTGGGGTCATCCACCACACTTGGTGTGCCGCGCCGGCTTTCTCCGCGACGCCTTGTGACAAAAAACCCTTGCCAACGGCGAAAAGATCCGTCCACTGCCGACAATTTGCACACCCTTGCTCGGCCACCGAGACGCGCAATAATGACGCTCGATGGTGTGGGACGACAGTGGGCCCGAATAATCGAGAAGGTGTCCTCATCCTCTACGAAGGAACCCAATACCGAAAAAACACGTCCGTCGGCGCCCAAGAGACGCACTAGGCGTCAAAGGTGCCAGGGATTGATGAATGGGATCATACCAAAGAAAAGACATACACAAAAAAGAGTCCAGCAGCTACCGCCCGGGGACGGGCTTCAATCGACACAATCGCTCTCCCAGTTCCATAAAAAAAACGCGCCTGACAGGACAAACTCGCCGCTCACAAGTAGATGGATGCGGAGGCAGCGGGCAACTTCTCCCTATTCCTTTCCTGCTTCAAACATGGGGGGAGAAAAGGATAACCGCCAGAGGGAGATATGGCGTTCGGGTTGCAAGAGAGGCGTACAACTCCAGGTGTGGGAAACGGAAGGCTAAAGTCGAAAGAGGGAAATGACATATTTAGAATCAGAGTCTTGCCTCACTCCTACGAAAAGAGAGGGCGCAAACAAAAAGGAAAAGAGGAGAGGCCCTGAGCCGCGGAACGGAGTGTGGAGGAAAGAGCAAGGAGACAGATTGGACAGAAGGGAAAGGCTTTAAATGCTCGTTCTCCGAAGGGGGAGGCAACACCTGGGACACGAAAAAACAACCGAACGCCAATGCTATCCACCTCTGGCGGGGGAGTGCAGGAAAAGGGAATACAGGAAAGAGGAAAAAGGGGCAGGAAGAGAATAAAGGGGGACGGGGAGAGAAATGACACAGGTGGGCGTTATTGCAATGGGGAAAGCAGGGGAGGAAAAAAAAAACCGGCTCAGGGAAGAGAACTCTTTGTTTCTAGGCGATCGGGTCCTCAAAAAACCACCCCCCACCCCCCCCCAACAACCCCCACAAACCCCCAAAACACAAAAAAAAAAACCGCCCCCACCCCCCCCCACCAAAAACCCCCACACCCCCCCCCCCCACCACCCAAAAACCCCAAAACACCGCACACCTCAAGCAGGGGGAAGAAAAAAAAAATCTTAACGGTACGGGAGAAAGGAAAGCGACCCGTGATGCCGCCCGAATTTTTCAGCGAACACTGGTCGAAGGAGGGCGAATGAAACACTGATCAAGAGGATACATTTCAGGGCCAAAGGCGGCGGCGGCTCAAAGGGAGGAGAGACTCAGGGGCCACCGGTTTCGACCAGAAGTCGTTTTCAACGGCAAGAAGAAGTAGTAACAAGCAGGGGGGGATAGTACTATATCATCCCACCCTGCCGGACACCACGGGTAGGGAAAAACTAGGTTAGGAGAGGCGGCAGCCATCATACGGTCAAACTACTACAATAAGCATAAAGACTGAAGAAAAGAAAGGCGATGTGAGATACGAAAACGCGTGGGCCAAGGAAAGCAACACCGCACCGCACTCGCTTTTTTCCTGAAAAGGGGGGCATGATGACGGGAAATAAGGAGGGACGAGTGGGAGAAGTGAATGG
>Ga0179593_1627487_pt1 | contig 19427 bp, 18 predicted proteins | sample CZODoug2_1_08_16_FD_185931 | JGI IMG/M metagenome (GOLD analysis project Ga0179593, IMG submission 185931) | Vadose zone soil fungal communities from Angelo Coast Range Reserve, California, USA - CZODoug2_1_08_16fungal (PacBio error correction) | ecosystem: Environmental > Terrestrial > Soil >...
AGGAAAAAGGGGTACCCAAAAAGGGGAAAAGGGTGTGTCACACCGTCCCTTGACGCGGCATTTACGTTGGCGGAGTTTGGCAACAAAGACGTCGAGCAAAGAGTGAAATAAAAAGAGTCTCAGAAAAAAGCGTGTGACAACCAACAATGCTTTGAAGAAGATGATTGAGTTCAAAAGGGAAAAAGAAACAGAACCACTGGCGGGCATTATGTCACGGCGGCTTGGATTTGGGGGATCAACTCATGAAAAAGAACCGCTTAGGAATCGCCGGGTGGAAAGGGAAGCACAACTATAAAGAAAAAAAGAAACCAAAGATCCTTGGGAATTCGGTGGTCAGCGGTCCGACGTGCTGAAGGAGCAAAGTGCACATGCATAAAAAAAGTCTGAGACGCACTTAAGATGTTGTGAGCCTCAATAAGCGAGTGGGCGATGGAGTCACGAGAAGGGAAGGAATGTTCACCAACAAGGGGGGGAAAAAAGACATCCGACGTGACGGGGGGTTTAGGATTAGTTGAAAGGTAAGCTAAAGGAAGAGTACCGCACGGGCAGGGCTGATCGGTCCAAAAAAGGAGGGGGGGGGAATCAAGGGAAAAAAGGATTCACCCCCAAACCTACGCGGTGGGCACGATCGATTGCACTGGGAACCTTTGAAAAAGGAGTATGGGAGAAAAGGGCTGAGAAGTTTTTTCCTGACGGAATCGTCAAGGCCGAACTATGGAAGAGAAGGCTCCAACCCAAGGAAGAGGAAAAAAGCAACGCGACGCGGCAAGCTTTGAGGTGGGAAGGATGCTGTAAGATTGGACATCAACAGACGGAGGCTGCCCTGCTTGCCTCAGAACACTACTAAGAAAAGGAGGGACGCTCCATTTTCGCCGGTAAAGGGGATAGACAAAGGGACCATTACGAGGTGGGGGTGACGGTCCAAATGAGAGACTGAACCCCAAGAAAAAGGGGAAGGAGAACGTGCACGTTACATTCGATTAAATTCCCGGGAATTTTGGGGGGGAAAAAAAGACCGTCGTGAGTCGGGTCATATCCCTACAAGAAAGTTTCATTTTTCTAGAGGCGCTCGGAGGGGGGAAAAGGAGACGCTAATGAAGCCACATCGAAACGACCGACGGAAAGGGAAAAGGGGGGGCATCTCCCTTTATGATGATCCCGCAAATAACTGGAAAACCTGCTACAAAGACCAAAGTGGAGAATGAGGCGCCCTGTCAAATTCATTCGCCCTCAACGCTATTAAAGGAGGGATAACGCAGTTGCCAGCTACCTGGGCGCGGGGGACAAGAGATCTGGGGTGAGCGCCGGAACACCCTTAGATGGCCAAAAAATTCTGGGGAAAAAAAGAAAGAACACCCGACGTGGACACCCGAGAAGCACAAGGTTTGAAGGAGCTAGAAAGGATGTACTGCAGGTACGGAAATGCGGCTAATCAATCGTTCAAAGGGGAAAAGGGACTCGGGGAAAAGGGGAGAAAGGGGAGTCACGACCCTGCTGCGGAACGGATTCGATCCTTGGCGGTTTTTGGGGGGAAAACGCGACGGAGAGAAGGGAGAACGCTTCTTCACCCCGATCTCCGACGGATAAAACCTCGCGACCCGCGTTTCTGACAGCAATAAAATGTATGCCCACGGCGAGGGAAGAGGCGCCATAGAGAAAGTTTCGAGGCAGGCGCGGGGGGGAGAATGGAGTGTCAAAAGGGGAGGAGGTGCACTAGAGCAAAAATTCAAGGTTCTTGAATCGGATACACAACTCTGATTTGGGGAAAAGGGTCACAATACCAAGGAGAAGGGGGATTAGTAAAAATGAGAGATGTTGCAGACCCTCATGTAACAGAAAAGATCTGTGGGGGGGACAGAGGCTCATCCGGCGGCGAAAAATGCAGGGTCCGGCTCCTCGCGCTCAGACTCTGATGGCCTTTCTTCTGCTAAGCATGGGAGGGAATAAGCCCAGTTAGTGATTCACCGGAAAAAGAGGGGGGGAGGAGAAAGCATTCAAGGGAGAGAGGGAGAGATAGGTTACTGGGGAAAGCGTCAGAATAAAAAAAAATAAACGGCCGAGTAAAAAACAAGGGGGATATGAGAAGCGCAGAGCATTCGTTAACCGGCGGGAAAGTCGTTTTCTAAAAGGGGAAAAAAGAGACTTTGCGGCCATTGATAGCCGCAAATGGACCTTCAGGCCGGGGTCGCAGAAAAAATTGCAACACGGCGGCTCGTGTTTCGCACGGTCGGGGCAGGGATTTGGGGTCGGGGGAAAAAAAAAATGGGGGTGAGAGAGCTACGGGGTGGTATACGGGGGGGATCTCCAACATATATTAAAAAAAAAGAAAGGATCAACCTTGAGATGAGGACGGGACAATGCGGGGACGGAGCGGGAGGGAAGAATTTCACGGGGGGCAGGCTAATGAAGGTCTGTGGCTGGACACCAGGCGAAGAAAGACCTTTTTTGTATGAGGCCGGTGAGTGGAAAAGAAATTGAAATTTGGGAGAAGAACAGCGAGACGTCACTTTTGGTCTTCGGTTAGTAAGGCCGCCACTCCTTCGAGCGCAGCTGCAAATCCGCTCGAGCCAAAAGAGAGTACTCTGTGAGGGGTGATATGACAAGGGGACCGCACGGGAGGGGAAAGAAGTTATAAAAAGATGATCACTTAATTGTTCCAGTAAGGACGAAAAGGCGCAGGGGTCATAGGTCCAAGGGTGAAGTATTACCAAAAGAAGCTACGCGCGTCCTGAGACGGCAGAAAAAGGGGAGAAAAGGTCATTGAAGAAGGAGGGAAATGGATCTCTTCGTGGGCGGGCACAAGGGGGAGCTAGAATTAGAATTAAAACTCGAAAACAGAAACGCTTCAAACCAAGGGGGGGAGAGAGGATAAGCTAAGGAAAAGAAGGGACTCAGTTTGAGTCGATCTTCAAACATATTCGGGAACTACGAAGCGTCACCGACACGAGCAGAAAAGAAGACGAAGACCCGAGGAGAACGGAAAGGAAGACAGTGATCGTGCCCACCGTTGAAAGGAGTGGGAGGTTTGTTTTAAAAAAGAGGCCGCCATCTTTGCATCCCACCGACGGCTGGGAACGAGCAGAAGAAGCCATTCGGTCACTAATTGGGAGGGGGGAACTTGAAAACCAAACCGAAAAAAAAAGGAAAAGTCATGATGAAAAAAAAAATCCGGGACCAGGAGGAAAGGGAAGGCGCCAATCAGAAAAAGGGGAAAGGGGGAAGAGAAGAAAAACGTTGCGAGTTTTCTCGAGAGAATGAGGGTTCTAGAGCAGAGGCCCCCGCGCACAGCAAGAAAAGACCCAAATGAATTTCACAAGTATTAAAGGGGGAATTCAAGGCAGATACGGGGTGACTTCAAAAGAAAAAAGAAGAGTATAAATTCAAAACAGGAGAACGGGAAAGGAGAAAAAACAGGATCAGACGCCCAAACTTCCCACATGGTGGAACCGGCTTAACCAGGGGAGCTCTCCCTCATCGCCTCAAATCAGGGGGAAAAAAATCAAAAAGAAGGGGGGGGCCAATGTTGGATTTCAAGCCGGCGGCAAGGGGCGGCGGTGAAACCCTAAAAGGGGAAAGAAGGTCCAGGTCGCTGGCACCATGCCAGTAGCCTCAAGCGAAATACAAGAACTGTCTCTAGAAACAAACACAGAGGGGAATAGAAGGGAGGTCCCCACCGCAAGGGGGGAGAAGGGCATTTGGTGTGCACCGGGGGGGACAAAATGGACGCGAGGGATCTTTGTGAAAAGTGGGTCAACGCCCCGGACTGAAAAACGTCTCTGAAAGCGGTTTGCTGGCCAAACATGAGCGGGCAAAGGGGTTCGGGGAGAGGCGGAAAGTCAGCCAACCCTTGCGGGCAGTATTTTCCCGGAGGAGGATGGGGAAGGAAGGGGGAAATCCTAAAAAAAGCTTATGGGCGCGGCAGAAGGCACCGCCGAGATGCAGAGTCCCCTTCATCGGGGGAGACGGGGGGACATCGGGGAGAGGAGCGAGAGACGTACTGCACATCGATACACTAGGATAGAAGGAAAATCAACTTCCTGGGGGGGAAGGACAAGACCTACGGGGCGATGGGCCGTCCGCGACGGACGCATGGGACCTTCTGTGTTCACCTACAGAATGAAGTGTTTGGGATGGGGCGGGAAGGTGCACTACAAGGAAGGGAAGGGGGGGGCGTACAAGATGAAAAAAGGGGGCGCGCAGAGGGTCTTCACACCCCGACCAAAAGGGGAAGAAACCATGAAGACAGGGTGGGATTTAGAAGAAATTTGAAAAGGAGGTGATAAAGAGGACCGGTCTATCCTGGGCTAGCTTGGAGGGGGGGGAAGGGGACGAAAGCTGAAAAAAAAAGAGCGGGGATCGGCCACTCACTCATCGTTTCTGTCCATAGAGAAGAAGCGCCTGAGGAAGTCGTGCTGGGAAGGACTTTGGGGAAGAGAAAGGATATTCGCCAGCCGAACACGCGATCCCAGACTAATCTCCCTCTGCCAATAATAAACTGGCGGAAAGGGACAGGGGTCTGGCGGGGGGGCAGAAAGGCGAAGAAAGGGACGGCTTGACGTCCAAATGCAGCGACACCTGCCGCTGCAAGATACGGGACGGAAAAAAGGACTTTAGGATTAATCGCCAGATCATGATGTCCCTCCCGAAGGGGGGAGTTAAGAAAGAAGGAGAGTTGCGAGAGGCTTAGAGGCGCTCGAGGATGGGCGAGGCAGCAAGTCCGAAATGGAAAAAAAGGAAGGGCATTCCCCCGGTGGAGAAAAAGGTCAAAGTTTTGGAAAAAAGCCACTCACTTGCATTCGCAAATACCACAGCGGAAGGAAGGGCCACGGTGGAAAAAACAATCAGTCATGAGCGCATCAAAACGGGGGAACGTAGGGAAAGGAGTACTCCTTCGCCAGCTACCGGGGAAGAAAAGGGGCCGGATTCTAAGGAAACGTCCGGGACCAAAAGGGAAATAATAGAAACCGAGTGTAGTATATGCCCGCCAACGTGGAAAAAAGACGCCTGGATTCACGGCCTCTGCTTTTAACATGAAGGGCGGCGAAAGAGTCAGGAGGGGGGGGACGGCCAAAGAAAATGGGGTACCTTTTCAGGAGGTCCGCCGGACGCCCGGGGCGGCTGATATTGATCTTCAGATCAGGGGTCGGTGGGGGGGGGTTGTCCGGGAAGTCGCGGCGAGAGGGGAAAAATTATGCAAATTGGACCTCCCAAGGCAAGTATTCTCCCAAAGAAGCCAAAAGGGAAATCAAATTGTCGAACAACTGCGTCGGAAAAAATCAATCAACGGGGAGAAGCCGGGACGAAAGCGCGCGCAGCAGCAAGGTAGAAAAGCTTCGGCTGCGGGGGAGTTACCAGCAGGTCAAAGAGGCATGAACCTCCGCGCTCACATATGAGGGGGGAGGAAAAGTAAAGGGGGGTCTGCCACCCTAAAGAAAAAAAAAACAACGAGGGATGAAGGACAAAAAAAAGAAGAAGAGTGGAAAAACCTATGGTCCAAATCGCTGGGGATCTAGGGACCATCTTGGGAGATACTTCCATATTGGGGGAAATTCTTCACCGCCATTAGAGCTTAAAAAAAGAGAAATAGCTTCTGGCGCGCTTGATTCGGCGGCGCACTTTATTTATTTAATTAAGAGGGGGGGGAGGACGCTAATGGCCGATTCCGTTGGGGAGGATTCGGAGAAGCTGAAAGGGGGAAAGTCTCTGAATCTTCTGGCCGCACTTACCTGAAAAAAAAGAAACGTAGCTCCTCATCTGGATGAAGAACATGCCAGAGGAAAGACACTGTAGTGAGGAAAAGTGGTGGCCACATGAGAAGGGGGAGGTAAAGTCCTAAAGGGGGGAATAGCCGCGGCGTGCCCAATCCGTACACGCAAGGGGAGCATCCTATTCCAAATTCGTGCCTTTGGAAATAGTCTTAGGGGTAGTTCTCACAGAAGTGGAGGGAAATCTACTGTGAGAAGGAAAAAAAATGACTTTCTACAGCCCACAGTAGAGGCACCGGAAACATTCTTTTCACGAAATCAGGGGGGAAAGATGGGAACGTTTAGGACAGGCGAAGGATTCGAGTGTTGCTGGAAAACAGGGCAGGCCGGCCAAAGGGGGGGTTATTCATGGCAAGTTGAGGGGGCGGGATCCACAAGGAATGGGGGGGGAAAAAGGGGGCGAGTACTTCACTGTTGTCTTCGAGGAGGGGAAGGCACTCTCCCAGAAAAAAAAGGGGCTAAAGGCGAAGACCAAAATAGTCCACTCTATACTGGAGGGTAGGCACAACTACAATAACGCCAGTTACTCAATTATCCAGGGAAGATATAGCACGGTGGGGGGTCCATGCGACGGAAGAAGCTGTTTGACCTAAACATTGGAAAAAGGGAGGAAAAAAAAACGAGTCCTTGGTCTTTCTGCTCTGACATAGAACTGAAGGCAACAGGGAGGGGGGAGAAGGGCTAAGGTATTGTATCCCCGAGGTGGTTGGGATCACTGGAAGGAGGAGACGGAGAAAGCGTTCCCAGCACGCTTGCACAAGAAAAGGAACCGTCTTGCTAGAAAGCGCGGACCGCACGAAAGAAGGGGCTCCTTCTTTTAGCTACAGATTTCAAAAGGGGCGGCCTCTACGATCGTACAGGGTACAAACGAAGCGACCCAAGAAATCCTGCCATAGGCGAAAAAAGGGTCACTTAAAGCGTAGGCATTGGTCGGGAAGTTGATTTTTACATCAAGGGAAAGGCAGAGTGCGATGCCCAGGCGGCTTTGGACCGATGTCAGCCTAAAAGGGGAGGCCAGTGTATTGCCAAAAAAACACGTAAGTTATTAGGATTGTACACCCGAAGGGGGCCAAAAAGGGACACGCTAGGACGCCAATTACTCGCTTCAGTAGTGGGAGAAAAAAGCGGGTTTGAGAGGGAGAGAGAATTCTCAGTGTGAAGTAAGAAAGACGCTGGAAGAAGAATAAGAAAAACGGGTTCCCCTGGGGTGGAGCGGCAGATACGGCGGGGGGAGTCAGACAAACCACGATAAGATAGACTGGACACCTCTCCTGAGTATCCCATCTCAAGAAAGAGCAGCAAGGGGGAAAGACTTCAAGCAGTGTTCACCTTCGCAGGCAGGAACGGGGGGATCAGCGGGGTCCGCAGCAATTTGGTTGAGAACCCCCGGGGGGGGGGGGAAACTTTTATTTCCTGCGCGCGTTGCCAACCCGATTAGCCAAAACGAAACTTACATTGGACCGACTTGGGGGAAAAAAGAATATGCAAAAAACTGATGATCGCTCTCAAAAAAACAACACTAGGGAATTAAGGGGAAGGAGGCTTGCTCTTGGTCTTGGCATGTTGGGGGGTGTCCAACGACCAGACGCGAGGGGAAGGGGGGTCGAGAAGTTTGCAATTTTATTGCAACGAGCCATGAAACGAAGAAATAACAGGGAAAGAGAAACAATCGTTTTGGACAACCAAAGGTTTGATGGCGCTCTTATGGGCGGTGCAGGCTTGAAGGGGGAGAGGAAATTCCACACCATGGCGGGCAGTATTGGTAAAAGGGCCTTTAAATTTGGGGGGGAAAGGGGACGCCATTTACGGAGCTCTATCTCGAGGTGTCTTCTTCATGGGGGGGGGAAGCGGGGGGGGAAATCGGGCATCCTCAAATCCACCTTCGAATGGAAATTAGGGGGGCAGGGCGGGAGGAGTTCGGGAAGGATACTGCACATAGATCCCTCAAAAGACGCGATAGAGCAAAAAAACCAAAGGGAGGGTGGGGTCTAAATACTTAACGAGTTTAGTGGCGTCCTCACGAAAAAGGGGGGTTCAAACGCGGAAACTTACTGATTCGGGTTTTTCTCGGGGGGAAGCCTTAGTGGAGACAGTCGAAAAAGAAAAGGGGAGGGCGGCGTCGGTTTCAAAACGGGAAGTATAAAAAGAAAAAAAAGGGGAGGATATACTCCAAACCACAACCCGAAAAGCAGAACGAGGTGGGCACTATCGATTTCAAAATGCGTGATCCTGGAAAAGGGGTCTTTTCCTCCGGGGGGAGGAGGGGGGGGGGGTCGACAGGTATTCGGTCCGAAAGTGGAAGAGAGGAAAAGCTACATCGGGACGGGAGACTAGTATCCGACAGCCTTGGGAGGTGAAAATGCGTTTGAAAGCTTCCTTCCCTCTCCGGGATGAGCGTTCTTCCCGCAAAGAAAACTCTTTGGACAAGAAAATAAGTCGGCAGACCAATTCGAACGGGGTAGAGAAGTAGTCCTGACGGCGACAAGTGCCAGGACCGGATTTCAGGGTCAAAACAGGAAGCTCTTCGCGTCCATGAACAAAGAATTAGGATAAGCTTCCCTTGAGGGGAACTGCGCGGGGCGTCTGTAAAAAGAGGGTCGCGCGTGCTCGAATGAGTGGGGGAAAAGGAGTCTTTATGAAAGGTGCTGGCACGGATCGACACATTGAAGTTACCCCCCCGGCCTGGTAGGGAGCAGGGAAGGAAAAGAAAACCTAACCCTTAGCAAATAACACAAGGGGCTTCTGAAAAGGTTGAAAAGAAAAAGCAAAGCTGGGTAATTATGAACCGCATCAACGGCAACTCTATAAAATGGGAGGGAGGGGGGAAAATGCTTGCCCTCTTTTTCTGAGGGGGGGCTACTTCTATCGGGATACGAATAAACAACAGGAGAAGAACGACAAATCAGTCGGGACCCTACGACAACCCGCCCGAACGTGGGCAAACAGAGCCGTGGGGAAAATAGAAGCTAAGAAAAGGGTCATGACCTGGTCTGCTTGAGGGGCGTCCGGGGGAACAAAAGGTCCAATGTGTTACACTTTTGAAGAAAGGCAATTTCAAAAGAAAAAGGACCTGATGATTGCAGAGCTTCTTAGTAGGTGGGGGCAAGGGGAAGCGTCTTCAGCTAGGATGGGGCGCGAGTCACCCCCCCAGTGATTATCTCCGCATCGAAACAACGAATTTCGCCGTCAAGAAAAACCAGGGAGGGACTGCAATGGGGGCAGCGGAGTCAAGCGGGAGCACAGCAAGTAACGATTCGGCGCGAGAGGGGGGGGGGGGTGGGGAGCCGTTCAAAATAAAAAGTCCTTTCAGAAACCGCCTGATCGTTCAGAGCAAAAAAAAGGGGGGTAAACCTGTACCCTAATATCATCAACAACAAAGAGAGGAAAGAGTAGAAGTTCTTGTCAGCACAGGTTATCAAAGAAAGAGGTTGGAAAAGAGAACTGAACATAACGGCGGCTCGCATTCCGAGGGGGACAGGGCATCCAGCTCGCTCGAAGCGTGCTGCGGGCGGAGGGTTCGGAGGAATCCTTTGATTTAAGGAAGGAAAAGAGGGTAAGTCTCAAGTTAATTCCTGGGGGCGAGTGGGGGAGGGAATAAGCCTTGGAGGGAATCTCAGTGCTGAGAGAAGGTAAGAAAGGGGGGATGAATACGCGCATCATCCAGGGTTGACACCGGCGGAAAGACCTTATGACTCAAGTGGAAAAGCCTAGTTGGTGCGCCGGACTTGAGAGCAAGCCCAGGAAATGGAAGAATTACAGGCCTGGGGGAAAGGGAAAGACCAACTGAAAGGGTGGCCACGTAGCGGGATTTTGGTTGTGGGCAAAAATACGGTGTAAGGATAGGCGGGGTGGGAGACAGATAAAAAGAGTAGTCGCCCCAAAAGGTAGCGGTCAAAGTAAAATGAGGGGGAGGGGGCGGAGCCGTTTAACGGATCGAGGTTGACGGAAGCAGCAATAGGGGAAAAAAAAAGGGGGGTGTGATTTTAAGTTGAGGTTAGAGCCTTCCATTGGATAAAGGGAAGAGGCATCCCCTTTAGTCGGAGAGGTCGGGAAGACGACTAGGCTCCATGGAAGAGAGCGCACTAGAAATAGAATCCACGCGAAAATGTAGATCTACCCAAGCAAGGAGTTTAAGCAAGACTGGAATTCATCAAAGGGTTGGCAAAAAGGGGGGAATGACGTGCATGGGCAGATAGGGGAGCACAGGACGATTAACGAATCGGCAACGTCGAGTTGCTCGGCAGACCGGCACCGTGAATAAAGGGGAGACGGGCTACTTTGTGGGATGCCCGCTTGGGAATCGTCAGACGCAAGTAGCCTGGAGGTCCAGGCCTCTTCAACACGCGTCAGCAAAAGAGAAGGTAAAGCAGGAGAAAGCCGAGACGCCGGGCCTTGAAGATCTTCATAGGTGGAGTTTCCCCGAAGAAAAGAAGCAAGTCCGACCATCCGTGCCCGATGAGGAATGTCACCAGTGAAGAGGAGAACAAAAAAAGGGGGCAGTGTCGGAAAGGGAGGGGAATACCAGCTCAGAAAAATAGGTGCAAAAGTAGCACCTCTTTTTCACAGTTTACCAAGGACAACACGCAAGACGCCGAACACAAATAAACTTCTTTCCGAGGGGGAAGGGGAAAGGCCATCCCATAAAAGTTCCAGATGTAAAAAAAAAATCCCTGGCCCTCCTGCGGCCGGGAGCCACTCCAGGGATTCGTAATTGAGGAAGAAAAAAATACGGGGGGGGTTGTTCTAGGATTCGTGTCAGTTTTATCATTGTTAAGTATGAAAAGACTCCGAAAAGTACTGCAAAGTAACCTTAGGATGAAGGGGGTGGGAGCGTGGGGGTCTTTTGGAATGAAAGGAGATCCAACCTTCAGGAGAGAGGGCCACCGCTAAAATTAGTCCCTCGACCAAGAAGAAGCCAGGGATTGCCCCGCAGGGGGAAAGCGTACCGTTTCCAGACGAAAATCAGCCAGTCAAGCAGGGGGGGGGGGGTACAAACGCATTTGTGTGTCCAAGGAAAAGTTTTTGAAAAGTCTCGCGGGTGCCAAAAAGAGAGAAAAAGTGGCAGCTCGGACATGGCCGGAGGGCAGCACAAAACCAGTCGAGAAAAAAAAAAGTTGCCTAAGAAAAGAGAAACCAACTGAGAAGAAAAGCAGGATTGAAAAGGAGGGAAAGACTGGCATGTTTTGGGCCACGAAAGGAACCGGGCGCGTGGCATTAGGGGGGGGGGATCGTTTTAGTTGAAGAGCACGCCGAAACTGGGAAACAGTCTCTAGGGGGTGCTTTTGACACAAAAAGCTTGGGGGAGAGGAAGGTTACTCGGCTGAACTTCAAACCGTGGCCACCCTGGCGGGCAGGGAAAGGGGTGTCCCGGGAAAGGAGGGTGGGGATCCAGATCTTTACACGAATCTTTTCTACGCGGGCGGCTTCCTTTTAAGAAAAGGCCGGTAGATTGGGCAGCCGCTCCGTCATACGTGGAAAGTCAGGTCCATAACGGGTCGCAGAAAGCTGAGACTAAAAAAGAAAATAAAGAGCGTTCATAAAGCTCCAAACTCCTGGGGGGGAGTCCTCAATACGGAAGAGCGGGGGGAGATTGGCGTCAGAAGGCCGAACAAGGTGTGGAAAAGAAGTGTTCTCAGGAAAGACCTGGAATTGGGGTCAGGGCGCGTGGAAGGGTCAGACAATTCGGACCCAAGGGGAGGGAAAGGCTGATCGGACCAAAGGAAAGGGGGTTCGCAAATAGCAAAGCGTGAGGACAACAATTCACGAGACAAGAAAGAGGGGCACGATCGGTTCAAAGGTGACATGCCGGTGATCCTCGCGGTGTTCGAACGGAAAAAGGCTTGGTCCTTTTAAAGATAAGCGATCCGAACAGAGGAAAGATCGACCTCTGCAAAGAAACGGGAAGAAGCGTACGGCGCGTTATCGGAAAAAGGTTAAAAGGGAGTGGCGTGGCAAGTTGAAACGATATACCTGGACCGTAGAAGACTAACACTCTTGAGAGCCCCAATACTAAGGGAGAAGATCCAATTAGCTTTGCTCCTAAGGCAAAGAACGCGACTGCCTGCCTGTTGAAGGGCAAAGGGGGAGGAAAAAGGGGAATTAATAGCTGGATCAGGGGTCCATGAGGGGAAACAAGTACGTGAGCTTCCCGGGATCATTGGATGGTCTAAGATGCTGGGGGGACCTAGAAAACGGATTCGCCTCGGGTGGCTAGAAGAGGGGGAAGAAATTCGCATCGGGGGCGAAACGGGAGCATGCCCGAAAAGACGAAACTCAAGGAAGAGCATTTTTAATCTTAAAACAGTTACTATTCCGCCAAAAGAAGCAGCAAATCCACAAAGTGGGGGCCGAGGCGCAAAGGGAAAAAAGAATTCCGGGGAAGCAATCACGATGCCATCGAGTGAAGTGACCCCCAAGGGAGGGGTTTGCCCGCTAAATGGTACTCGGGGGCAGGGGAGAAAGGGGCACGGGGCAACTATATCATCCGTCGGCAGAAATAAAGACGAACGTGGGACCCGAGAGAGAAGGGGGGACATAGGGAGAAGGAATAGATTTACTTGGAAATGTGAATTACCCGTTCGGAGGGTCGGGGCGAAGCCTTCCATATTGGAAACTTTTCGATCGAAAAGAAAGAAAAAGTTGGGCAAAACCTAGAGAAATGGCTCTGCGCTTCCTGGGAGAAGCTTTTCTTGGGGTCGGTAATAGCGGCCGAAGTCTGGGTTAGAGTCGAAAGAGGTCCCCAATTCAAGTATTCATCTCCGAATCGAGAACAAGGGACGGAGAGCAAGTAACTTAATCAGACTTTTATTCCGCAGGCGAGGGGGAAAGACAGAAAAGAGTTTCTACTTAGAGACGAGGGGCCGAATAGAAAAAGAGGGGGATGTCCTACTCGTCCGGGGCGTTCAGCCCTCCCACACATGATCCCCGGGCTGCGGGAAGAGATCTACACAACACGGAGAGGAGAAGAGATGGCTGAGCACAAAAAAGGGGAGAAAGTCTGGATGGGGAACAGACCGGCGGCTAGGCATTCCCAAGGCCTGCGAAACTAAGAGAGGAATCAAGACGAAAGACTGATGCTGACAGCGGGGGGGGGAGTAATTCCAAAGAAAAAAAGGTGATCATTAAGAGGGCGCGAATGCGAAAATTCACTTCTGCGGAGAGAAATACGCTTGTGGGGAAAGCGAATCTCCAGTAAGACTTAAGCAAAGAACAACGAAAAAAAAGGGGGATCGAAATGGGACCGGGTACACTGCGGGGGAGTGGAAGTCCACAGGCTGGCGACTAATTGAGAAGTGATGAATGGTACCTCATAGTAAAAGCGCCGGGACACGGGGGCCCTTCGGTTTACAGTTGGGCGGATTGGGGGAAAGAAAGGGGAAAGCGATTCGTTGTGTGCAAAACGAAAAGGAGCATCAGGACAAACCAGTTTGCCCCGAAAGAAATGAGGTAAGAAAACTCGTTACTCGGAGAAGGGTATAGTAGAGTTTTTGGAAGGGCAGTTCTTCCTCAGAAGACAATTTGTGGTGGAGGGATAATGGCAAGTGGATGGGCCGGGATCATCCAATGGGATGGAAGCCGGGAGCACGTCACCGGGGTCTTCGGGGGGGGTGTCTTTAAGGCTACGCTATAAGAGACGCCCAGATTCAAAGCATCGAGAGCCTCGTATTATATAAAAAAAAAGCCAGGGTTACACAAAGGAGACCGGACCATTCAGCTCACTAATTGGGGTTTTAAAATTTACTCTGAGAGCGGAAGAGAATTTGGACCTATGAAGCAGGAAGTGTCAGGCCGAGAAGGAAACCCAAAGGGGAAGGAAAGTTAATTGGAAGTAGTAAGTTGGATCTTGGGGAAAAAAGGAAAGCGTCGGAGAGCGTGCAGGCCACGCGGAGAAAATGCAAAAAAAAAAAAAGGGCTCGAAGATAACGCCCCAAGGCGCAGGTCTTGCGCTGTAATTTCACAGTTGCCGAAGGGGGAAAAACGGAAGAGCCGCGCCGGACCAGGAGAAATAAAATGAAACAGTGGTATCGGCAAAAGCGTGAAGGTCAAGGGAGTTTGGGGGGTGAACAGCGTCGCCGCAATCTATTGGACCAAGCGGGGAGGGGGGGAAAGGAAGAGGGACAAATGGGGGGAGCCTTCCACGCCGCCCAAAACCTCAATTTCTTAGGGGGGGGGAGGGAAAACGGGGTACCATGCGGCCCGTGAGGAATATCCCACTCAGCGGACGTAGGATCAACCCCTAACATTTTGGGGGGAAGGGTTCTCGAAGTCTGCTGGGGGGAGCTAGGGGCAAGTAAGAATAACCGAGCCCAATGGGATGGGGTGAGGCGGCTGCAGAAGGCGTGTCAGGGGCCGCCTAACCCTAGAAAGCGAGTTACCCTCTCCTGAGCGAATGCCCTCAAAGAAATACCGTTGACACCCCGCCAGGGGGCAAAGGAGAACAGTCAGACCGCGCAAAGGAAGAAAGCAGATACAAAGAAGGGGGTGTCAAAAACTAGGGGGGGGGGGCATAATCAATAACGGATCCTCGGTACAATGCAACTGAGAAAAGGAAAGAGCAGGGAAATGGTCCGAGGTTTGAAACCCAACATGGCCGATCCCAAGATAATCTCGAAAAATAGAGAGGTAAACATATATTCAGGTTGAACCGGGGCTTAGACTGGTTTTCAAACGTGCACAAGGAGAGAGCATTTCTGGGCTGGAATCGTTTTAGTGGGTCAAAGTCTCAAGAAAAAGGACTGGAAAGACATAAAAACAGGCTTTTTGCGGGGTTTGAATTGCTTTTAGCCTGACTGATTGGGAGGCCGAACTTGAAAAAGGGAAAGGGCGGGAAGGAAAATGTGAGGCGCTGAAAAGTATGGGGGGAAACTATCATTTCTCGGTGGACAAGGGAGAGGAGATCTCGGCGAAGCGCGGGAGGGAAACAGCCTCGACACCTTCAACATTTGGAGTCGGGTGGGGGGAGGTTAGGGGGAGGAAAAAGGGACGATTGAAAGAGATAAACCCCCGACCTACTCTCGAGAAACGGCAAACAGTAGGGAGGGGGGTTCCTCAATAATAAGAGTGGAGATGGCGTCCTAGAGTAAGTCCAACTGAGGGGGGGTCACTACTTAATACCGGGAGCGTTTTTTTGAAGGTGAGGGGGTTCACTACATTGGCCGAACGGGGGTTCTCTGATCGGGAAGAGTGGGCTCGGGAAAAAAGATTCTAATAAAATGGGAAAAAAGAGGACAAAGGAACGCAGGGGGCACGTAGGGATTAAATTGGGTAGCATTATTACGGTGAGCAAGGGGGAGTGGGTCCGAAGCCTGGGGCTTGGGGCCCGGTGACGAGTCAGAAAAATGGGAAGAGAGGAAAAAGGAGCCACTTGACAAAAAAAGGGAGGGTCCCGTTTATCGTCGAAAAAGGGGGAGGGGAGCCGTTCTGGCGTGCCGATCTAAAGGACTTTACGTTGAGGAAATAAACGAAAGCCATAAAATCGCCGAACAGCGAACGGGCGGGAAGCCGACCGAAGAAAGGGGGGAAAGGACAAGTTCCTTCTGGGGATAGAAAAAACTTTCAGGGATCGAAGAAAAACCCTCGCTCCGCGGTCAGCACTGAACAGGTGAACGGAAAAAACGGGTCAGTTGACTACCAGAGGACGGTGTTCCCGACAGAGGGGTCTTCGAGAGGCTTTGAGGAGAAATCTAATTGGGGAAAGGACGCATTACCGACTCTCAGACGAACAATCACTGTGCGGGGTGAGGGGGGTCTCGCAAGAAGGGGATATCCCGCCATGCACAAAAGGAGCAAAGAAACAAAAAGCTAAAGGGATCCAGAATGGAAGGTCGCTCCTCAAGCGAAGCCATCGATTGAAGGGGGGGCACCGGTTTCGGCGGGGCCGGGTATAGGGGGATGAGGACTCGGGGTGTTGCCCCCTTAAGAAGGATTCCGACCAACCGTCAAGGGGACAAAGAATACATAAGACCAAAAACGTAACTCGGAGGGGGAGACTTAGCCTCAGGGGTACGAATGAGGCCTCGGCTTATCAAATTATCGAAACCACTTCCAGAATGGTAAAATTTGGGCGGATCAAACGAAGGCTTGGAAAGGGTCCTGGCGAAATTCTGCGTCGGGGCGAATCATGTGCAGGGGTGGGCACGTAACGCGGAAAGACTGTAATTCCTCTTAAAGACAAGATTCTCCGCTGAAAAAACACTGTCGCCTGCAGCGACTAGACCCACGTCAGGAAAAGAGGAAGGATACATCCCCAAAATAAAAGAGGGGAGCACAAAAACTTTAGGAGGAAGAGGGATCTAGGAGTAAGCCGTGACAAAGGCATGATAGCAGAGGGGCGGCCATCTCAAAAACACAAAAGCAGAGGTTGAGTAGCCCGGAGTATCAGCAATCCTACGAGTCAAAAAAAAAAGGAGGGAAGATGGGGAGGAAAGCAGGGTGATCCATCGCGTGTGGGAGCTACCGCCTCAGTGGAGAAGTCCCGATTTGAGGGCGTGCACTAAAAGAGACTCAGCAAAAAAGAGGAAGACTGGCGTTTATGCTGCGGCACCGTTTATTGCAGAGAAAAAGGGAGGAAGGCGAAATCGTGGGATGAGATCTGGAAGGGAGGCAATGAATCCACCGCGCTTACAAAGGAAAAACACCACTAAGGAAGAGAAAGGCGCCTGCGGAAACTCCTCGTGGCGAAAATGGTCACATCGACTCCGGAAGGAAAGGCGGAAGAGCCCGGCAACTGGCAGGGGTTCCCTCTCCAATACACTGTTTCACCGTAAAACCACGTTCGGGCGGGGGAGGGGTCTGGGGGGCAATACTGAAAAGGATCTACGTGTTGGTTCCCTTCGCAGATAGGAAGGAGGCCACACACGATCACCAGTATCGGCACCGAAGACAAGGCGGTGGCGTATTCAAGGGAAGCTAATTCTGGACTGGGGGAAAAAAACAAAGGATCAATCAGGCAGCATTTGAGGGGCAATGAAAAGGGGTGGCGGGATCATCCTCAGAATGGAATGAAGAACTTAACAGGAGGGGAAGAGGCTTTAGCGCGAAAAATCCTAATGGCCTCTCATCACAGAGACTGAAAAAGGAGATATTATTTGGATATCAACGAGATCCGGGAGTGAAAACAAATGATCCCGGGGAAGAAAATGAGAGACATATTTTAAAAAGTGCATGTCGCAGGTAAACGATTTAAGCACTTTGGAAAGTAGGAAGCAGGCGGGTCGCCGTCGGGGCGCGGAAAAAAAAATAACAACAGGGGAAGGGTTCTCCGTGGGATCTTCCCACCGTTGTAGGTCTTTCATCCTCGAGAGAAGGCGTTTCCAGGCACGCTTCCAAAAGCCGGAAACAATAAACGGAAAGATCGCCGTTGAGCGTCCAGATCTTCCATAGTTAATGCTCGATCTTCACCTTAAGGACCGCAGAGAGGGAAAAGGCCCGAGGATCACCGGCATGTCACAAAGGAAGGGGGCAGGTGAAAAGCGTAGGCATGGAGGGGGGGAGAAAGAAAAAGAACCATGGTGCGAAGCAAAGCGGTTTGGACCGATCAAAAAGGCCAAGGCGGGGGCCTGAAAGAAGCAAAGAAAACGGGGGGGGGGGGGGGGGGGGGGGTGGGGGGGGAAGAAAAGGTCGATGATTTAACGGTGACCATGCGGAAAAACGGGAGAGGCTCCAATGTCTCCCAACGCTGGATAACCCAAGGAAGGGGTCTACTTTTCTCGCGGTCTGAGGGTGATATGTGCAGAATGCTCCCGACCAGAATGAAACCCCGTGGTCCCAAGTGAAGGGAATCTGTCATATAGGGAGGGCGGCAATCGTAAAAAACACCGCGAAAATAATCTGCCCTCCCTGCGATGAATCGAGAGCCGCCAAAATACGGAAGAATGAAAAAGGAGGAAAGGTTCTCTGAAGAAATCAAAAACTCCGGCAAAGCATTTCAAAGAAAAGAAGTGGGGACGTTTATTTCACGCGCGGCGCGGGGGTGCCAAAAAAAAAAAAGACAAAAGGAAAAAAAAATTGACTTACGGGCGCACCCCAAGCAAAAAGAATACCCAAGAACGGGGAAATCAGTCTCGCCACGGGAGGAGAAACAGAGTAAAAAGTCTACGGGAGGGTGATAAGAACACACTGGACCGAGTGAGGGGTTTCTAGGTTATGTGGAAACGCGCCGTGCCAGACTGAAGAAGTCGAGCAAAACCCGGGGGGGGGGGGAGACACAATTTCTTGAGTACGGGGAGATCGAATCCCTTGCACAGTCGGAAGGGGCCCGGGATGCTCTTCTGGAGAGGTCTCACAGGGCGCGGGGCAAGAGCTCGTTTTGGGGAGGAAAGGGAAAGGTTCCACCCCTTTCAAAGAACCCTACACCTTCCAAAACAGAAAAAGGGAAAAATTCGGTTTTCAGATGGAGGAGGGACGGCGCCAGCCAAAAGAGAAAAAGAAAAAAAGAAAGGAAAACTCCGAGACCTCGCATGACGGATTTTGGGAAAGAATAAAGGCGAGTTTTATATTGGCAGCCTAGGGAAAAGGGGTCGGATTTTTCACTTCCTTAAGCATGAAAGGTGTGTTCGGGGAGAAAAGGGCACTAAACATAGGGGGAAATCTTACTGGAATAGGCGGTCCAAAGGAACATGGGGGCGCTCAACTATTGTTGGAGGGATCTTGAATGAGGACCCAAATTCACGACAAGGAAGACGAGTTGGAACGTTTACTGGTGAAGCAGGATCCTGAATTTAAGAGCCTGGGGGAAGGAAACTTGGTGAAAGTAAAGGAGGAATAACTAAGTGAATTATCAAGGCCCTCTAACTGCTCCAATCGGAAAGGTGTCCAAGGGTAGATCGAGACGCTTTGAGAGGCAGGGGAGCGGAAAGGGGAATCTCCGTATACTTAAAAAGGCACTCCACTAACCTCTATCGTGAAACCTCAAACAGCTCCTTCATGTGGTCTAGCAGACGGCCGACGGGCAGTCTGTGGGGGCAATTTTAGATATGGAACCTTCGCTTCTCATCCACAGGGAAAACAACTCGGAGATTAATCGGAACGGGGGATGAACTAAAAAAAAGCGGGACGTTCCAGACGATTCTCGCGTTTGCAGATCTGCTGGGGGGGGGGGGGGGGGGGGCACGGGGGGGGTTGTCAGAGGATTCAAAGCGGAGAAAACACCAGGAGGAACCTCACGGTTATGAAGGGGGTGTCATCTACCACTTATTTTATTAAGCCCAAAAGAAAAACAAATGCCACATGTCCGCAAAAAAAAAAGTGTGCGGAGACCCTTGTTTCCAAGAAAGAGAAGGAATAGCCTCATCAACGGATTAAAAAAAGACGGGAAAGGGTTCACTGTCGTCGGGGCAAATACGCTCGGCAGGGGGAGGCGTCTATAGGGGGGGGAGCGCCAGACAAAAAAAGATCCCAAAACCAAAGGATGGTGACTCACGAAAGAACTCCGCAAAAAAGTTAAAACGGGCCGTGAATCGCGGCTCTAACCGAAGGGCGGGGAAAAGGGAGGGGGCGGTCGGCCGAACCGGTGGGGTCAGGAGCGAAGGAGTTCCCGCGGGAAAAATGCGAAAGGGAAAGTAGTTCGTTTGGGGGTTTCCAGGGGAAAAAGGCCTCGCGACGGGGAGAGAAGCATTCCCCCAACCAGTATTCTAAAACAGAAGAAGAAACAACGGGCCTTGA
>Ga0179593_1280375_pt1 | contig 19425 bp, 16 predicted proteins | sample CZODoug2_1_08_16_FD_185931 | JGI IMG/M metagenome (GOLD analysis project Ga0179593, IMG submission 185931) | Vadose zone soil fungal communities from Angelo Coast Range Reserve, California, USA - CZODoug2_1_08_16fungal (PacBio error correction) | ecosystem: Environmental > Terrestrial > Soil >...
AAAGGTGCCCAAGCATGGGGGCTCGGACCTTCAAAATCGAGGGGGCTACGCATCTTCTTCTAGGAGAGATTCATTGTTCTCTATAAGACAAAGACGGATCACCAACAGAAAAGGAAGGAGAGAAAGAGACATTACTTTTGAACTTTGGGCCGGGGGGGGAGAACGATGATCAATTGATGAGGGGGAGGGGGTCTCCTAGTAAGAGCTCTGGGTAGGTGGGTCACCGAGGGCTGAGAGCCTCAGAAGAAAGGCTCAGATTGACGGAAATTGCAGACGGTGAAAAATTGTTCCTCACGAACGTGCGAGCCAAAAATTGTACTTGGCGTCAAAGGTCGAATGGCAAACACCAAGACGAAAGGTCAAGAACTAGAAGATGGCGCTTCGCTGCTCACGCCATAGAAAACATTAAACTAGGGGTACCGCTGTCCGGTTTAATCCCCGCCTTCTAGCGACGTGAGGCGGAAACGAACTTTTTCTAAACAGATCGGAGGGAGGGGGGAAAACGAGAGGAAGGAAGGTGTTCGGCCCGAAATATTGGGAGTGCAAAGATACCTGGGTAAAAGATTCATCTTCGATTCATTGCTCTCGGGGGGGGGTACTAAAGGTCTTCAGCTGAGATGAACTGGAAGGGGGCAGATATGGAAACGTAAAACCAGGGAGGGGAAAGGGCAGCAATGAATTGCCCTTCTTGGTAGGTCTTGTGGGCATAGGGGGGGTCGAGAAGAGTGTTTCGCGTTGGGTATATTAGAGAGGAGGAAACGAGACGTTTATCTGGCATCCGTTCGGAGAGCGAAAAAGGGGAAAGGAGGGAATAGAGGGAGTAGGAAAAGCTTAACCCAAAAAACTTCAGGAAAAATATGTGGCTCGCCTACAGGAACAACGCCAGACGGGATGACGCGCACGATTGGGGCTTTACCGACACTCTAGGATTATAGTAGGGTGACGGGGAGAAAAGGATTTTTACCCAGGAACCGGATAAAAGCAAAAAACGACGCCCAACCAAAGCACTATAGAGAAGGGTGAGCTCAAAACATCAAAGCAGAAGGGCGGTATAACGACGAAAAGGACTGGAACAAATTCCCTCGAAAAGAATTTCTAGAATCACAGGCCCCGGCGAATCCGAAAGAAACTCGCCTCATACTCCTCCAGGAATAGTGAAAGATCAAAAGTAGAGGGTCGCTCGGATGACGACGGGATTCTCACTGAGAAAAACTCCTCAAATGGGAAGTACGTCAAAAACTGAGAGGGAAAGGGGACGATGAGCGTAAGACGTTGGAGAGAAGCAGAGAAGAGGAGAATGAGGGAGATAAGTGGTACCCGACTATGACTGTGACGCAAGAAAGGGAAAAAGAGAGAAAGAGCAATTTTAATGAATTGCGGCGGTCTACGGACCGTGTAAGGACCAGGGATTCGAAGAAAAGAGAAGGTTACGGAAAGCTGAAGAAGGACAAGTGCTAGCAAGATAAAAGACATTAACGGAAAGGAAAATAAAGAAGAATTTAGCCCGTGCTCATTCGACATGACACGTGGCTAAAGGAGTGAGCTTAAACGAGTTTAGCGATCGTCTGGTGGAAAAAGCGATGTTGAGTAAATCGCTCGCGTCATAATACATCCGTCGAGCAGGACAACTCCGTTGTGGGGCGCGCATGTCTTAAGATAGGAAGAACGAACTTCTCGGAAAAGCTACCGTCGATTACATGTTGACCGAGATTTCGTCACAGGAACCAAAAAAAAGAGGATTACGCCTCTATCGCGAAAGAGAAGATTCAATAAAAAAAGAATCTTAATGGAGATGGGCCGTGGAAAATGGTCAACTATCGATCAGGGAAGAGTGCCAACGTTGGTCTCTCGACGCTTGTCACGACAGGACTTAACCGGAAAGGGTCCGCGTAAGGGAGAATGTCACTACCTTGTAAGACCCGAAATTCTCGGAAAAAAGAGATATCGGGAGTGCGGGGGAAAGCAAGCTATCTGGATGCGCTGAGGTCTGCTGCGGAAAAAAAAGGCCTGAGCGGAAAACGGTTATCTGACAACATCGAAAGTTTAAAGGGGGACTCAATTAAACCCCACAAGCTTCAGTGGACCGTGGCACACTTTGTAAAAAGGGAAAAAGCAGAAAACGTAGGGAGGCATTCCATGAAAAAAAGCTTCGCGGCGAGTGGGTCCTGACGAAAGATTTTCTAATCGGCCGGCCACAAATACCTAAGTTCTAGGACGGGTTGCCTGGACGAATACATGGCAGTGGGGCTAAAAGAGTAATGCCTCAAAAAAGGAAAACAGGGGAGTTCAAGAGCCCAACAGTGCCAATTGGGAGGAAAAAACCTCCAATGGCAAACTTCAAACACCCATGACTCTACGAAAGTGATTGTAGGATAGTTTTATCATTTCCTCTACATACTAAACGGGGCACCATAGGGAAGGGGGAAACTAAAGAGAAAGGCCGGAACCTTGCTTTGACAATTAAAGGAAAGAATATCTTCGAATTGGAGAGGAGCGTAAGGGGAAAACAGCCTCTTATCGCTAGAAAAGGTGATGGGTAAGGGTTTTCATCGACCGCACATGAGTGGTAATGTTCAAAAAACGAGCATAAAAAAAGAAAAGGTAAAGGTTCGCAGGACGGAGTGCCATTTGGGAATGGGTTTTTTGAAGAGAGCGTCACGAGCTACTTGAGCCAAAATGGGTGGGGGGGACAGACAAACAAGCATACTTGCGCCTGTGCAACTGATCGAAGCAGAAACCGGGATCGTAACCCGTGAAGCCGGATACGCGGTTGGGTAACATCGGTGGTGAAAAGAGGGAGTGGAGCAGGAAAACCCGCGCGCGAAAATGGGAGAAAGGCATCATAAAAGGGTTCAAGGGCGGCGCGCGGGCACAGCCTACGCGCCCGGCTATAAAGGGCAGACTAATGGAGGAGGGGGATCAGGCACAGTGAAGGATGTCTGCGCCAACACACCGGGGTTCTGAAACCAGCCGAAATACTAAAAGAAGCCTAAGCAGGCCTGTTCTTGCTTCCAGATGAAGGGGGGGGTCCAATGATGGAAGGAGGAGGTGCCACGTCTGAGCGATGAATACATATGCAAATCCCGATACGACTTGTATTCGTTTCCCATGCTTAGCATCCGGTATGCACAAGGGAGGAAGAAGACTTTAATCGTTGGAAGAAGGGGAAAACGAACGCACTCGTCCAACCGATCCACCTGGGTGGATATTTTCTGAGCTGACGCAAAGCTAGGAAAGAAAACGTTCAAGAGGCGGGGTTGCGCTTCCCTACGTCATTCAAGAACTAAATGGAAGTCGGAGCAGGCAGAAAGAAAGCTCGATCGTAAGGGCAGGAACCTCGATCCAGTCGGAAGACTCCCACATTTCGAGACTTTATCGGCGGAAACGGGGAAGTAACGGGAAACAAATGGCGAGGCACAATCAAATAAGACTAAAAAAATAGAAAGCAAAAAAAACTGTCTCGCTATGGTGCGAGCGGCGGGAAGGAAAATTGTAATCTCTAAAACAATTAGACCGTTCTACCAGGGGAAAAAGAATAAGAAATTGCGACCGGCCCGGACGGGGAGAAGAGACGAAAGGGTTCTCCTAGCTGTTCGCGGACACACATCTCAAGGAAAGACGATTGAGCGTGGAACTAAAGGGGTCGAGTCCTATAGTGTCGCGTAAGGGAACTTGTCGCAACAGAGAATCTAAGGACGAGAACGCAAAAAGTCCCGGAATCCTCGAAAAGCAACCGTCCGGCAGAGAGGGTGTAAAGTTTAGTGGTCGGCAAAGAAAAACTCTCGACCAAACAACAACTGAGGAGGATTAGAGGGTCTTGGTCTTTGCAAGGACCTCAAACTGCCCCTCAGCTTTGCAGTGGATTGGGAAAAAAAAAAACATGGGAGTTTGCGAGACAGACCTTCAGATGGTAGATGAACAAAGGAGGCAGGAAGCGACAACCTACTCTGACTCACCCCTCTAAATTCTCACCTAGGAGTTGACGAGGAAATTGGTGACAGCCGAAAGAAACACTGCGTCAACACTTATTCTATGAGAACCTTCCCGGGGCCACGAGTCCGTCTATGGAGAGGGTAGGTCCGGACGTTCGTGAGAAAGGGCGAGATCATCTTATCCCGACCTCTCAGAAAGGAGATCTAATTTTTCTGTCAGGGTTTAAGGCGCTTGAATTTCTGATTTTCGGCCTCAGAGTGCGAAGGGAAGAGGGGAACGCAGGAAAGATCACGGGTCGAAAAAATGTTGAAACGCTTAGAATGGAATCCAAGGGGAAAGTGGTTGAAGCGAGGGAGAGTGGGGTCGCGGCTAATTCAAGTTGAAAAGCTTTGATGAACGGGGGTAAGAGGGCAATACCGCCGCTGTCGTGGGGAAAAGGCAGGAGTCATGGGGGAGAAGAGAAAATGGATCTCCTTTTTTCGCTCTTAGAAAAAGGAAAAAAAGAGAACAAAAAGGATTCGAACTGAAAGTATTAAGCCTTTTGGGCTAAAAAGACCTTGACGACAGAAATTTCAGCCATAGCTAACAAGCGATCCGGGGTGGGTTGCTATCATACCAGACGAAGAAGGAAATCCATGGGGGGCTTTACACGTGCCCTCGAGCAAGGGGCAAAAAAAAAAAGATTTTGCTCTTGGATTCGAGTAATGGCTGGCTGGCGAAACAGAAGCTTGCACAGGTACCTGCACAAAAGGATGAAGGATCATCAGAAAAAAATGAAAATCTACGGCGGACTCAGGAGGTTGACAGAAAAAGACCTACCTGTAAACACGCATGAGGCTATCCAATTGGTTGGTGTCGGTGGGACGTGAGAAGGCCCAAAGAGGGTTCTACCAAAACGATTGGAAAAAACAAATAAGGTTCGTCCTTCAAGGGTGAGCTGGACCCGGGGAGCGCGTAGATTTGGACAACTAGAAAAATAATGCTGGTGGGAGCCCCCACAATTAAATATATCAAGGGGAAAGAGGGAATCTGGGAGTAGTCCATCAAAACGATAACGAAAGCACGCTTCGGCAGTAACGTATATCGGACTCTGATCAGATGGGGTTGGCTAGAAATGGATCGGGGAGGGAAAAAAAGAGGAAACAGAAAAAACTTCCACCTGAAGCATTTCTCGCTCGGGGAAGTTTTAAACAGGACGGCAAAGGACCACAAGCCCGACGCATAATGGTTAGGGAAGCTTGAAAATCCCGGGTCCGCAAGGATTATCTGGCAAGTGTCGGAAGTATGCTACGGGAAAGGGGTAGGGGGAAAGGGGGGGGGTATCCCCTGGAATTCAATCCAATAAGAAAGGAGAGAAGTTTTGAAGTTTGTGCCATGGTCAGGTTGATTGAGACAGAAAAAAGGTTTTTCCGGAAGAAAACTCCGTGTCGGTGGGTCTATTCGCAACTTTGGGCGAACGCAATTGGATTGAGTGCAGGCCTTCGTCATCTTAGGAGGGGAGGTGTCAGGAGGGCAGAAAAAGAAAGCTCGCATGCAACGTCCCGCGAAAAGAAGCCGGATGAAATCTCGTACGAAGGAGGGTTCTTAGCGCTTGCCTGTGAGAAGGGTAGGGACAAAAAAAAAACGCCGCTTGCCTGCGGGCAACATCGCCATGCGGGTAAAACGCAAAATAAAGGCCGGGGGGAAAGGACAGCAAGCCTTTGGTCGGAGCTGGGAGAGAAAATCAGCAAATCAAGAGAGAGTGTACCCGAACTCCCGATACGGGTGTCCGTAGAGGGACCAAGGAGATCGAAATAAAGGGGGGACGATCTACAGGATTAAATTAAACGGCTTCTGTGAGCCGAGACACTAAGAGAAAAGGTCTGAGTTGGGAATCTCGGAAGGGATCTGACAGAAAAAACGCCAAATCGATAAGGAAGGCAGAAACGGCTTACATTTCCCTCTCTTCGAATGATGCGACGAAGCTTTGGAGGGGGAAAAGAGAGGTCAACAACAGATATTTAATATACTGTGAAGAAGAAAGAGACTACGGGTTGAGTCGAAGATACCGATGATCTCCTCAACGGCGTCACCGCTCGGAAAGGAGCGGTAGAGAGGGACTAGTAGAAGACGAAAAGCGTCTGGCAAAGCAACATCTATACACCGGAAACCGCGCACGTTCTGACACTTCCGGGTGGTGATCAAGAGGGATCAGGATGTTGATGTCCTTAAGGGGAACATGGAGAATCTTCCTGAGGGAGAAGAGCTTCAAAAACTTGCAAGTTCTCGTCCCTCAGAATTACAGGCGCAAGCGAGTCGACACCCGGAAAAGAAGCAAGCGCCTCAATTGGTAGGCAGCTCACCTCTGCAAGTGCTGGCAAAAAGGAAAAGAAGGTGAAAAAATCCTGCTCAGCAGATCCCGATTGTCTGGCTCTGAAAAAAAAGAAATACGCTTACATCACAGGAAGGAGAACTTAAGTTTACTTACGCTAACCACATCTGGAGATTTTATGGGGTATGAAGGGGGGTCATCCTCGCGGCATCGCAAGAACGATCCGTGAATAGGGAAAAAAGAGAGAGGGGGGACGACTCGAGTGCCGGGGGGGGCCTTTAACGAAAGAGAGGAAGGAAGTGAGTCGATAAGGTGGCATGGACGCGGAAGCGTGTTGCAGGATCTACGCTTTAAGCCTCTTAACGCAAATTGGGAAAAGCAACCATGAGAGGAGGATGGGGATGGGTTTGGGAAAAGTCGATGAACGGGTAGGGAAAAAAGAGAAGGCTCCAGAAAACCCGTTTTAACAGAATGCAGATTGGGGGGCGTCGCTCGCCAAATCCTTTAGTCAGGAATCCCAAGTCTTAGTGGTTCAAAAGGAGGACGACATTCAAGGAGGGGGCGGGACGCTGGTGGGCCCTGACAAAGAAGACTCGGCGCGCCAAGTACTTGATCGGAACGAGAAGAAGGATGAAAGAACTGGGGCCATTCTCATGTCTACAGTCACTGGCAAAAAGGACAAAGCGCGACACAAAACCACGGATTCTCCCCCGAGCCCCTCTTGCCGGCTTAAGGGAAGGGAATGAAATTGAAAAGGAAAGAGAAAATACTTCCCTACATTTTAATCCCCTTCTAGGAACAAGGAGGCCACTTCGACAGGCTTAGCGACCTATTAATTCAACAACGGAGACCAGGAAGCCTCTGTTCTATTATCGAATCAAAGATCCTTAGCATCGGAGTAGAGCAGGAAGACGCCGCCAAGACTACGATGAAAACAGGTTTTAAGGGGAAAGAAGTCTTAACAAAAGTGCCGCACGGTCGCGACGAATTCGATTTTTCATACGGGCAAGAGGTCCAGACGGAAACCAAAACCAGGGGGGGGGGGGGGGTAGGCAATTTCATATGGGTGAGCCAGAAAGCTACAATCTTCTTCTAAGAAGTCGTTTCGGCTGGGAGGCCATAGGACAGGAAAAAAAGGTTTGAGGGGTCGACCCGCGTGCAACCAAAGGAAGAGCTGGGCATCCAGAAGGAGAGACTTAAAGATTCTCATCCAAACGGCGGGAGGGAGAGCCAAAACACCATCAAATCTCATGACTAAAGATCCCAAGAAGACCGACCGAAGATGAAGGGGAAGGAGACACTAAGAGGAAAAGAGATATCGCGGCCTGTCTTGTCGACGGAAGGAGGACTAGGAGAAAACCCTGACTCAATAATTAGATGAATAACGCGAGCAAGACCGAGTAAGAGGGAAAAGGTGGGTCCTCAAGAAACAGGAGGGGAAGTCTGGGGGAATCTCTAACAACACAACGGATCTCAAAATATAGAGTACCAGAACGTGGAGAAAGACCTGGGGATGCTTGCGCACTTCACGAGAGAGGGCTCGCGAGGCTTCTTAGAATTTTAATGGGGAGGGGTACAGCAAGACGAAAAGACGGCGGACCATACCGGGTACTCGGCCCCGAGAAAAGCAGGCGTAACTTTTGAAGTTTTCTCAACCGGATTCTCTCTTGCGTGTCGATCTATTGGTTCTTCTGAGGGAAGACGTGTGGGGGTCCTGCACGCCGCCTGGGAGGAGCATCCTATTCCATCAACGGAGCGAGAGTGTAGTCGGACAGGGCATAGTGAATTTGGACACTCGGAGAGCCCACAAAACTTAAATGGGAAAGGGGGGAAGGGACGAAAAAACTAGCCTTAAGAGGGAATAAAAGATTCTTCTGGCCCCACCCATAGCCGACATGAAGGGCGGGGTGCAGAGGTCATTGAATCCAAGTCCTGCGCACGTGGAAGGGGGCGGACAACGCACTTGAGGAAAGATGAGGGGAGAAGGAAACCTTTGGGGGGGGGGAAGGTGGGGGGGGAAAGTGGCTCAAATAGGAGTGGAGATTGTGATCCGGATTGTCTGCCCAGAAGAAAGAGTATCACTACGGCCGGGAGCGAGTTGGTGCCGTTCGGCCGGAGGAGGCTGGAAATCACCTTTAGGAAAGAGGCAATGTCACGTTTCTCGATGCAGGGGAAAAGTGTAGGGACTGAAAGCCTGAAGGGGCTGCTGCTTTTGCCTCTTTGTGACGGTGGTCGAACGGGGGTCGCGTTGGGCTATTCTCGAAATGGGAAAAAGGGCTAAAAAAAGAAAGTTGCGGGGGCTTGCTCCGGGAGGCTCGTCACAGAGCACAGTTTCTGAGAAAGGGGGGGGCCCCACGGGAGGCACAAAGGAAGAAAACGATAGGTGCATCGTCCGACATAAACGCATCCGGGGGGGGGAAGGGCAGCAGGATTTGGGACGGAGCTTGTCCGCCCAAATCGGAGAGGTGAAAGGAAACGGTGGACTTTTATAAATCGATTTTCCTGAACCGGATAAAGAAGACGCAAAAAAAAAAAAAAGAGAAAAATAGACATGGGGTTAGCAATCAGCAGCTGCGTACTAGCAACGAGTAAGGGAAGGAAGGAAAGGCCAAGGGCAAGCCACTCGAGGTTTCTATCTAAAGGAAAGACAGGTAAAGAGTTTCACTCTTCATATATCTCCGAATAGCAGAGGGAAAGCCTTATAGGAGAAGAGGGGGATGTCACAAGTATGGGAGCGCCCCTTGACCTGTCCCTCAACTCCTCAAGATTGGGGGGGGAGAGGTACCGGAAAACCTGAGAGGATCCTAGAAGCGTAAAGACGGGTAAGCGAAGAGCAGATCATATGTCAGTGATGATCAATCGGACCTACTTCGAATTTTTTTCCAAAATCAAGCAGGGAAAGCGACAGTTGAGTGAGGTAGAAGTGAGGAGGTACTAGAAAGAGTCGCGCGCGCCTGATTCTCGACTAGAACGGCAAGATGAAAAGAGAGAAAGGAAACGATGCTAGACTCGATACTCTGAAGACATCACAGCCGATGTGGCGACAATTCTCCTCTGTTCTCACTCTTTCGCGTGTAACGAGTGTAGAAAGGAGAGGAGGGCCCATCCAAGGGAGAAAAGAGATCATCATCGCTTACCGAGCCATTCTCAGAGACGCCGTTGTGCGGCAAAAGGATTCGGGATCTCGCGCCCCCGGCGGCGACAGTAAGAATACGGCGATGAAAGAGGGGACCCTATAGTCGTCAAAACATGAAAAACACAAGCTCGGAAAACTGCCTCGAGGAGGGACGGAAAAGGTGCGCAGAAGTTGCGGCCGGGAAGGGAACTCTGCATGCGGGTAGGGAATAGAGGAAGGGATTTGCCCAACTCCGGGGGGAGGCGCAAGTCTTGTCAAGGAGGCAACATACCCTTCGCTTACCTGTCCTGGAGGAGGTAAACAAATTAAGGCTGTCTGGATTCCCTGAAAAGAGATATAGGAGGTTTCTGGGGAAGAAGCTTCTTTATGTAGCATGAATTGATAGCCGATGCTGTAAAAAAGGGAGGAGAGGAACTTAGTATCTTATCAAAATGGCGATTTTGGGGAAAGAAGGCACATTGGGGAAAAAGGGGAGTAAAGGAATCCGCAGTCAAGCTTCTAGAGTGAAGGGGACGGCTTGAGTCTCTAGGCCAACTCTACTACTTGTTCGTGAAAGCTGGCGACCCTAAAATTCTCGACTCCTTTGGGGCAACTACCAGGGAGGAAAAAAATTCTGGAGAAGAAAAAGGAAAGGGGGGGTCCGAGCCCACACGGGTTCGCCCAAGAAAAGAAGTGTCCCAAAATGACAACCCATTACTCAGAGTCTGAGTGTATGAAGAATTGGGCAGTCAGAAAACCAACGGAAAGAAAAGAGAAAAAAAGGAGTGGAACGATCCGGAGAAGGAAGGGGACCTTTATGGGGAAGGAAAGGGGGGGCAATATAGGGGAAGGGGAGAAGGTTTGATAGGCGCTTTCAAAGGAATGCAAGAGCGGGACGAGGAGGTGATAGGGGAGGACCCCGCCAAAGATTGAATTGTAGAAGGGGGCCACAGCGAAAAAAGATTCGCGTTGTCTGAAGACAGGCGTGCATTTTCAAGGGATTTGGGTGTTGAGTATACGAAGCGATCACACACCAGGTGCTCGCCGCATTGGTTGGGGAAGACAACAGCAGAGCTGGGGCCTGGGTCTGATCGGACGTCAGCAAAACCGTGGATCGATCACCCTTTACTCAAGGCGAGAAGCGGTGGGGGTCAAATAGGGGTTTCAAAACTCATTGAGGAGTAGACCATCGTCACCGAAAGCGGGGAAGAAAAATGGGGGGGTTATCATTCCAAGGAGAGGGTTGAAAGGGGAAGAAATGTCTGAACAGCCTGAACTCCCCGTCGAGAGCTCGGAAGAGAAAAAGTTCTGGGGGAAGGTTCCTAAGCAGGATGAAATCTGCTCCATCTTCAAAAGGTCGAAAACGAATAAGGGAAGACAAGAGAAAAAAGGCTGTCTTGCTTACAAGGGAGTGTGGGGAAGGAAAATTCGGAGGACTGAGGCAAGGGCAAGTCGTCGTTTGCGGAAAAAACACGTGAAAGGGAAAACCTCTCTTGTAGAGGGCCTTGGGGCAATTTCTGTAGGGTCCGGTATGGAAAAAAAATGGAGGCACATCATCCATACCGGGAGTGAAGTTGTGTAGACTCGAAGGGGGGAAAAGATGAAGAAAGGGGGACCAAATAGGGTCCCCTGGGTGGAGGGGAGGGGATGAAAGGAGAGGGGGACGCAGACATTCCTCATACACCAACCGTAAATCTCCTGAGGGAGGGAGGAGGACCCTAGTCCTTCAAATACAGGGGGAATGTTGGCTATCTCCGCATCAATGGGGTCTGTCGTAAAACGACGGGAAGCCTGTGGTCCCAGAGGGGATCGGAATCGCAACAATTCGAAGAGGGGTTGATAGAGCTTCAAACTTGCAGAGGAAATGGGAGGGTAAAATCTTGCGAAGGCAATAAAATCATACATTAAATCTCTACCGAACACAGTTAAAAACGACGAAGAATTGTGGCGGAGGGGAGGTAGGGATAACGATTTGGAGAGGAACATAAGCCCGCCGACGTGAAAAAAACAAGCGCATCATACTACTATTGGCGACAGGGGGGGGCCCGACGGGGCGCAATCTCAAAGTGGAGAGTGTCTGTTCTTCGATCACCCAGACACGGAGGGAACGAGGGAAGCTGGGGGAATAGAGGGGGGAGATCCAGGTAGGGTGTCGCGTAATAATAGCCTTGGACGGGAAGAGACAAGAGAAGGACGAACACACTCGAACGAACAGGAGAGAAAGACCCTGACTAAGATTTGTTTTAGTCTTCACAGGGGAACGAAAGCAGCAAAAAAAAAAAGGTTAGAGGAGGAGAGATGTATGGAAGGACCTAAAAGTTGCCCCCTCATCGTCGTCGTGCGGGAAACGTAAGGGAGAATTTGAAGGACTTCTATGGGCACCTGTGCGACATTGGGGACTGCCGAAAGAAAAAAGGCGAACCTGAAGGCAGAACAAAAATTTAGGAAGTGTTGCTGAAGGAAAAGAAAGAGGAAGCGCACCACTTGAGTCTCGCCTGCTCCAGGCAGAAGGGCAATATTCCCCCCCCGTATGATTCGCGTGGAAAAGTTAAGCGCGCTCTGGGCAAAAATCGGGAAAGACGAGGAAAACTGCTCGGGGCGGTCGAGTTGAAGGAAGTGAGTTCTTGCATCGCCAGGGTTTCAGACAGGGTGCCGAGGCAAAACTGGGGAACAAGATCACGCTAGAAATGTGGAGCTTTAAAAGGGGATCGAGTTGGCCTCAGTGACGGTTTGGGACGCATACGGGGGGATAAAAGGGGGGAGCTCTAGGAAGTCATTTCGGCTGTGAAATGAATTAGGGACGCGAAGAATGGAAGGCCAGGGGTCCTTGGGAGGAAGAATGCATGCACATAGTCGAAACAAAAAGCATCAACCAAACCAAAAAAGGTGGATGGGGAAGATAGAGCGGAGGTGGAAAAACAAGAACGGAAAAAAAAGTCACTCCTCATGAGGAAAAAAAAGGACCAGGGTGGTGGAGACATAACAGGATAGAACAGAAGGGAGAAAAAAGAGAGATCTTCTTCCTTTGTCATTTGGCGAGGTGATAATCAAGTGGAAAAGGATCCAGAAGAGGGGGGGGATTTCACACGCCCATTATCAAGAACGGAAAGAAGGGATCTGGATGTCGAGTTTTAGGAGGGGAAAGAAAGGGGTGAAATTAGTCACCACGGGTATGAAACCGACATAGGAAAAAGGGAGAAAACGGGAAGAGAAAAAGGCGAGTGGCAGGCTGTTTCAGGAAATTCCTAAAGGTGAACCGCAAGGAAGGGCCTGTATCCCATTGAGGCGGGAGCGGGGGAAAGAGGTCCTAAACCCACCGTCCCAACTATTCTCAACCCACCGAAAAAGGGAACCAACGGAGGGAGGAAGGGGCCTTCCCGGGATCTACTGTGACTGCGCAGAAGTGCAGGACTCAGGGTTCTTGTTGATTCCACCCCATGAGGATCAAGGGGAGGGGGGATCGAGTAGGTGTCAATCAACACAAGCCAGAATGCACATCTCGTGACGAAAACAAATAGGGGTATCTGGCCTCTTTGGTGGGCGAGAACAGGCACAGGGCATTTTGGGATGTTCGAACCGCTGTCCACAAGGAGATCGATGAAGAGTAAATTTCGCGCCTACGAAACATATCTGGACAAGTGGAGAGTAAAATCCGCCTTTCAAGAAAGGGGCCGGCATTCAGCCTGACAACCTTCTTGTCATCAGTGTTCGAGGGAGGTTTACCGGGAGGGTGACCGGAAAGACCCTTTCTTGGGGTCACCGCACCAGCAGAAGTAGAGGAAGTCCTGGGGTTGGGAATTTTGCAGTTGTAGGGAGCGACAAAGGAAAGGGGGGGGGGGGGCTCGAACTCAACTCCGGGGGACGGTTGGAGGGCCAGAATGTGTGCGCACCATTTGAGGACGCCCGCCGGCAAAGAATCTTCTTTGTGACACTATGGAGAAAAGATAGGGGAAGTCGAGCCGAGCGCCGGAGTTAAGCTATCGAAGAAAAGCGGAGGGCGCTTGCAAGGCGCAAGTAGGGGAACGCACGGAAGGATTGGGTGGGTCAAGTCAATCTCAGGGTGTCAATCGCTTGCCGTTGTAGAGACAGAAGAAGGGGGTCGGCGGGAGGGAGGAGGCAAACAGCAGCGCATCCAGCTCGCTGCTAAACAGGACAGTCCAAGAAAGTCTGTCGAGGGAGAAGGAAGGCCACCAAGCGAAAGGGGTTACGATCGCCAGGATAGGAAGAGGAAGGAGGAGGGAATCACGACAGGAAAAGGGGAGAGCTGCCACCTCCGCTTTTCACAAGCTTCAGCTCGATCTGGAAGAACGCACTCCCATCTCGAAGCAAGAACCGCGGTGCGCACTGGGATCTGACGCTAGGAAGGTCTACTAAATCGCTTGTTGGGCAGGGGGTGAAACCCAGTGGAAAAAGGAGGAAGGGGGAGGAGCCGAAGAAGCTATTTTTTCTTCACTAAACGAATGAAGGTCCAGGGAACAACGACTTCTCATTCATACTGCGAGGATTTCGGGAGAGAGTCGAATCCCATCGTCTGGGTTCAAGACCAACAGGAGATCAATCGTTCCCGGAGCAAAACGATGGCCAAGTGGAGGGGGCGCGGTCGTTAAACCACTTTAAGTGAGTTGAATGTCCAAATCGCAATGTCCTAGAGAGGACTAGCCAGAAGGAGGCTCCTTGCGGGGATCGTCCAAACCGCGCCTTCAGGCGCCGGCCGAGTCCTAGACACGGCGAGAAAACGAACGGGAAATTCCCACTTTATAACTCGGGCGGGAGAGGAAGATCCCGTGTGAAGAAAAAAGGAACTCAGCGTCCCTCCCTGCTACAAGCAGAGAAAGGGGGAGAGAGTCGTACCGGAGAAGGAGAGGAAGTCATCCAGCTCAGGTGACGACCGAATCAAAAATATGGGGGGGAGGGGGAAGAGGGGCTGAAGGGTACAGTGTCGCATCCCCTGCTTCAACCAAGGAGCACGAATCGCTGGCGATCGGAACGAGGCTCATGAAGGTCTGAAAAGAGGGGGTGAAAAGCGGAACGGTAGGCGACAGTTCCTAAGTAGAGAAATCCAGGAGGTGTCTGCCTGCGGGACTCGGGGTGCGGCAAGGCCGAATAGCTTTTCCGCGACGGAACGAAAGAGGTTGTATAAAGAGAAAACCTGCTCGAGACAGGGGATTTGTTTGGGGGGGGAGAAGATCCTGTCGGAACACAACTAACGTTCCACGAACGCGACCGGATGAGAAGGGGCCTATGGGGTGGAGGAAAAGAAAGAACTCAAAGCCGTGCGCGTATCAAAAAGGGGGAGTTCAGGGGGGGGTTCCTGTCGGTGAACTTCGCCGTGTACTGGACGGGGTGGGGAACTAAAACTAATCAATAGCTTTGACGGAGTCCATGACAGAGGACGAAGGAACGGCCGGAGGAAGCACGCGATGGAGATGACCTCGAGAGAGAACAAAACATACTAAACACAAGATAGAACGCCCTAGGCCAAGATCACAAGAAAGGGGGACAGCTCATAGGGCTCTTCAAGGTTGACAACAGAAAGGAGCTCTCAACCTGCACGGCATCTGGGTCAGGAAGGCTTACGCAGACAGAGGAGAACGGCCCACTATCTCAGCAGCGCTGAGATGATCGACCAACGACATGCATAAATGGAAAGACAATCTCAAGAGGCTACCAGGATGCTACGATGCCATCAGGCTGAGGAAGGGAGAGGGAAAAAAAATGGAGTGTACTCGTCACGAATCTAAGAAATGCGTTATCGCCCGATCTAACGTAAAGAACGAGGAAGGAGGATAATAGGGGCAAAAGGGAAAGCGAAAAAAAGATCTTAAGATTAGTCCCGGGAGGCTTGGGGAGTAATCTCCGTAGTACTCCTAATTTACAAGGGCGGTTGATCACCGCGGTTCTACCCCAATAAAGGAGCATGGAAGAAGAGGGAGGAAGTAAAGAGATGCTAGAACTGCGTTAAGAGAGCAAAAAAGACACTACAGATCCTGAAATCAAGGATCCTACCAAATATGAAGTTAAACGGGCCCCAAGTTGAAAGAAGCGGATAAGGACCGTGAAAAAAAAAGAAAGGCCGTCTTTGAGGGACTGCTAAAGAACATGAAGAAGAATTCGGAAGAAAAGCTCGAGCAATCAAGAGGGGAAAGTTCAGGAATCCAAGAGATTGTGCGTAGTTACTCGACTAAAAAACAACAAAAAAGAGGAAAAAGAATAAGAAAAAATGAAACATGGCTGGGATGAGGGGAAACCACGCAGGTTCTCGAGCTTTCAGAGAAAGATGGGGGCTGATTGCATTTTTCTGTTACGCGAAAGAAGACGCGGGGGAAACGGTCATATCGCATATCATTTACTTGGCGGGGGGGGGGAAAAAAGAAGGGGATCTCGGGAGGGGGAGAGAGGAGGGGGGTCTTAGGATGCGCTCGGTAGTTGTTGGGCTAGAAAGTCACGCCGCTTGTTCATCAGACGGAATACGGATCAAGATGTAGGAGAGGCGACTTGGTTTTCGCCCGCGGGCCCAGAAAAAAGGGGAAAAACTTGAGGACGCGATTTGGGGGGGCCTCACCCAAGGAAAAAAAGGAAGCCTACGACGAGCTTGCAGAGGCTTCTGGCGACACAGCGTAGAGACATAGAGTAAGCTTTGGCATTGGGAAGCTCATCGCAGAGACGGTGCGTCCGTCACGCAAGGGGGGGGAGGAGATCGCGGAAGAAAAACGCGGATCATCGGATGTTTCTTCCAGAGAGGGGAGCAAGATGGTTCTTGCCTGAGCCGGAAGGTCGATCATCAGTCTTCCTGGGCCTCGTTTTGTAGTTAGAAGAGGGGTCCCGAAGAGAGGTACGACGAGGGCGTACGGTTCTAGAAGAATGTGACAATTAGGGAAAAGGCTCCATGAAGGGGAGGCTGGTAAGCTTGGGAATCGTTTGTAATTTGGTCGAGCGTGGGTGGAAAATCGTGGTGGGGGAGAGGAGGCATGAGAACGCTCCTGTTGCGGCTTGCAAGCGTTGGACTGCTCTGTAAACCGGACTTGTCGCGGAAGCTCTGTGAAAGGGGAGGAACTCTTAAAAGGGAAAGGAACAACGGGATACGGGAGAGGAAGGAATTCAAAGCAGGGAAGGGGATTCCAAAACGGCTTTTAAGAGCGTGAAAACGATAAACGTGACAGGAGGGAGGATTTGAAGAGAACCGTCTAGGGGGGAAAAGTGTATTACGGAAACAAACCCAACGAACACGATAGAAGGTCGTCTATCCATCCGCATTTAGGTCCTAGCTTCGGAGAAAAAAGGCCTGAAAGAACAGGAACGACTGAAAGCGGTCGTGATCTGACTCCCGGAACCGGTCGCCCGAGGGAAAAGATGGGGGGAAAACTTTCAGTCTGAAACTAAGAAGGGACGAGGGCAAAGATCTCCCGATCGTAGATCGGATGGGACCAGGGGAGCGTTGGAGCTCCCCTTGACTCCCCGTAAAACCATCCAGATTGGTTAGAGTCTTAAAAATGAGATAGTACTAGAGGGAGAGACACGTTCACAGGGAAAAGGCAGTCACTTCCGCTGAAAGGAAAAGGGAGGGGGTAGCCCCTTCGGCTGTGCAATCACGGGGGAGAGGGGGCGCAACTGTCATACAAGTTGTATCTCATTTCAGGCCGGATCGACCGTACGACTCTTCGCTTAATTAGTTACTAACTTCAAAAAAATAAATTAGGGGGAAATATGATAGAAAGGTTAAGGTCAAAACTTAAGGACACAAAAAAAAGGAGTTGGGAACTCCCTCTCTCCCGCGACGAGGCCTTGTCAGAGCAGTTTAAGGTCTTTCAAGGAAGCTATCGGCGTGGGCGTTCAGGATAAATGGCTTAAAAGAGACACGGGCAAAGCTACCGCAGCTTCTACAAGGCGGACGACCGTGGTGCGGCCGCAACTGTAGCTAGACGTCCAGAGGGTCGCCATTCGTTACAGTCTGTTTGGGACCTAGGACGAAGGAAAAAACAATTGAGGGAGCCTCTAGCAGGGGGAGAGAGAATGCATCCAGAGGGGGGGGGCGACGTAAGCTATTGTGGCGGTACGACCGATCGAGATTCAAAATGGTAAAGGGTGAGTCGCACTTCGTGTCCGACGGATTCAACTACGAAATGAGGGAGGAAGAGTCAAGGGGGGAGGGGAAGCGGAAATACTTTACGCGGATACCTTGGATCCCGGAAGCGGAGAATTTTTAGTTGAACTGCCTGCTGGAAATGCGAGGGATCGACCGGCGGGACGCCAATTAGTTTCTCTGAACAACGGCAGGACGCATGCCAAATTGCAGGGGGGGAAGGGGGACGGTCCAGGAGGGGGGCTGGCCTACAGGGGAAACAGGCAACAAGGCAGCAGAACGACCTTCTCGATATATCAGTAGGAAGGAGGCGTAGAAAAGTCCTAACTATAAACGCTTTGCGATAACGGGGCAATCCCTGAGGATTCCGACTCCTGTAGGGCAAACTAAAGGAAGCGAAAATTAGGAGAGCGACCAACAAAACCTGTTAGGAGTCCAGAACAAAAAAACATTGCCATTTGCGCAGCACCGCAATTGACAAACTTAACCAGGACTCTACAGGGAGGAAATTGGGGGGAGGTAGAGGGGAATCAGGTCCCTCATCAAAGTACGAGAAACTAGACCCCACCGAGGGACTCTGTATGATCAGGCGGAAGGCACCCCTTTCGTGGCCAGAGGGAGGCTGAAGCAAGATTAACGTCACCGAGCTTGGGAGAAGCGCGATTGAAAAAGGATGAGAGCGAACATGCTTCAGGTTAAGAGGGTCAGGAGAACAATGGAGTGGGTTTACGACCAAACAATATCAATATCAAATTCAGGCTGGGAGGAAAGCTCGGGAGGGGGGGGTGGGGAAGGAAAGATCACGCGAGAAGGTATGTCTGCATGGGGGGGGGGGTGGGCAGAAAAATGAGAGGGGAGCTTGCAAACATGCTCGCTGGGAAGAAAACGGGGATCTGATACGTGAAGCAGGCGATAAAGGGGAAAGGCTTTAGAAGAGTTGAGATATCATAGTCCCCGCAGCGAAGAAAGGGGGGATACACCCTCAGGCGCTTTCAAAGGGAGGCAGGTCCTCTGAAAAGGAAAACGCTCAGGTCGATAAACGATAAAGTCTTATGTCATTTTACTAACTGGTGAAGGGAAGGGAGGGCCCTTAGGCGGAAAAAGGACCTAAAAAAAAAAAAAAACCGAACAAAAAAAAAAAAACAAAAAAAAGAAAAAAAAAGAAAAGAAGAATCCAACAACTCTGCCGGCTTGCGTCAAGGAGTTGTGGAAGCCAAAAGAGAAGGGAGGGGCATTGCCATTTCGCTGTAACCTCGCCAAATGACACCACGCCCGATAGGGGTGGCCAGGGCCCTGGTGTCAGCCTGGTATTTCGCCACAAATGATTACCAGGAAGCGGGAAAAGGGGGGGGGGCTCTCCTTGGGGGAAACGACGCGAGAGCGGTCAAACCTGCTATCAAAAGGGGGTGATTGAAAGGTAAGCGCTGACTCATGCCATCACGGCGCCACGGCAGCGGCGGCTGGCTCTTGCTCATTCCAAGCCGAGGGAAGTGAAGAGAAGAATTCTCTATGAGCAAAAGGCGGGGGCACCTCGGAAGGCTAGCCACATGAGAAGCGTGAATCGCAAGAAGCTCACCTGGCGCCTTCGGGGGGGGGGGGGGGGGGTGGGGGGGGGGGGGTGTGAGATGGAAGAAAAGAAGCCTTAAACGAAAAAGGGGGACCACGGAGCGCGCATTGAACGCTGTGTAGGGATACTGGTGGACTCTAACAGGCAGTCAAGACCCGTGTGAACAAACATCTAACTACATTTCTACGATTCCCGCAGGGTCATAGGAGAAGTTTTCAAAGAGATGGTAGTGAAGATACACCGACCAAATACACAGAGAAATCCCGATTATCGATGGATCAGAGGGGGATGAGCAGAGGAATTGGAGGGTAAATTCGGGCCAACCATTTCAAAAGAAAACATCGGACGAAAAAATCGCCCAACCTCAAAAAGCCACCGGAGGCCAACTCTGGAGGGAAGGGTTAATTGGAGGCAAAGAC
>Ga0179593_1418884_pt1 | contig 19425 bp, 26 predicted proteins | sample CZODoug2_1_08_16_FD_185931 | JGI IMG/M metagenome (GOLD analysis project Ga0179593, IMG submission 185931) | Vadose zone soil fungal communities from Angelo Coast Range Reserve, California, USA - CZODoug2_1_08_16fungal (PacBio error correction) | ecosystem: Environmental > Terrestrial > Soil >...
AAAAGGGTCGGGGGAGGGGGTACTGATTCTTGCCGAAGAGATATACCCCAAAAAAGGGGAAATGAAAGAAAATCAAACAAAGCAATTCTCGGTGGTGAAAAAAGGCAAGCTGAAAAAACAGGAACTGAGGACAAAAGAAGGTCCGGGGGCCCTGCCTTTCCTGGGATAGGAAAAGCAGAAAGATGCAAGAAAAAGTGAAGAACTCAATAACCCGGGAGGAAGAAACGGGAAAGGGTAGGCCCGGCCCGGCATAAAAAAAGGAAACAGAAAAAAAAAAAGGGCGTCATGAAAAAACGAGAAAGAAAATTTCGGGGGGTTAAAATCCCCGAACATATGAGGGAAAAAAAGTCCTAGGTGGGGGGGGGGGGGGGAAAAAAAACATGGCGAAAAGAGAGGAGATTTGCGAACAAAAAGAGGGCTGCCACGCAAAGGAAAAAAAACAAGAAAGGGTAAAGGAAAGGCGAAATCCAAGGGAACGAGGAGAAAGAAGCAAGCGCGCCGGCGTGAAGGAAACAGCGGGTAGGTCTTTGGCGGGCGACAAGCGCAAAAGGGGGGCAGAAGAGTAAGAAGAAAAAACTAGCGGAGAACCAGGGAAGGGGAAGTCAGGAAGGGAACCAAGTGGGGTTAACACGCGCACCTGGGTTTACCAGGGGATCCTAGAAACAAAAAGGGGGGGTTGGAAAAAGAAAAAAGACACTACGTACCAGAATCAGCGAAAAAGGGGTGAAAAAAAAACGAAGTTTTGTAAACACCGGCAGAAAGGCCAATAAGTAAAGAACGAGAGAAAATGAAAAGAAAGAAAAGTAGAAAACGAGATCCGGCATGGACCTAGGAAGGGGAAGAAGATGATTCATGGAGGGCAAATGGAAATACGTCAAGGGGAAATATCCAAGGTAGTCTCTTCCTCATCAAGGGAAGAAGAAGTCACAACCGGGGAGGGAAAAATACTCATAAAATCATTCTAAAAAAGCCATGGGGGGGGAATGGGCGACACATCGAAAGTTCAAAAAAAGTCGGGGGGTGCGAGGGGCGTTCCCTGAAGGAGAAGAAAACCCAGGGACCCAGTGTGGTGGAGAGAAAAGGTTGCAAAAATCAAGTAAAGTTTTCGGGGACGAAGGTTTCGCTGGAGAGGAACCTGAAAAAGGGAAGTCAAAGAGCGGGAGACTGGGGACAAGTGTGAAGGGGAAAGTCTGCGATAGAGAAATGGGGGGAGTAAAAGAGACCGACGGAAAAAAAAGGAAATACTTTAAAATCGGGACCAAAACGAAGTTTTTTCCAGGAAAAAAAAATCAGGCAACAACACCAGGGGGGGAAAGAGGAAAGGTGGATGGGAAACACAGGATTTTGACGATGGGGGGGGGGGTGGGGGGTGGCAAAAAAGGTGGGGAATTATTCGATTGAGGTTGTTGGGCGCAGGAAGATTAGCGCGGGACCGAAAGGGAGAGGGTGAAACGCGGTACCTTAATGACCCAGCCGAAATAAACGATGGGGGGGAGTAGGGAAAAGGGGAGTTCACCACCCCCAAGGGAACAAGGGGGGGCAAAAGGTGATTTTTGTCACATTGTAAGGGGGAAAGCCCGCTTATCAATATTTACGAAACCCTCAGACGAAAAAGGGAGGGGGCTGCCCTTGGCACCTAGGAAGACAAGTGGGGACCCTGGGACTCGAGGTAAAAGGCCGACTGCCGGTCAATTCACTTCCTGGAACGAGAAAAAAAACGAACTCCTGAACGGAAAAAAAAACACTGATATCTCCATAAGGAAAAAATGTTGTCAAGGGAGATCAAAAAACAACCTTTTTGCAGCCTCCACGGACTTAGGCAATGTCAGTACCCCCAAACGGAGGGGGGGGAGGTGGCCGCAGTCGTCCTCGTCCAGTGCATAAGAGGAAAAAGAAATGAAATTCTGCAAAGGAAAAAATTCGAGCTGGCTCAACGAGCCGAGCATCCCTTGCAAAAGCTTCATGAGGGGGATCGGGGGGGGGGGAGGGAAAAAGGTAAAAAAGGGTGCGCCATGAAAAGTGGCTACGGAGGCTCAAACGGGGGGGCAGTTCCAAGGATCTCGGGTGTTCAGGGCCGGGCTATAGGGGAGGGAAGACCCGTTTATTTTCAGGGCAGGAACTGGGGTTTTTGCAAAAAAAAGAAGTTTCCCCGCTTGTCAAGGGAGGGGAGGGGGGGGGGGGAAACAGGGAAAGGTGCGGGGGGGAGGGGGTATGCATTCTGACTTGGACCTCTGACCAAAATCTATTTTGGGGGGCTCGAAAGAAACATCTGGAAAAAAAGAGCCCGTATGACTGCAGAAAGAAATTGCGGAAGGGGGGCAGACAAAAGGAAAACAACGGTTACAGAAGACATGGTACGCTTTTTAGGGGAGTGGTCGACATGGAGGGGATGGAAAAAAAAAAAGGGGCAGAAGGGGGAAAAGGGGGGGGGGGTGGGGTGTGATGTTGGGAGCGGCTGAGCGGACAAGTTCTTTGGGGGGGAACTGTCAGGGAGTAAATCACAAGTGGTCAAAGGGGAAAGCGAGAGTAGTTACGCATGGGGCCAGCGTCAACCTAAAATACCGGTCCATCACTATGGACAAAGATGTGAAGTTTGTATGTAGAAAGGGAAGAAAAAAAGGTGAACAGAGGGGGGAGCAGTCACGTCATCCGGGGGTGGGCAAAAAAGGTCAAGGAATAGATCGGAAGAATGACATCGGGGAAGTGAAACATTGGCGAGCGGGGCCAACAACAGCCAGAAAAAGGGTTGATTGAGGAAAGCAAGAAAGGGGGCACGAGTCAACGGGGAAACAGGTTGAACCTCGTGGAAAATGGGGACTTGGGAGGAAGATTATTGGGGAAAAAGAAGGAAATTGCAAGGGGAAAGGGGGAGGGGAAGATTTTTTCCTAGGGTGTAAGACGGAGGGAGGGGAAAATGACCATCTTCTACGGCCGCGAAACTACTTGGAAGTGGCAAGTGATCCTTCGGAAGTCAAAAAAGGAGGTTTGGAAGAGAGAGTCAAACAGCACGTGTAGAAATTCAAACAGCCGCGGGGGGGGAAAAAACGGGGGTAGGCATCTTCAAATAAGCAGAAATGTGTGAAAAACCCAAACATAATTCAGACAAAGTATCTGTACAGAACAAAGCATGGAAAGAGGAATCAAGTAGAAGGATTGGTGTGGTCGAGGGGGGGAACAGAACCACCCTTCTGACCACCACTACACTCAAGTCGATGGGTCAGTAGGGCTGACAAAAGGTACTAGAAGGGGGCGGGCCAAGTATTCAAATGGCCAGGGGGAAAAGGGGAGAAATTCTATTGTTATGGGTGTGTAGTTATGCAAACCTCGGAAACGAATTCTTAGAGGAGGGGTGGGGGGGGGGGGGTTTTCGGGCAGTATGGATAGGGAAAGCCTTGTCAGACTAGAAGGGGTGGTGAAGGGGTACATGGGGGGGGGGGTCAGGGAGGTCTCAGTGAAGAGGGGGTGAATCACTAAAGGAGGGGAAAGGGGTTTGAGCGCCATCGGACCTGGAGAGGAAAAAAAAAAAAGAAAAGTCCTTCGAAGGGCTCTTATTGGGGACCAGGGGTACGGGAAGGTGGCTAAAAATAGTAGGAGTGGTAATATTCCCGGAAATCGCTCGGAGCAACCGATGATGTGCAAGGGGTTGTAACGGGGTTATTGGGAAAAAAGCCGAGGTATTGAAAGGGGGTATTCTTCACATAAAACAGGACTGTTGGGGGGGGGGGTGGGGAAAAATCAGGGGAGGGAAAAATACAAGTTCCCGCTCGTCGGCCAGAAAGGGGTTTGGAAAAAGAAAGGGGGACAGGAAAAAAACAGGAAATAAGAGGGATAGAACTAACGCAATGATAAAAGGAGATTAAATGTTGACCAAGCTACTGATGGAGAAAAAGGGGGGAAATTAAATGCCGTACGATCTAGAACAATTGGCTCGAGAAAAGTCAACACAAAAAACGGAGGGGAACAGATGAGATATTCAGTTAGACAAGCGGACGAATATATGTAGGGAAAAAAGGACTACGTCATTAGAAAGAGAATGGGGGGGAGGACTAAAATGAAGGAGTTCAAGGTAAGACGGACAAACAATTGTCAAATGTGAAAGGTGGCAGTCGTTACGGGGGGGGGAATGAAGACGGGGGGTGGAAAAAAAAAAACCTTGACAGGGGTACAGGGATCAAAGGAAGTCGCAACTAAGAGGGGGGAGGGTGGAGGGGAGCATAAAGGGCAGAAGAAGTCCATAACTTTTAAACAAAAATGGAAAGAAATCGGCGTAGAAAATAATCTAAAGGGGGAAAAGGAAAAATGTTCAGCGTGCTGAAAGTGAAAAAGGAAATACAAAGGGAAGTTGTCAAAAGGTAAAACTAGGGCGCAGAAAACAATCCTTATACTTAAGGTTCTTCTCAGAGAATTAAGTTATGATGAATATGGAAAAAGGGGGAATGCCGATCCAAGACGACCAGGCAGGGAGGGGTGTTGTGAAAAAGCCCCAAGCGAAGAAACATAATCGGGGAACTGACTCGGACAGCTGTCACCAATGCAAAGGAAAACAAAAAAAGGGGGGGAACTATAATGCGAAAGGGGGGGGGGGGGGGGAGAAACTCAGAAAAGAAGATAAAAGTCAGGGCGGGCGGAGTATCAAATTTCCTATGTAGGGAGGGACGAGATCGAAGGCGTCAAAGTAGAAAAAAAAGAAATATCATCGGTCCTCATGCTGACCCGGGGGGTACTAAAATGTAGGGGGGAGATAGTCGATAGAGCTAAAGTTATTCAGAAGGTGCACTCCTACTTGTGTCTTCAAGGGGGGGGGGGAAAAAAAGTCTAGGGGGGCATAGGCATTACTGGGGGGTACAAAGCAAACTGTTTCGTCCGGTCACATTTACCCCGGAAATGTGGGGTGCGGAGGGGGGATCCAATCTCAATGAGTCTATTCGTGCCAGATATGGTGGTGTCGGGGGTATTGGGGGGGGGAGAAACATATACGGGCATGCTTTGCGGTAAAGAAAAAGAACTAAAAGGTCACAGGAGGAAACATATGGGGGGCGAGGGATTCATTTCTGGGACCATCAATGAAGAAGGATTCCCGGGGGGGACAATCTTGTTTCGAATAAAAACAACAAGTCTCAAGGAGAGGGACACTGCAATAAACTCATAGAAGAGGGGTCAGGGAGGGGAACTTATTTCTTCAATTGCAAGGAAAATGACCAAAGGGGTCAAGAATGAATTCAGGGGTGCAACTCTGCAACGGCTATCAATTAAAAAGGACATCTGAACGGGAATGGGGATGGTCGAGAAGGGGGAAAGAAATCGGAGGCGTAATTTTCAACATGCGGAGAGAGAGAGGGGAAAAACAGGGGGGGTAATACTCTTGGGTGGGGGTTACGATAAAGTCAGGAATCTCGAAGACCCAGAAAAGTGAGAGGGGGGGTGGTGTTGTACGGCGCTGGGGGGGGGGGGGGGAGGGACAAAGGTGCCTATGGACTGGCACATGAGAGGATCAGGATACGTGGGGAATCACAAAAAGGGGGAGGGGAAAAGAAAGTCGATACAAAATAAATGTCAGGGGTGGGGAATAAATAAAAAGAAAGGAACACATCGAAGAGTGGGGCGGGGCCATTTAAAAAGAGTTAAGAATAAACAGTAAAAGAAAAAGTAGCTCGCGAAGTGAAACCTTAGTATCAAAGGGAAGGGGAATAGCCTTATCTTCAAAAGTGAAATGTATCAAAGGGACGCTTCCGTTACAAACCATAAAAAAAACATTCAAGCTCCGTCATAGGAAGAAAAAAAATCAGTCAAATACTGAGCTGGACAAAGTTCAGGGGGGAAAAAGGGGGGCCTGTTAAGAGGATGGGGGTAAAGAGCACTTGGGAAAAGGGAACGAATTTGGGTCTTCTAAGAATGCTATAAAAACGGACTAAGGGAAAGGATTGTAAAGCTTGACGAAGACGAAAGGTATTTTCCAGTGGGGGAAAGAGAAGACAAAAGATGAAAAAGGAGATATTTCTTCGTAATGGGCGTATGGACGGAGCGTTGAAAGGCACCTGAATCGCTAAACATTTAGAGTGCGTACTTGAAGAGGAACATAAGGATGTAATTAAAAAGTAGAAAAAAGGGGGAAAACATGTCGATCAGATGTTAACAGAGATAACAATGCCGTTCCATTGATCCCAAGAGTGAACGAAAAATATATGTTAAATAGATACTAGAAAAAATCCATTCCGTGGGGTCATGAACATTTGCCCCCGCCCATCCTAAAGGAGAGGGGGGGGGAGATCGACATATCTTTGTGCCAAGGTGGAGATTGCCGTCAAAAAAAGATGAAAAAAGGGACATGTCCTATTCGATAAAGAGGCGTGAAACGTTCAAAGGGGGACCCTAATATTTTTCAGAGGGGAGGAGGAAATGAGATGAAACCTGTGTGGCGATTTTCGCAATAAGGGGGAGATGGGTCCAGGTAGAAAGATGTGGTACGATGAAAAGGGAAGCGGGGGGTCTGTGGCTCGAGGTACATACCGAGCCACTATTCTATTGTCATATGAAATGAGGACATGAGGAATACAAAAGCCTGGGTATTCTGGGAAAGAAAAAAGTTTCTTACGAGTGTCATTCGTTGTAGAAAAGGGTAGAAAACTCTCAAAGGGGGGATCGTAAAACATTTCAGATATAACATGATCGATTCTGCGAGCAGTTAGTGAGGGAGTGGAGGTTCCCATTGGGCAAGCAGGGTCATTTGAGGGAAAAAAAAATGGGAAAAAAAGGGCGATTGCCGGGACCAAGATGCAAAGTAGTCAATAAGCAAAGGTCCCAGAATGATTCGCCGACGGTACAAGGACACGGAAGACCGCGAAGGGAAGAACGGATGTTGAGATAGGGGAAAATACCGAGCCTGGGATCACGGGATATGTGTGGAACCGTACCAACAGATCGTATCCTTTTTTCGAACGCTGAGACTAAAACGAAGTCTTCACGATGAACAAATAGGTCGAGAGAGCACGGAAGCCTTAAAAAAAAAGGGGAGGACCGATTCCTTAGGTCTCACAGTCGGAGTGCGGGAAAGGGAAGAAGGAAACTACATAAAAAAAAAAGGCGTGTACGGATTCGTGGGTCTGTTGGGAATAAAGAGAACACGGACGAAGTGGGGAGAACGATATAATTTGAGGGGGTGAAAAAAAAAGGACTTCGCCGAAGTGAGACCCAGTGTCCGGTAAAAAGATCTAAAAAAAAGATGACGAGAATCCGCTAGTATGGTAATTAGCACAGTTGCATTGCGTGAAAAAAAAAAAAAAACTCTAGTTTTTACAGCAATTAGGCGGGAAGGGGCAAAAGCACAACACACAATGAACAGCAAAACTTAAAGGAGAGGTGGTGGGTTGTGTACAAGTGAAAAGTGGGGAGAAAAATCAGGGAGAAAATTGAAAATGTGAACGGTGGTGTGGGACTCAGTCAAGGTAGGGGGAAAGTTGAATAAAAGAATTACGCCCCGTTATTGTGGGAAACCGTAGGACGAAATGGGTACCTGGGTGTAATAGGAGAGGTAGGGGCGGGCCGAGGGGGATGGGGGCCGGAGGGGGAGGCATAGGGCTGTGGGGGATAGAAGAGGCGAAAGCTGGTTGTAGAGGGTGGAGGTAGGAAAGGAAGGGAGCAAGAGGGGAGGGATGGCGAGAGGGGGAGAGGTTTGCGAATGGACGGGGGAGGGATGAAGTAAAAGACGGGGAGCGGGGAGGTACGGGTGGGATAGGTCAGGAGTTGTAAGGAGCTCGAAGAAAGAGTCGGGAAGTGATGGGTTTGAGTAGTGGAGAGGGAGGGTGCGGCTGAGTGTGGTAAGCGGATCCGGTAGAAGGGTGCCGAAGGTAGAGAATAGAACAAGAGAGGAGGTAGCGATGAAGGAGAAGAGATAGAGAGAGGTGGGCAGGGAAGAATGGGGGTAGAGAATAGCGAAAGGATGGGAGGGGGGGGGGAGTAACGAGGAGGGGGAACGAAGTGGAGAGGGATAGGAAGGGGGTGGGGGGGGGAGGGGGGGGGAGAGGTGGGGTAGGGAGGAAGGGGAGGTAGGGGGGGGAGAGGGAGGGCGGGGGAGGGGGAGTGGAAAAAGGATCAGGGGTGCGGAGAGAGATTCTCGGCGGTAAGCAAAGAAAAAAAGACGTAGGAGTAGTGGGGTGCTGTCTCTTGACTAGATGGTAGTATAAATGAGAGTGAAGAGTTGGCGCCGAAGGGGGGAGTCAGGGGAGGGTGGGTAGACAGGAAGGGCGGGAAACTAAGGAGAGGGGGAGGGGAGGGCATGGAGGGGTACGGGGAGAGTGGGGCGCTGAGGGGAGGAGAGAAATGTGTGAAGGTAAGGATGAGAAGGAAAGGAAGGGGGGTAGGGAGGAGGGCAAGTGAGGAGGGGGGGGGGGCTGAAGCGGCAGTGGGGGAAGGGGGGGGGGAGGGAAGGGAGGAGATTGGGTTAGAGGGTAAAGGGAGGAAGAGGGTGAGGGGTGGTGAGGGTGAGAATACAAAGAATGGAGGAGATGAGAAAGGCGGGGGGGGGGGGATGGGGGGGGAGTAGGAGGAAGGGGTGGAGAGGAGATGGCGGGTATTCTGGACAGAGAGGGGGGGTGGGGGGGTAAGGTAGGAGAGATGTTGGGCTCAGGCTTTTAAGGCTGCGGTTAAGGACGGTCGGCAAAAAGTAAAGCGTCAGAAATAAAGAGGGGGTTGGAGGGGGGGGGGGGGGGTCTGGGAAGGCGGGAGACACGGAAGGAATGGGAGAGAGTTGAGAGGGGGAGGGTCGGGATGATTATAGGCAACAATGCAGGAGGGGGAGAGGGTGGGAAGGGGGATTGGGGGGGCGGAAGTCCACGGTGTGGTACCAGATGACAGATTCGCAAACGAAGGGGACTGGAGAAGCGAAAAAAAACGTGTGTCTTGACAAAGGGTTACCAGTATTGTGAAAAAATAAATCAGTACAATCCCTGTGAAAAAAACGCGGATCCTCGTTAGTTCCAAAGGGGACTAAAAAATACAAAACCTCTCGTTCGGGTATCAGTGGTGAAATGGTTGAGATAAAAGATTAAAGGAAAACAAAGTGAAGAAAAAATGATGGAGAGGGAAAAGGCCGGGAGAGAGACCGTGGTAAGGCGGAAAGGAGGAAAAGGAAAAAAAAAAAAGAAATCATTGATAGTATTGTCATGACAAACGGCATTCAAGTCACAGTACAGACGAGGGGAGCGACGTGACGTTCAGGAATTCTTCCTTGGGGGGGAGGACTTACGTTTACTTGGCGACTGAGGGGAAAAAAAAAGGGTAAAGCATCTCCGACAATGAATAGTACGTGCCCGGAGCAAAAGAGACAACCTTGAGGGGGGGACAGTTAACAAAATACTTGTGAAATTGATCACCTGGGGGGAATTATAGTTAGCACAGATAACTTCGGGTAAGGGGTCTCTCTACAATCTAGGATACAGCGAAAAAAACTAAGTTCTATATGTAAAAGGGTTTAAGCAACCGAATCTCATCCGGAGAAGGGACATTAGTGAATGTGGGGGAAAAACGGGAATGGAATGCGCCAGAAAGACGAGGGAACACGGGGAAATCGGAGGGCGGGGCACCTGACGGAAAAAAAGGAGAGGTACGTCTTCGTAGTCTAGGGGGAGGACGTCTCTAGAAGGGCTACTCATATGAAAGCAAAGAACAAGACAAAAAAAAGGATGGGGAGAAAAATGGGTCGGAACATGTGCATTACGAGAGCGCCCGAAATTGTCATCGGGGGGTAATCGAAAGGGGGTTAAAAAAAAGGGTCTAAGCTTTCGCGGGTAATAGGGGGGGGCAGTTCGGGTCAAAAGGGCAGACGGGGGGGGTGAAAAAAAAAAGTATGGTCGGCTGGGCAGCGGCAAATGGGAGCTGACAAGGTAGGGTACTGAAAGGGGGGCTTTGTATGTGAAAAAAAAGGGGGGAGAACGTGTTGTGGTCTAGGGGGGGGAAAAAAAAATAGGCTTGAAGGGCGGGGGATCAGCACGTCATGGAAGAGTCATCTCATTATTGGTACAGACAGTGTGCTGAGCAGCTCTCTTAGTTGGGGGGGGGGGGGAAAAAGGGACGCTGACACGAATTCATAGATAAAGGAGGGGGTGTGCAGTTAGGGAATGAAGAAAACTGTTGGGGGGGGGGTAGCTGAAGGCAAGAATCGATAGCACAGGCTACATTGTCATTCTAAAAGAGTGGTGGTGGGGGGAAGGGGGTACCTGTATCTCGGTCCATCAGTTTCGACAAGCACCGCCCCAGCAGGATAGGTAGAAGGAAGATAAAATACTCAAATGAAAACGGGGGGGGTCAATTGGGGTCGGGGGAGGGCGGTAAGAGGATGTGCGGGGGCGGAGGATGAATAAACAAGTCTGAAATAAATTTACAAAAGTCATCAAAAAACGGTATTGTAGAGGGGAAGGGGAAGTCCAAAAAACATGTTGAAAAGGTAACAAAAAAAAGATTAAAGGGAAAAATATGGAAAAACCGGGGGCCAGACTTTCTGTGGACATCGCCTCGCAGCGGGGGTTCAAATAAATCAACCCATCGTTTTCAGGGCAACAGGAGTCAAAAAGAAGACAGAAGAGGAGACAATATTCTCCGTGCCGCGGGGGAGGGGAAAGAACGGGTACCGGAAGATAAAAAGAGGGCGATCAAAAAGAAGAAAACAGAAAGAGGAGGAGAGCTAAAAGGAGATCGGGAAGGTGACAAGAGAGACACTTGAGAGACATGAGGGCCCGCGTCAGTAAAGCACCCTGGATCTAGAGTCAGTCTATATATCGATGAAGCAGTCCGAATGTCGTGTAAGCGAAAGGAGGAACCGGGTAATTAACTCATCCCTTTACCAAAAACACCTACGTGTTCCAGAAACCTTGAAGAAGGACGGGAAGAGGGGGGGGGGGGCGGGGTCGCCGAATGAGGCAGCCTTTGGAAATGAGAGGTAAAATGCAAAGCATTAAAGAAGCAATGAGAAAAAGAAAAAGATTCTTTAATCGTGTCAGGCTCAGCAAGGCCCTATGAGTATGAATTAGGTCTATCGTCTGAAGAGGAAGATTCGAAACAGCTGGAAAAAGTTCTCTTAATTCGCGGACATACTGCTTCTCAGGAGAACGCGCTAAGGGGAGTGTGGTAAAAAACGACTAGGGGGGAAAAAAAAAAGAAGCGGGAAGCGCAAGACGGTAAAACGTGGTGGTCCTGGAAGGAAACTAAAAGCGATAGTCAAACAGTAATCAGTGCGTAGCTGTGCAAGCATAGGGGGGGGTAGAGCAAACCGCCGACCTGACAAGAAAGTAAGGCGAGGCTCACCAAGGGGGAAAATAAGACAAATCATGGAGATCATAAGGGAAAATCGGAAGACTAGGAAGGGCAGGGGGTCAACGGGCCTATAATACGATTCAATGATGATTAAATCCACAATGACAAAAATAACTGGAGGAACGATCGTTCTACTATTGCTCGATAAGAGACGGACCGGACGGGAGGTAGGACAAGAACACTAAACATAGGAGAAGGCATGGAAGGTGGGGTGGGGGGGGGAATTTTCTTCACACATCAGGGACAGCAAACCACGAAGGTGCTATTTGCGTGAAACAAGGGAGATAAATACGTACGGGGGTGGAAGGCCAAGGAGTGTGGGGATGTTATATAGTAAAAGATAGGTGAAAAACAGTTAAACAAAAAGTGACAGCGTGGAACCGGGAGGGTGCGCATGTTGGAACGTTCAGCAGTATAAGGTCGGATCGGATGCTGTAAGGAAAGCTGAAGTCCAAGAGCTATAGAGGTCAGAGGGCGTAAATCTCATCTTCGGTCGTAGAAGTTGAGAGAGGCGTAACAAAGTCGAGTCACGGCGATCGAAAGTGACACAGAGGAGCGAGACTCTAGGGGGTGGGGCGTGAGCCTCACTTTGGTGAGGCACTGCCCAACGCTGGGACAAGCCGGGAATAACTGGAAAGGGTACATCTGACGGTGTCCGCAAAAAGGAAAGGTTTCTAAGCGAAAAGTACGAAATAGAGCGAGGAGAGAGGGGGATCTTGACGTATAATAGGGGGGGGACAGAAGAAACCGCGATGGAAAGGCGCTATAGGGAAAGGGAAAGGATATGCTGAAACTGAAAAGAAGCGTCGCATTCGACCGACGAACTCGACAGAAGGAAGAGACGGAAATGGAATAAACTAGTAGCGATCAGGACAAGACCGGGGACAAAAAAAACGAAGAGAATAGCAGAGAGGTGAATAACAGGTCGGTCGTAACAGCCCAGGGCACAGGCCGGCGCCGCAGGGATTGATCGGAAACAACCAGAGGACGTGACAAATCCTTACAATTGCCGAGTTGCAACTTATGGATTTCCACCACCATCAGGAGAGAAACCCGTTTAACAAAGTCACTCTGTTCTTTTTGGGTGTAACTTTCTTGGGAAGATCCGCTCAGCCTTTCTTCTGAAGACCCCCGTCTCAGCCCTTTCAGGTTTGTGCAAATTCGCCAATGGGGGTCCCTCTTAAGGCGGGACAATGGGTCTGCAAAAATTTTCCAGGGGTGATGGGAGGGTTAACCAACCCCTTCATTGGTCAAGGTACGGATACTGTAAAGGGGGGGGGGATGTCCCGAAAACTCCAGAAAAATTGTAAAAAGGTTACCCGAAAGTGAATGGGGAACTAACTGTAAACAAACAATGTTGGTAAAAATTGAGTACACAAATTGGGTGGCAGTCCCAAACGGGGAATTGGGTGGGACACAAAACTGGTCGTATTAATGACAGGCAGTATAAACAAAGTAAGGGCTAATAGCATGCCCCTGTGATTATCCTCAAGAAAAAAAAATTCTACTGGCCGACGAGGGTCTGGTGGGGGAAAGTGTGGGGGGTGGAAAGAGAACCAAGAGATCCCTGGACCTGGGGGATTAAAAACGGACGGGTGTGGGAACGTGGAAAAAAAAGTAAAAACGAAAAATGTGGCGCCGAAGATGGTCTGACTATGGCCACTCAAGGGTGGGGGGGGCTGGGTCCTTGTGATCCTACGGGTGGGCAGCGTGAGCGGAGTCGAGAAGAAAAGGGTGACCCGGTGTGAAAAAAAGTGGGAATCGGGGCACTTTGGGGGTGCAAAAACAAAACTACGTTCAGTTTTCAACACGGGGGTCGGGTGTCGAGAGGGGGGATCGAACGACGGTGGCTGACTTTTGGTGGGCGCTTTAGACTTTACAAAGGCTTACAAGCCTGCATCATATTTTGGTCAACTCGTTCACCGTCAAGAACGTTGGGTGGGGGCATTCCATTGAATACCCGAGAGTGGACATGGGCCGCCATTAGGGGAATGTGGGCGAGTCTCGGTTTAAGCGGGAGGAATACATGAACAGGGGTGGAAGGAGTCTTAGTATTGGGGGGGCTGATGGGAGGCGGGGCTGTTTTTGTTTTATGGGGGTAGAACCGGCTTTGGAAAGGGCGTGATTTCTGGGGAAGGTTTGCAGTAGAAGCAAAGGTTGTCACAGATAAAAAACTTTCGATAGTGGAAAGGGAGCTGATCAGCCGAAAGGGTACCGGGAACTATTACCAAAGAGGGGATGTTGGTGAGGGGAAAGGAACTTAAAGCATCAAAAGGACGAACATCTTGATCCAGAATAGACGGAAAAATCCAGGACCGGGTGGCAACGATTCCATTTATCGAAAAGAGGGTGGCCCACCCTGACCTCAAATTGCCAGGCGTAAAACGACGGTCCAAAAAAAAAACCACAAGGGCAACGTTGTTGGGGGAAATTGATGACCGCGCGGGCATAAAGTAAGGCAAACGGCGCGTTGGGGAACCGGAACAGAAAGGACCGATGGGGGGAGGGGCCCGAAATGAGTTGGCCATGCAGAAATCCCCATTTATTCGCAGTGGGGGGTTTCGGGCGGGGAAAGCGAATGAAGGAGGAAAGTCAAGAGGGGAAAGCACATCATGGGTGAGAAGCCGGAGACGCTATTGTCGGGGGAAGGTGATAATGACACTCGGCAGGCATTTGCCCGGTGGGGTATCAAAAAAAAAGGATCAGACGGGGGGAGAAGCCTGAACTTGGGTGGTGAAACAAGGATAACTAGGATATGCAGCAAGCACACGGGGGAAAAACAGGAAAAATTTTCAACCCCACATATTCCAGACCTGGCGGTAACCAAAAGACAGGGGAGGGAGTCAGGGACATGATCTGGGTTTGGGAGAAAGGAACCGGGTCAAAAAGATCAGAGCATCAGCATCGAAAGATTAGGGGAGGAAGACACAGTCGGGTTAGGGGCATGGGCCAGTATTAGGAGGAAGGACGAGGGGATTAAGTTGGGGACTAAATGCAGCAGCCGAATTCTAGGCCTTATTGGGGGGGGTGGATTGGTTCGCAACAACCGTTCGCGAATGCTTCTGGTTTATCAAGAAATCAAGGGGGGGGGATCGAGTGCTTTGCTGGCAATTAACAGGGGTTGGGCACCAGAAGGTAGAGGGAAAAGAGTGGAATAGAGGCGCCTTTGGGATCCCATCTGAGGAAAAAAAAAGAAAAATTCAAAAAAAAACGCAAACAAGAGAGTCGGCAAAGGGCTATTGCGGAGGGAAATGGAAGTGCCGATCGGATGGGGAAAGGGGAGGCAATGCGAAAAAGACATAGAAAGGACCTTCTTTGACGGAGTGAGCCAAACGATTGGGATCCGTTTCGTCAAGGTAACGCACTGATTTTGGTGGTTGTCGCCTTGGGGGGTCAGGGGGGGGAGACTTACAGGTTCGAAAGTACGCCGGGCACGACGAGGGTTGGGGGGGAGACAAAAATGGAAACCTGACAAAAGCGAGGAACAGCCGAGGATAGAACGAAAAACAAGAGGTCAAGGTGAAGATAATGTCCGTTTGGAAAGGCTAACAGAGAAAGGGAAGAGAAAAAAAAAAGGAAATTAAAGGATCTAGAGGGACGATTGAATATCTCCTCTCCAAACCAAAAACAAAAATTAAAAGGGAGAAAGGATGATATGAGGGGGTCAATCGTTTCAAAACAGAAGTTTGAAAAAGGGAACGCGAGGTGCCTTCTTATTAAGAAAAGGTTAGGTAAAAGGACACGTGTACATGGAGGCCTGTTTCGTCCGTGGGGGGGAAACTGGTTGGTCTAGCATCCAGCTGACAGGCAGTTGAGAAGAGGATTTCCCCCATTAAGGGCCAGAGTGGGGGGGAAGCAGAAAATAACCGGGAGGGGTAACTGACCAACTAACGAAGCGGAATGGAAGTCAGCCATAAAAGGCTCAAGAAAAAAAAAAAAAAGAATCGGGCAGGAAGGCAATAACGATCAGCAAAGAAAAAAAAGAAGGTTATTAACAGCCACATACAGAAGACAAGGAAGAAGAGCGGGGGGGCATCATATGGCAAGAACATCCGTCGTCAATGTCAAGGGGAAACAAAGGGCCGAAAACTGAGCAAAAAGGGTTGGCCCGAGAAATTGAGTGGTTGGAAGGAAAAAAAAAAGATCTCAGGCCTCCGGTGGGCCTCAGACCAGGGCGAATCTAGTACAGAAATAGCAGAAAACTTCACATTAAACAACATGTAAGCCAGCCCAAGGCCATGAAAAAAAAAAAGGAAGAAATGGAGAGATGAAGAAAATCGACTACTCGGCCATGACGAATACAATAAAGCAAAGTGCCGCTAGAAGAAGGGAAGAAATACAACGAGGGAGCACCAATAAACAAAAAGGATCAAAGAGAGGGTCATGGGGGGAACCGGAAAATTATGGCGAAAGCATGATCTACATCTTGGGGGAAGAGAAATGGGACAAGGGAAGGTTTCGGCACTGTGACGTCCGAAAATTCGATTCTCGAGGAAAAGGGGGTGGATAGTGGCGGGGGTGAACCGAAGGGTAGAAACGACAAACAACGCGGCAATGATCCCGAACGACAACTGACCCTGGGATTGCACTGACAGATAGGTTATGCAATATTGTTTGGACCAAAAATGCGTGTCAGTTCCGTCCTTGCGGGAAAAGAAAGAAGACGGGACGAAAAAGCCGCCACGGTACCACAAAGGGGCTGGGATTTCCAAGGGAAGGTGAATCAAAAAGGAGTGTTTATCAGGGAAAAAAAAAGAAAAGACGCCAAGCCAGAAGGGTAAGACAATGCACCAAAACGCAAAATGCGTCCCGCCCCCCACAAAGGGGGAAATCATCAAAAAAAAGAGGTGCTACCGACCTGCTGGACACAACTCAACTTACAGGAATCAAAGAGGGTCAAAGAAAACACAAAAACGAAGGCAATTTTGTATTTCAGAATGAAAACAATGCGACAGGGGCGTGAAAGGGGGTACTCACTCGAATTAAGTGGGTTTTACAGATGGAGCTGGTGGTGCGGAAAAAGGGAAAAGGCGGAACAAGAGCTGAGAATCGCAAAGTGAGGGCGGTTTTTGTGTGGGTGGACCGAGGGGAGGGACTGGGGGCCAGTTGGTCACAAAAAAGCGGGTCCCATGGCGGACCACGTCGGGTGGAAATCTTGGGGCACAAAAACCATGAGGGAAGGAACCCCCCCTCGGATAAAAGAGGTAACGGAAGGGGTTTGTGAGAATGAGCCAATAACAAAGAACTTTGGACGGGTTTTCAAAAAGGAAGGGGTACCGGTTATGGGATACTCCATTGGACAATAACTAAGAAAAAGGAGAAATTGACACCCCGGATCGCAAAGGAAAGAGTCCCCAGAAAAAAGTACCGGAAGGAGAAAACGGCCTCACAAAAAAGAAACAAAAAAAAAAGACAGCAAGGCCAGACAAATAAGGAAGGACTCCTAAACAGGAAGGGGGGATTAAAGAACATAAAAAAGCGAACGGGTACAGCTTGGATCAAAAAAGTTTATACGAAATTTCAGGACAGAAATCACGCTTTCATTGAAAGAAAAACGGCCGGCGGAAAGAGATACCCCAAAGTATGATTCGGTGAGAGGGGTAAAAAGCATAAAGTCACAAAAAAGCAGCAAAAGGTCCCGGTTCTACCTACCAAAAGGAAAGTACACCGGGGAAAAGAAAAAAGTCAACAAGGGAATAGAACCGAAATTCAAATTTCACGGGCCGCGAGCAAAAGAAGCCTAACACACAAGCCCGAAAGTAATTAAGCCAAAACAAGAGCCTCAGCCGAAACATCTTTGCGCACAACCCAAGGAGGGTACGGCCAAGCAAGGAAGGAAAGACAGAGACGAAGTGCATTATCACTTCTGGGAGTGGAGGATCTGAAAAAAATAAGAGGGGTAAAAAGAAGAAAGGAAGAGGCTAGTATTCAGGAAAAGGGGAAATGCAAAGGTAGCACGACTATGACTAAAGGGGGAGGGGGGCAATAAGGACAAAGCGTTTGGGGAACAAAGTATGCCGACGAGGAAGGGTCCTGTCACAGTTTTGGACGAACAAAATGGGGGCCAAAAAAATATTGGGAAGAAGGAGAGAAGAGCGGGAAGTACAGTTTTCTGGGGGTTACTCGGGGGGGGGGGGGAGGGCCATTGGAACCGTCATGTCCTCAGGCAAAAAACTGGCAGGGGCTGACCAAACAAAATGAACAGGGGGAATCCAGTAAGCCGGCCAAAGGGGACCAAAGTCATCAAAGACTCAACTGGGGAGAGGCGTGGTTTTCGATAACGGGAAATCCGCTTCTGGTAACCGCAACGGGGGGGACAGAAAATTCCAAAGGAAAAATAAACGCAAAAAAAACTGTTCGACACAGGGGGTTTGTTGGAAATCCAGCAAAAGGACTCCTCAAAAAAACACATTTGTAAGAATCCCCCGTTTGGGAAAAAGAAAAACCTAAGACGCACAGTTTAACAAGAGAAGATTCGGTACAAAAAAAGAACGCCGTAATAGAAGCGGAGCACACAAGAAAGAGGTATGGAAGACACAGGTGTGACTGTCCTCGCAAAAAAAAAAGCGGTCCTGCGCGAAAAAATAATAACCGCAAGGAGGGTCGCTGGGGGGGGGGCCCGACTAAATGGGAAAAAGAGGGGGGCTCACAGTCAAAGGGAAAAAGGTAAAAGTGTAAATTGGTTTTTGGAAAGAAGTGGAAAAGTGGTCGGTACTAACCAGCAGGGAGAGAACGAAAAGCACTGACAATTGCAAAGAATATGACAAAGCAAAGGAAAAAGACAAAAATCTTCAAAAAAAAGAACTAAAAAAAAGAGGACGGCGTCAGCACCACATTAGGGTAAAACCAGGGGTTGAAAAGTGATCGTCAAAAAAAAGAAAAAGGGGGGGGGAGGAGGAAGGGACGGAACAAAAAATAAAGCAAGCCGGAGCTACGATGGATGAAAAAAAAAAGCGAGGTTGGGGGAAAAAAAACAATTCACCAAAAGGAAAACGTGAGAATAATTATGAGAAGTGAAGCGGGACTCGTTTCCAAAGGAAGTGGGGACGGAAGAAAAAGGCCCGGGAATATCATTGGAAGATTAATGGTCAAGAGTGTTCACACGGACCCAGAAAAAGGGAAAACATCAACGGTCCGAAGATTGGTCACATTCGGGCCACGACTCCGTTTCACTACAGAATTTAAAAAGCTTGGTTGAAAAGGGGCCAATCGCCCCGAGGGGCGAAAAAGTTTCAAAATTGCGTTCAGGGCGGAACAAACACCAGTGGAAATGAGCAGATACATTGACAAAGCAGGGGGAGGCGGGGGCAAGGGGGGAAAAGGCCCAAGTACAAGCTAGGAGAAGCCCTCAACAGGCGCGTGGGGTTGGGTTTTTCCCGCAACTAATGGTACGTTTCAACCGTGAAAAAAAGCGAGTGGGGAGAATAGGAAAGAGGAAAAAAAGAAGCGCGGGGAGGAACAAGAATCGCAGGAGGGAAGCCGCGACAGAGGGAAAAAGCTTTTCATTTGTCAACGGGGGGGGAAGGATCCCGTGGTGGGGGGAAGAAACATCCGAAACGAAAAGGGGAGGAAGGAAGTCGGGCAAACTTGCCGGGAAAACAAAGCAAATTATTGTTAAAAAATGGTGAACGAAGAAAGGCCCGGTGGGGGTGAACGGGGGTGCAAGGGAGAGGGGGCTTGTAAAGAAAAAAACTTGGGAGGGGGGGGTGCCAGGGGCTGACCGTCTTGGCGTAAGGGGGGGGGGTGTTTGGGTACTTGCAGGGGGGACTTTTCTTGTTCGGGGTTTCTGCACCACGGGGAAGGGGAAGAATGGTCCTCTCAAAGGGGGAGGAGGATGCGGTTGGAGGGGGGTGGGCGCGCACCGTGGGGGGGGGGTGGGCAAGATGCTGGGAAGGACGCGAGGGAAAAAAAAAGAAATGCAGTTAAAGAACGGAGAACTACTGTCCATTTGTGTCCAGAAAAGGTCAAACAAATTTAAGTTGGGGGGGGGGTGGAAAAAAAGAGTTGCACTGAAAAAGAGAAAGGGAAAGTGGGGGCCAAATTGTTATGGGTGGCAGACTGATTTTGGGGTATTAGCCGGGAAAAAAATCAATTACCGACCGAACAACAAGAAAAGGGGGA
>Ga0179593_1707784_pt1 | contig 19425 bp, 27 predicted proteins | sample CZODoug2_1_08_16_FD_185931 | JGI IMG/M metagenome (GOLD analysis project Ga0179593, IMG submission 185931) | Vadose zone soil fungal communities from Angelo Coast Range Reserve, California, USA - CZODoug2_1_08_16fungal (PacBio error correction) | ecosystem: Environmental > Terrestrial > Soil >...
AGGTGGGGCCTCTATCAGAAAAAAATTAAACGACATGGCACCCCCTGCTGAGGAGAAGCAATCCATCGAGAATTCCAAACGAGGGAACGAAAAGAGGGGTGCAGGAGGCTCCTGGCTTAATGGGGCGACTGTAGGCCTTAAGGGGAATCTCCGTAAGAAAAATGCGTTCGCTTCCTCAACGCGACACGTGCGCGGCGGGGAGAAGCTTCACGCCATATCTTAATCTAAGACGAGGACGAAGCCGCGCCGCCCGATCAGAGGAAAATCAGAGAGAGTGTAAAAAGGGCGGAAGGATCTCTCTAAACAACGGAGTAAAGAAGAGTATCCTGCCGAGGGGTCCACTGCCTAGAGGGGGGACTTCTATCTGGAAGGAGGGCGAGAGAAGGTCGAAGGGTAGATTGGAGAACAGAGCAACTGTCCACACGCGGGTACAGCGGAAGGACGCCAAGACGGAGATGCCACTTTTTTCCTGCCCTTCCAAAAACCATGAGAAGGGAAAAAAGCGCTGGCTCGGTTGTAAAAAAGAAGAGCGGAGGATGACTCCAGAGGCATGGGCACGGGTTTTGGTTATGTGCTTTGAAGCTTATAGAAACGGATCATCGAAGGTCATCTTTCAAACGCGAACCGAAGGAGAACTGGAAAAAAAGAGAAGTAAGCAGGCGCGCAGAAGAGGAGGGTACCAGGCGCGGCGTCTCTTGGCGATTAAAGTCTAAACCCCAACCAGGGAAGAGGAAAGAGGAGAGAGAGGAGGAAGGGGTTAGGGAAAGTGCGGACAAAATACCGGAGGAAGGACCTGGAACTGAACGCCTATACAAGGTAGGGACCAGGAAACTTTGAATGCCACTGTCGGATGGAAACAAGGAGGCGGGTTAAAAGGAAGGAGTGAGGGGAGGTGGGAATCGGGGAAAAAGCGTGTAGCCAAAAATTAAGACGGGAAAGCTTCTCATGAAGGAAAACCCACCCAAACCGGGGCCTTATACGGGAAAAAGAAGAGGACGAGACTCAGAAGTGAAAGAGTCGATCCGCAAAGGAAGACAATATTGAACCGAACTACATGTGAGACGCAGTGTACTCAACGCCAATCTCTCGGGACAGCGAACATAGGAGAGTCGAGAAAGTCAGTTTGCGTCCGGACAGGGGGTGAACATCAAAAGGGGGGACACGTGATCGAATTAGCTATCCAGATGAGAAAAAAATACTTACTTGGGGGTCGCGGCATCAACGAGATAGGGAGTTCTTTCCAAAAACGACAAAAGGAAATAATCAGCGGAAAGGGGAACCGGGTGACAGTGACAGCCGAGGTTACAGCACTACAAAAAGATGATAGGGAGGGAAAGCCGCCGGTTCAAAAGAGTTAACTAGGGACGAAAGCACGAAAGCCGATCTTCAAGAAAAACGCGGACCTGGGACTTGGTGTATCACCAGAGCAAGCACAAAGTCAGGAGTGAGGCCTGAGGAAGGGAACAAGGCTGGAGAAGGTAAGTTCTGCATCCAATCAGAGAGTTGGGAAGGGGGAAAGGAAAAAACCAGGACGGAAAGAGGCCGAGCGCAGCCAAGAAAGGGGGCAGACAGACCGGAAGAAACCTGCGGGTCATTCCCGCGATCCGGATGGAGAGGAGGAGTGAGGAGAGTAAAAGAAAAAATGAAAAAAAAGATTTGGAAAAAAACTGTCTAAAACCCCCAAGCCCCGAAGGAGAGATGTACAAGCCTGGTTAAGAGTAAATCTCTCAAAAAAAGTCGTGCAAAGCAAAGCGGGTGAACGAAAATGATGGGGGGTGAGACAAAACCAAAAATCAAAGGAAAGGGAAAGAGACCGACCCGCCGGAGAATCGCAAAGTGAAAAGAGAGACGGAACTGTTGGGCCGTCTGCCCACGGTCGGGCGAACTCAATCTTGCGAGTGAAATGACGACCGGCGGGTGTTCTGGAAAGCAGGGAAGTTGGGGCGAAAAGAAAAAAAAAAAACCTGGATCTGGGAAAAGCATGCAGAGTGGGCCTCGACGTACCCAAGTAGGGATCCTAAAACCTAATAGGGCATTTCAAAGATCCAGATTAAAAGGGCTTCAACGAGGGCAATTTAAGAGAATCGCGAAGAAAAAAGGACCAAGAAAACCGGATGCTGGAAAGAGGGGGGGGGAGGCGAACCTCAGGGTGCGCGACAGACAACGTCAACAATGCTCGATAGAAAAAAACAATTGCCAAAGACCGGGAAAACCTGGGGGGGGGGGGGGGGGTGGGGGGCGCAAAAAAATAATCGCGATAAGGATGCGAGAGGGGGGTTGAGATGGAAAAGAGGGGGATCGACGCAGTCGGCGTAACGGAAAACGGAGGCTGGGATGAGAGGACCACGATCGAGAAGGAATGTCTAGTGCGTAAAATAGAGGGTGGTCGGGACGAGTCCCAAAAAGAAAAGAAAGCAAGACTCACGTTTTCAGAAAAGAATCGGAGAAAAGTGGGACACGTCCAAAAGTCAGCGTTCAGCTGAAAGGGAATGGGGAAGAGTGGCCCACTAAGAAAAACCATGAAAGGCAGGAAAGGGGTATAAAGGCTTGAAGATCAGGAAAAGGGGGAGCGCCTAGCGCAATGGGGGGAAGGAAACTTTGGGAAGCAGGTCGACGAAGAGGACAATCCGTGGGAAAAAGAGCATTCAAAATTAGGAATCGCGGGACAACCGAGGTGCTAAAAGGAAAAAACATGGGCGCTCAAACCGAACGGGCGCCTGCTGTTTTGGCAAAGTAAAAAGGGGAAAAAGAAAGGGCCTTCAAAGGGGATTTCAGAAGTTCCATATCTTTGGAAGAAACGAGAAGAAGCCTCGGGGGGGAGAAGAGAGCAGTTTCAAACAACCGGCGGGCAGGAAATCTATCAAAGAAAAAAAAAAGAAAGGGTTTCAAAAAAAGGAAAAAGGTCTCGGAGAGGAAGTCCTATAATCGAATAAAGGGATTCTAACTAACGCAGGCGAAGACGCTTGGCACAGGAGTAAGGGAAACTTCCCCGGAGAACCTTAGAAAGAATCGGAGCAACAATCGGGGAGAAAGAGGATAGCACAGTTGAAAAGGAGGGGCTGCTGATAGAGGAAAACGAGATTCATATTAGAAATGCTTAAGGGACCGGGGAGAGGGAAGCGAGAAGGTCCGGAATAAGGACCTCATGGAGAGCTTCGGAAAGAAGAAAAAAAGATCCGAAGAGTCATTCGGTGAAGACCAAGGAGACTTCGACGGGACCGGCATCTGAACCGAGAAGAGAGAAAGTTTCGAAAAGGAAATCGTAAAAGGGGGAAAAATATGAGGGGATCAAAAGAATTGAGCCGGGGGGAATCGACTGAACGGGTAGCCAACGCTATCGAGCTGCAAAGACCTTCGAGAAGAAAGCGAAGAAAAAAGCCTATAAAAGGGAAAAGAAGATTAAGTCGGAAAAGAAGGTTGGGCAAGAACTGAATTTTCTCCGCGGGGTATCTGACAGGACAAAAAACAGATCGAAGGGGACAGTAGGAAGGTAAAGGGGAAAGGGTCCTATGTGGCTGGGAGGTGCAGATCGAGGACATAAAACGTTTTCTTTGTTGCCACAAAAAACCATCCCAGCACAAGCCTCGTGGACGGGAAGCTGGAAAAAAAAATCAACAATTCTGGAAGGAAGAAGGAAGGTGGAAAAAGAGGGCGCCAAAAAGCCGATCGGGCCGAAAAAGGTCTTTTGGGAAAACAGAGAAGGAAAAAAACAAAGGACGAGATCAAGAAAGAGGATTGAGGAGAGGAGCAGAGGAGTATGACGTTGTCATGTTCAAAAAAATTTCAAGCACTCCTGCAGACTGCGAAAAAATCCCGGAGAAGAGGGAGACTCATGCCAAATTCGGATTGAGACTCGATAGAAGTAATAAATCCGGTATGCGCAGTGGGGGAGTAAAGAAAAGCCCAGGGACAAGCTCAGAAAAAACGGAGGAGAGGAAAAGGTAAAAGAAGGAAACCGGCCGCAGGCGGTACTCCGAAAATTCGAGGCGGGAAGTGGTGTAAAACTCTACCTCATAGAGGGGTTATCGCGGAAAGAGATGGGAGATCCAGAAAGGGAAAGACGCAGCGGGTTTCAGCCCGTTAGGCCCACGGTAGGAGAAATCTCAAGCCTCCCTGAAAAAAAATGGAAAGACAATAAAACGTCAGAAGTCATGGGAAGGTAAAAAGGAAGGACAGCTAAGGAGGAAGGGACCAATAGATTGGCTCGTAAGCCTTGTGAAAAAAAAAATACGGAATCAAAAGAATCGATAGAATCTGGACAAAGGGGAGAGGTATTTCAGGCACGCCCCCCAATATATGGGGGGGTTGAAGTCTGACAAGAATGCCCTAAATTCGTGGGTAAAGGAAAAAGAGAGGGAGGAGGGACAAAACGTCCAATCTGCTGACGCTCGAAGTCGAAGGCGTATTAAAAAGTCTCAAAAAATAAAGGCAGTCAGAGGGAGGAGAGGGTCTTGGAGAGAGTGGCGTTATAAGGGATGAGAAAGCAGGGTTCGGATAATCCAAGACTCGGTCGGATGTATTATGAAGCCGCGTCTCGCATTGCACCTGGGGGAGAGATTGGGGGGGGGAGTGGATACACGATGGTAAGAGACCGCATCAAGCAAAAATAAGAGGAAGAATCCACTCATTAAAGGGGTTCAGAACTATGGAAGCGAAGAAGAACGAGGTCCGGAATGAGTATTCTAAGTGTTCTGGGGAAAGCACCTTCAAATACGGGAACAACAAAACAAAAAAAAGAACAAAAACAAAAACAACCAAAAAAGAAGGGAGACAAACAAAAAACAAAACCGGGGGGGGGGGGGGGGGGGTAGGCGTAGGACGGGGAGGGGGGGGTTCGTCGACCCAATCCAGGGGAAAAATTTTAACGCAGACTCGCGGTAAGAACCCTGTGGGAAAAGTACCGAAGAACTCTCGAGAAAAGAATTCTAATAGCTGACGGTGAGAAGCTGGAGACAGGCTACAGAGGTCTCCGACGATGGAAAAAGGGGGAAAAGGTCAGGAAGAGGAAAGATCAGAAAAGGACCGGGCAGACGTGGACCGTGCTAGAGGAAATCTTCACGCCAGGATTAAGAAACAAAGTAGAAAGTGCAAGTAAAAAAAAGAAGAGGGGTTGAAGAAAGAAGTCGTGAAGAAGGAGGCGGTCCATGCCTAGAAATTATTTTCATCACGGAGAAAACTTCTTCGTACCGGTCAAAGAACTTTCGACTCCGCAACCCCATGGGAAAGTACTCCATTCTAAAACTGCAAGTTCCATTCGGAAAAAGAAGAAGAAGAAAGAAGGGTCAGCGAAAAAGAGGGGTTCCTCGAATGGAGTTGAAATCTGAATGTCGTTAAATTTGATCTGATATAGAAAGAAGCTTCGAAAAGACCGTCCGCAAGAAAAGAAGAGCGCATTATAAATTACCGAGTCGCAGAGTTTGTCGAAAAAACCGCTTGGTCCTCTCCTTCTACGGACGAGAAGGGATTTCACTTCTTGAGTGGAGGGGGGGGCCAATCAAAAAAATCTCAAGACAAAACAAATTAAAAGACACTTTGGGGGGCACGAAAACGTAGAGGGCGGGGGAGAACACTATAGTCTTGGACGTGGTAAGGAGGGGATCTCGTAAAAAAAACTCGAGCTGCATTAATTGGCCGGAGGCTCGGCAGATGACGTCGCGGGGAGGGGGTCCTATTACGAAAGAAGACCGTTCCAACGTAACGATGTTACCGGAAAAGACAAATCGACAAAGACTATCATGTAATAGTGTCTCCGGGGAGACTTTATTGGGAAAGGGGTCACTAAAACAGGGAAGGGGGAAGATGGGAGGTTGTGGCGGAATGAATCGATAGGGGTCTAATGCTGGGAAAGACCAGAGATCAGTCAAAAAATCCCTCCGAGGGATCTGAGAGGCAGAAGGCGCAGGGAACAAAACTTTAACAGAATCCGCGAAGCCTGAGGAGACGGTCTGGCGGATACTCTTTTCAAGGGAAGGGGATCCTCTTCATATAAAGAATAAATCGGGTTACGGGTCCCAAAATGATTTGGAAAAAAAGAAAGTCCGTCGGGTTTCAAGAGCAAAAAAGAGGACGCATAAAAGCGCCAACCGGGGAAAAAAACCCTAAAAGACATTCCGAGAAAAATTATAAAAACAAAGAGGAGTTATATAGCAAAAAGAATGAAACTCAGTCCTTCAGGGTTATTGGCAAGCCCTAAAAGGGAGGGGGAGAAAGCCAAAATATCTCAAAGGAGGAAATAAGATTTTACTCAAAGGCACTCAGTCGGGAAAAGTTATATGTGCTGCGAAAACCGGAAAAGAAACGTACATTTTGAAAAACCGTACTCGAACGGTAATGACGCCTGGGTCGGGGGGAGCCTTCTGTAACTGAAAAAAACTGGAAGAAAAGCTGGTGTGGAAAATACAAAAGAAAGAAGGGAAAATTTTCGGAACGAAAGGCCATCAAAGTCTGCAGAAAAGGAAAAAAAAAGTAATACGCATTAAAGGCATCGACGGAAACTGGTGACGGTGACGATCAGAGGCCCAAGGTTCAAGGGGAGAGGAAAGAGGGTGCAATGTGCAGGCCTTAATCCTTAAGAGGGGTGGAAGGGAAACCGCGGATTGTGCGAAAAAAAAATCCACGAGCAGGAGTCTAAAATCGAACTGAAGTCAAGGTCCCTCATCGAGGGGATAAAACTTCGATCACATTTGCTGGAAAAAAGAAGGAAGGAACATTAACGGGGAGGCTTACTGTACTGGAAAAGGCGCAAAGGAGGGCGGGAAAGAGAAGGAAAACTTCGATACCTTCTTGCTAAATGAGTAGACAGGGATAATCGGGAACCCCGCAGACAAGAGGCCACCGGGGCGCAGAGGAAAGCTAGGAGGGGGCTAGCTTAAGAAGATTACCGCAAGGAAAGAAGAGCAAGAACAAATCAGGAGGGGGAGCGACCCTCTAAAGAGGCCTGCATGGAAAAAACCTGAAAAAGTCAAGAAATCGGAAAAGGAGGGGAGTAGGAAACACCTTCAAAGAGCCCTCATTTAAGGGATAGAGAGACTCGAGAAGGGAGGGGGGGCGAGCCAAGAAAGAATCAAAGAACTGAAAGAAGTCATACGAAGGAGGGGCATGCAGGTCGCGATATACCTAAGAAAAGTGAAATCACTAAAAGAAAGTGAGACGAGATTCAAGAAACCTAGGATCCGACTGGCTCCTGCGGGAGGGGGGGGGCGAAAAGAGGCATCTGTCAACGCATGGAGTAAGAAGGTACAAGGCGTGTACAAGGACAAGAAAAGCTTCACGCCAGGAAATGATACAGGAAAAACTGATAAAGAAAAGAAAAAAGGTAACAAAAATCTCTAACGGAAAAATATCCTCCGATGCGGTTGGGTCCACTAACGAGAGGGGGCTTAAGGGGAAACTGTCTGGGAATCATCCGGGACGAAGCTTTCGAAAAAATCCACGCGAACCATGCAAAAGAGGAATGGGGACCTTCCAGTCGCCATTAGCCCGGCGAAAAGGAGAACCATTCGCGGGGACAAAACGTTGTAAAAAAGGCTTCGAAAAGATTAGGGGGAGATGGGAGGAAAATCGGTGAAATCTCGACCATGCTTCAAAGGGGGAGCCCTGCCGGAGAATCCAAGGGTTACAAGACTTCAGGATCTTTGGCGAGAGGGGACCCTCCCAAAAGGAAAACATATCGAGATAACTGAGGGGGAAAGTTTGCAACTGAGAAGCACCGTTGCATATGAAAGAGCCTGAGACTAGGAGAGAAGAACTTTTTCGAACGAAATCGAAGGGAGTTTCGGTGAAAGGGAAAAATTGAAAAAGGAGTACAACGCCCTTCGCGGCAGAGAATGGATAGGAAAAAAAAGGGAAGGAAGCCAAAAAGAAAAAGCGAGAAAACGATTACAACTGTCTCCAGGAAAAAGGATTTTTCGAGAGAGATGAACGAATCGCGGGAAAACAATCAAAGGGATCGAAGAAATTGGAGGTTGCGCCGGTCGAAGGGGGGGGATGCCGAAAAAAAATGGGATTTGGGGTGGAAAATGATTGGGGCAGGAATCAAAAAGGAAGGATTTGGACAGCCCATCAATACTAGGTGAGTCTCCTAGGGGTTGGGAAGGCCAATCCTAAAAGGATATTCGTGTAAGGGGTCCAAAAAAAAGAAAAAAAGGTGAACGGTGAATCATGAGAAGATCAGGGGCCGGAGAAAGAAAGAGTTTGGGGAGGCACCATAGGTCTAAACACTAAGAAGTTATGAAGGGAAGAGCCTGTCAGGAAAAGTCTTGAGGGAAATTCGCCAAGCCGGGGAGGGGTCCAAAGAAAACAGGCCGTCACCGTCAATCGAAGAGGCTCCTGTAGGAAAAAAGGGAAAAGTGGGCAAAAACTGCCCAAGAAGTCCCGGGCTCGCGCTTAAGGCGCGAGAAGGGCTGGCGCAAGCGCAATCATGATATCGCAGGAGTTCAAAAGAACTGAAGGGGGTAACAAGACTGCAGGGGGATTACAAAGATCAAAAAAAAACAACGTAAGGGGGAAGAAAAGAAGATATTTGTGCCCGGGAAGGGGCGCTCAAAGGCTGGGGACTTAAAATCCTCGACCAGAAGGGCCCGAGGAGAGACCTCAAAAATGGGGAAGGGACTCGAGGAGATAAAGCTTACAGGACGCCAGGGCGTGTTTTAAAAATTCTTCAAAATCGCGGAAAAACATCGGGGGGGGGGTTAAAAATTGAAAGCCCGGACACCGCAGCTGGAAGAACGGGGATCTTTCTTTAGGAAAACTGCAGAGAATGGAAGGGCCAAGTCGAGAAGAGTCAGAAAAAAACTCGAAATAAGAAAGGATCTTAAAGGGGACGGGAACGTCTGGAGGAATGGCTATAAAAAAATTTGTCTGTGACAGGGGGCATGAAAAAATGACGGAGGTGATGGTTGATACTTACGATCGGGGGTTATTAATAAAAGACAACGCAAGAAGCTCTGGAACTTGTAGGAAAACTTACTTCGAAAGAAAAGGACCCCTGAAAAATCCTGGGAAGAAATAGACAAAAAAAAGCTTCAAAGGGAGAGCTATAGGGGAAAGGACCGGAGATCCTTAGGAAAAAGCTGTTAGTAAGAGTAGATTAAAAAGAAGAGAGGATCATCTAGGGGGGAAAAAAAAAAAAAAGGTCCACCGGGAGTGACGAAAGATAAAAGTGCTAAGAGGAACTACAAAGAAGAAAAAGAAGCAGAACACGAAGAAGAGTAAGTTTTCCGGAAAGACGAGGCCTTTAAAAAAGAAGAGACGCCGATAGTAAGAAATCGAGAGCGATTTGGCCGAAAAAGCCAAAAGGAAAAACCGAGTAGGGAAATCGGGGTGGGGCCCGTTTCTGAAAGAAGGAGCCACAAGGAAAAAATCACTGCCGAGGAACTGAGCGAAAATTACGAAGGGGACTTGTAGAATGATTGATCGTGTTTCCTCTATCAGAGCAAAAAGGAGAAAAAACATGCAACTGAAAGGGAGGGCATCAGGATAGGTCTCAAAACCGGACAAGCGCATGATTCTTGTGGAGAAGGAAAGGTTCAGGAAAGGGGGGAGGAGCATTAGAAAAAAGGGGGAAAAAAATTCCCTTTACAAAAAAAAAGAAGGAGAGTATGAAGTATTATTAGGGGCCGCGCCAGATATGCAGTGACCAAAAAAAGAGATCAACACCCAGGATTCTAGGAAAAAGAGAAGAGACTGCCCGATGGTTGGGAAAGAATATAATGATGGAATAGAAAAAAAAATCCTCTTCGGAAGGGGAAAAGATCTGGGGCAGAAAAAACACTTTTCGCAAAAAATTTACAAATACTCTCAAAAGGATGAGGAGGATGCCGACGGGGGACTTTTACTAAAGGAAGGAAAAACACAGGGAAGGCTTATAAGCCGAAGCCTCAATCGGTTTGGAGTAGCAGTAGAACAGGGGAGTTTATTTTTTGAGCTGATAGGGAAAAAACATCGAATGAAAGAACTAGAAAAAAGGGGGACCTGCCGAAAGTCAAAGGGGAGGGAAGACGCTGAGTGGAGTCTTGGCTAGCCGAAAAAAGTATCGACAAAGGGGGCCCCTTAAGTTTAGAAAAAGGGGCGGCAAAACTGCAACAGAGTTCATCTACGCCTAGACAGATATTCTACGAAGGGAGGCTGCCCTTCAGGGGAATCGTCGATGAAGCACGCAGACTGGGGACTTCAACAGCGGAGGAGAAAAAGAGCTTCAGAAAGGTAGCAATCAAAGAGAAAAAAAAAAACGAAGATATCGACGAAAAATCATCTAGTTAACCAGAAAAAAAGAATCCTGTGGAAAGTTGGAAAAAAAGAATCGTCGCAAAAAAAAATAGAACAGCCAGACGTCATCAGAGGGAAAAAGGTATCAGTGGGGGGGAACCTGTAAGGTTATAAGGGAACTACCGGATACTTTGTAAAAAGTGTCTGACGGTGGAGGGGGGTTTTCTGACATAACGACTGGGCGAATGGATTCAAAAAAAGAAAAAAAAGTAAAGATCGTTAAGAGAATCGCGGGAATCACGTCAACCAATTCGGGAATGTATCGTAAAAGTCCGACCGAAAAACGTTCAACAGGAGGAGAACAGAAGCAGGTCACTCGAAAGGGGGGTTCTATCAAAACTTGTGGAAATCCGATGGCCATACTCTGCATGGCTTCCTGGGGGAATCTGTCAGAAGGAGATTGACTGAAGGACTTGTTTCAAAAAAGTGAAATTACGAAAAAAAGGTAGCAACTGACAAGCCTAAAATGTTAATAACGGGAGAAACCCTACCACAAAGAAGGAGGGAAAGCAGATCCTGGAAAAAGGTCGGAGATTGAAAAAACCGGGTCAGGATTGTCTAGGATTGGAGGTTCAGCAACATTAGGGCCCTCAGAAGTTAGAAAAGGATCCTGAGGAAGATATCTCTACAAAAAAAGGGGGAAAGGTAACTCCTCAAGACAGGGAGAATTCTTAGGGTGCAAACGAAAAGATTCTCCCATCTGACTGAACAAATATTTCCTAAGGAAAGAGAAGAAGCCTGCAAGAGAGGATCCTCCTGTAAGGGGGGAGGGAGAGGGGGGGGCGGGGAAGGCCCACGCGGATAAGGAAAAATTGACGGTGTCGGAAAATACAAAGTCATCCTGGTGTTCTCGGTAACGGAAGGATCATAAAGGGAGGAAGGAAGAGATCTTTAAGGACGCAAGGGGTAAGACTGGGGGGGAGAGACAGCAAAAGAAGAAAAAAGACGCTGAACCTGGAGACTTACTCCCTCGTACTCGGGAGGAACCGGCGGTCCAATAGAGGGACTTTGGTTGTGTGAAGATATTGGGGGAAAAAGTCAAACGAGGAGCTTAGGGGAGACGTTTCTGGATGGGAAAGTGCTGAAAGAGTGTGGGAATCACCAAAAAAAAAAAGGGGCATCAAAAAAGAACTTCGGGGTACGGGAGAGGAAACCCGCATCGCAACTCTGCTGTCGGGGAAAGAAATCATGAGAAAAGGGGACTTCGGGCGGTGGAATTGGGGAAACGTAAAATAAGATCGGAGACGGGGATATCGATAGAACAAGAGGGATCGCGAATAGTCGATGCGTCGAATAAAAACCTATTGGAGGGGAAAGAATCGAGGGGGGGAGCACACGAAAACCGCGAAATCCCAATTAAGATTTGTAGGAAGTCCGAAGGGGGGAAAGTGTCTAACAAGGGTGAAGGGGCCGACGAGAAGGAGAGTTTCAGAAAAGGAGGGGGGGGAAGAGTGAAAATAACAGAAAAAAAAGGAATCAGAAAAACATTGCAGAAGAGGGCTGGTGGGCTGGACCAATATCAGGAGTAACGAAAGGAAAAAAAAGCCGCCGAAGGGAAAGACCTTGGAGACTTGGAGGTCGATGACACCTCTCATCAAATTAAAGAAAGAGTTGGAACTTTATAAGCAGAAGGAGAGAGCGGAGGAAAAATAAGCGAGGCCAAGGGGTCTCCGAAGGGTGTTGCGAAAGGGAGTCATCGAAAAAAGTACAAGAGAGGGAAAAGCAGAGGCGAAATCTAAGAAAGGGTCTTCTACTATGAAGAAGGAAATCTCCGACCTAGAAAAAGAAAAAAAAAATTCGACGGAAAAAAAGAGGGAAGTATAGAAAAAAAACGGAGAGGCGATTCGGGAGGAGCATAATGAGGGGAACGGACTCGTCCTCGTCTTCAAAAGGTCTCGGGGTGCTTGAAGCTTGAACCTCCAAGAAGGGGAAAGCTCGGAGGACCAAAAAAAAAAGGATATGGAAGAAAAGGCCCTCAAAAACATCGCCAGGCGAAAAAGAAAAAGCCCTTTTTAAATCGAAACAATCTTCAAAGGCCAAGGGAAGGGGATTCATTTCTTGGGAGAGGAAAAAAATTAACCCCTGGGAGAAGAAAGCTGTTCTGAAAGGGAAGAAATTGGTGAAAGCCACGCGACTTCCTAAAAGGACCAAGTGAGAAAGGATTTTGGCTCGATTCTTGAACCTCTCAAAAAGCTTGGAAGGTGGGAAGGAAATAACATGAGGGAGAAGAAAGTGCGAAAAGATCACTTCTTAATTAACCCAGAAGATCGGCTGAACAGAAACTGGAACTTGTCCACGGAGGGGGGGAAAAGACAAGAATTCTAACAACTCGTGTGTGAGGGGGGAACTTCCATGAAACGAGGGAATATTCTCAATCGAAAAAAGGTGGCCTGGAACTCCTCGAGGAAAATCTAGCAAAGCTCAGATAGAAAGAAGCCCTGGATCAGAGGAAAGGGAAAAAACGGTATCGTACGACCAATCTCGGATCAACGGCATCGGGAATCGGGCTGGAAGGCCTGAGAGAAAGAAGTACGAGGGGGGACGGAAGACCGTTAGAAACAGTGAGAAGTTTTTCGGAGGGGGGGGGGAGAGGATTCTACTGGGGAGGTGTTGTCGGAAAGGAAGAAAAATCTGGGAGGGGGATTCGCTCCAATCTTATCAAGAGCAGATGGACGGGGGGGACTGTGCAAAGAACGGGGGAGCACGTCAAAAGGAGGACGATATAGGGAGAAAGCAGCAAAAAGTCCGATCAAAAAAAGGTGCCGGCGAACAAGACCGGACATTTGGAGCACCAGAGACGAAGAAAGCGGCAGACAGAGAGAGTGAAAAAAAGTCCTTGAAAAAAACGTTCGAAAAATGAAGGAAGTGTAGGGGAAAAGGAACACCGCCGTCGGAAAGGGTCTCCATATGGAGAGCAGGAACCTGCAAAAAAAGGTAAATAGGCTAACACCAAAAAATCAGGAAAAAAATTACCAAATCGGAATAGAGGGGAAGCTTCGATAGAGTGCGCTGAGAAGGGGTCCATGATGGAGGATGGGCAACACAGATCCTAAAAAAAAAGGGGACCTTCGAGAAATCAAAAACACCACGTAAGAGGGGGGAGGGGAAAAAGATAGGGAAGAAGGACGCAGCTGAAAACGCTAGAGAGGGGAGTTGTAATTGTCTTGAAAAATCCAATAAAGACATGAACCCGATATGCGGACCTAAAGAGATCGACCTCGAAAAGAATTGTAGAAAGAGAAGTATCAGAAAAATGTGGGAAAAAATCAGGGGAGGGGGAGCATAGGATGAACTTTCAAGGAAAGGAGTTTGTGTTTCATTGAAAATACAAAGAGGAAGATTGTCTAAAAGGGAAAAGTCCATAGAAAAAGTTACCGGAGAAAGGGGCAAGGTTGCTAGAAGAAGTCTTGCGAGGTCAGAAAGACGGGAAAATGAGGGAACAATAAAGAAGAATTTCGGAGGCCCTGAAAACGGGAAAACTGGGAGGATGGGCCTAAGAAGAGAGGAAAGTTGTGGGGGATTTCCGCGGAGGGGGAGTCAACAGGGAGTTCTCAGATCGGGATGGGAAAGAGAGGTGCGCAAAAAAAAGACACTTCATCATCGGCTTATAAAGATTCGATAAAAAAGCGGGAAAAGCGATGGGGAGAAAAAAAAGCCTCTCAAAGACCAGGGGGAGATAGAATATAAAGGCGATAGAGAGGCATTCTATTGGAAGGGGAGATATGGGGGTACAAGAAAAACAGAACTTAAAAACTATGGTAGAATCGAGAAGGAAAAGCTCGTCTCGGAGAGAGGGGAAAAGGGGCTGTCGGGAGAGGGAAGGTTGGAAAGGGGAAATTTCCGGGGAGATGTTTTATAAAAACCAAAAAAGAACCGTCAGGTGTCGAAACAATGCAAGAGAAAAAATGGGTCGTTGGAGACATTCACGGGGGGAAGGCAAAGTGAGAAAATGTAAAAAAAAAATTTGAAGAAGGAAAAATTTAAGTATCCGTCAAAACGAAGTCCTTTAAGGGGGGAAAGACTCTCGGGGGCGAGGAAAAGGGGAGGGCTTGGGGAGGGGAAGATTCGATCCCAAGGAAAGCTCGGGGGATCCGAAAAAAGAGGGGTTAACTGAAAATAAAGAGAGGGAGAAGGGGGGTCCAGACTATCAAGCGACAAGAAAAAGGAAAAAAAAAGCTTGAACTTGAAAAAGAAGAAAGATGGTCGAGTCCAACAAAAAGGACACTCTGGAGGGTTAGAAAAACCCCTAGGGGTCAGGGCTTGGATTGGGGGTCATCTCCTGAAAGAGAGTTCACGTTACGCGGCGGGACTAACTCTTCACAGACCATTCTTTAAGGAAGACGGATTAAAAGGGAAAACGAGAGAGAAGAAAGAAAATCATCAAAAAAGGGCAACAACAGAGAGGGGGAAGAGCAGAGAACAACAAAAAGGAGGAGATCCGGAAAGGGGGGGAAAAAAATAATGATTAACGATTCTGCTAGGATGAGAAGAGAAATAATAATATGGGAGGGAAGAAGAAGACCTCCTAGAAGGAAAAGTGTAAACGGAGAAAAAAAAAAGGTGAAAAAGTTTTCCTGAACGAAAAAAAAAAACTTAATCCCTTAGCGCTCTTGGCCGAAAAGTGAATCACGATCGGATAGGCCAGTTCAGCTGGAAGGCAGGATGGAGTTGATCTGATGAGGGAAAGAGAAAGAGGGTCAGCTTCAGCAAGAAACCTTGGAAAAAAAAAGACTTAAAAAAAAAAAACCACGTAAAAGAGGGGGAAGATCTTCAGAAACGAAAAAGATGAAGGAGCCGAGCTAAGAAGGAAAGGCTTAATGGGCAGGAGGACAAGAAAAAAAACTGGAGAAAGAAAAAAAGGGAGTTCATCGAAAAAAGGTCTACCCAGGACTGGGGAAGTCCACTTCGGAATGAAATATTCGAAAGGGGAAGACGAAACAAAAGCGTATGGGGGAAGAAACCCAAAGCACTTCTCTGGAGAATGGAAGAACCGGTGGGGTCCTTCGACGCCAGGACTAGAGAGAGAAAGAGGGGTCATCTCGATTAAAACCGTTCGAAACCGGAATGTGAATTGGAGAATAAGAGGAAGTACTACAAGAGAGGAGATCACCGGAAAAGCATCGAGGGGAGAAAAAAGTCTAGAGAGCCTGAAAAGTTTATCCACACATGTAAGTTTAACGAGCAGAAATGAGGGATGTCCTTTGGGGAGAGAAGAAAAACGGGAAAGGAGGTCCATCCAAAAAAAATCACGAAGCGAGGAGGGGGAGGGGAAAGGGGGATCAACAATGGCCGCGTATAGGAGTCCGCAACTGTGGGCCTAAACAGGGAAAAATACGAGAAAAGAAAAGGCCGGAAAAACCAAGTTAGGGGGTGTGGGAGCAAACGTTGGGAAAACGTCTAGGGCCAAAGAAGGAAAGTTCATGGAGAAGGAGCCGTTCTTCAGCAGAGGGACTTTAGAAAAGAAACTTTGGGGGGGGGGGCAAAACAAAATCCTTCACTAGGAATTTGGGAGGAAGGACCGCCTACCGGGGAAAAAGGGGAAACGCAAAGGAACTTAAAAAAAGATCCTGGGAGAAATTAGGGGAGAGAAATAGGATTGAAATCTAAGGGGACATGCGGTTCTCCAGGATGGGAGTTGGAACAGCACAACGTCAACTCAGACTTGGAGCCGAAGGGAAGGTAAAGGACGTGGGAGGGGAGCTCCAAAAAAAAGATTAAAATAAGGAGGAGGCCCTAGAGAGTTCGAGTGAGGGGGAGTGGTCTGGCCACTCCAAAAAAGTTCGAAAAAGAAACCCGAGATCAAGGCCTTATATGATAAAAAAAACTCTAAGGGAGGAGCTAGAGAACGGAAAAACGGGGGTTGACCGGGAGGAACAAGTTCGGCGGGGGCGACAATCGGAATGAAGGGAAGGGAGGGGGGGGGGCTTTCAAAAAAAAAAACTATGGGGGAGAGCCAGAAAAAAGAGAATCTTCGGTAAATTTAGTCTAAGGGGGAAAAGGAGGGCATCTCAAAAAAAAGAAGGGCGCTTTCCAGAAGGAGGGAAAAAGAGGGAGACCTGGGGGAGGAAAAAAGAGGGAAGGGCAGGTCATGAAGGGTTGTGGGACCACGGGGGAAAGGGAAACGGTCCACTAGGCGCTGAACAATTGCGGGGAGGGAGGAAATAATCAAAAGGGAATTCAAAAGAAAAAAAAAGAAAAAGACATCGGAGAGACTTAGAAGCAACGGACACCGGCGATTCATTACGAAAAAAAAAACAACTCTGAAGCGCAATAAGGAAGAGAGAGGAGAGCTGTATAAAAGAGGGGGGACGCCGAGAAGGAGAGGGGGGGGGAATTCAGGTTAGCAGGAACCGGCGGGTGGAACGTAGATTAACCAGCCAAGGAGAGATATCTTAAAGAGGGGGGGAAGCCCGCGGGGGGTTCTAAAAAAGGATAATCAAAAACTACTCTCTAGTAAAGCAATCACTCGCAAAAAGAAGGAGGTTCGAAAAGGGAAAAAGAAGAAAGGGGCTTGGAAATGAAAAGGAATTTCGAAAAGGAGGAGCTACGAGAGTAATCAGGAAGAATTATGGAGACCCTAAGGGAATGGAGAGGAGAAGACGCTACTTTTGGGAAACGGGTGGTTAGGAAGAAGAGAAACACAATAGAGAAGAGAAAGGGAAAAAGGAAAAAAGACGCCTAGGAGGATTGCACTTCAAAAAGTGAGAGGATGAAAAGAGGATCCGTGGGGGAAGAAGCTCAAAGAAAGAAAAGAATGAAGACTTGTAACTGGGGCGAAAAGCTGTCCAACAGGGGGAAAAAGAAAAGGTCGGTCGAAAAAAAGGAAGTTTCGCTGGGAGGAAGCATCTACCGTAAAGGATAAACATCGGTGGAAAGGGACGGGCGGATTTCGAAGCTGAAGGTTATTCGAACGGAAAAAAAGAAGCGCCGACCAGAGAAGAAGAGGACAGTAAAAAGGAAAAATCGCAGTATCTTAAGAAAAAAAAAAAGGATTAAAGGAAGATGGTTGGGAATTATGACTTGTATCTGTGCGGAACAGGAATCCTCTTCTGCAAGGAGAGGGCGTGACGAGGAGGGGAGAAAACACTGGGGGAAAAAAGGCACTCCGGAGAAAAAAAAGGGGGTTACTGGGAAATTGAACGTAAGGAGCCTCAGGAGAAGAAAGAGTCCGAGCGTATCACCCAACGTGTAATCACGAGAGGGGGGGAGACCATGTAGAGGCGTCGTAAGAAGCGGTAAACAAGTCACCGTGTGTAAAAAAAGAACTCAAAGAGGGAAATATCTAGGAAGAAAAAGCCCGCTAGGATGAAGTCTTAGGACCAAGAGGTTTCCTTATCGAGAGGCGAATGCCCTGACCTGGTTGAAGGTGCGGAAAGAAAGAATTCTAAGGGGAAAGGGAAGCCGAAATCAATTTCAAAAAAAAAATCGTAATGGTTAGGCGGAGTCGGTTCGAAAACGAATTATTCTTTGGACGCGTGTCCTTTGTGGGAAACAGAACGTGGAGAAGGAGCTGAGAGAGGAGAAAAATGTGGAAAGGAGCGTGAGAAGAGGTTCAAAATCCATTCTCCGGATTGTAAGAAGGAGTAATGGGAGAGGAAAGAGAAGCCCAAGAGAAGGGGATCGAAGAGCGCAGACTAAGGAAGAATATGGGGAGGAAGTAATCTGAAGGGAAATCCATGGGGCGAAGGGGGGTCATCTATAAAGGATGGACGTTGGGAAGTCGGGGAGAAAACGATTTCGAGCCAAAAGTCAATCAAAAAGAATTTCTGAAATCCGCGGGGGTCACACTGACAATGATAGGATGGACGAAGGGGGAAGGCCGAAAGAGGAAAGGAGGGAAAGGACGATCACAGGAAAGAAGACTCTGGGAATAGGAGGTGCTGAGAAACCACTTTACTGAGGGAGGACGATTCATGGCGTCCTAATGAATCTCCGGGCGCAGCCTTCGCTGTCAACGGGGAAGGAATCCAATAGGAATAGTGGGGGGTTGAAACCTTCGGAAAAAGAGAAGTCCACCGAAGAAGTGGACAGCAAAGAGAAAAACAACCGCCCCCGATAAGGGAAGCGAATCAAGGGAGGAGTGAAAAAAATATCAGGGGAAAGTTCGGGAGAGAGAAAGCATTAAGGGGGAAGTGTAACCAAAATCCCTCAGATTTCTCAGGAGGGAAGACCTTCTTGCCCGTAGTAAAGAGGACTCAACAAGAGCAACGAGGGGGTAAAATAAAGAGGCAAAGAAAGGAATCTGATCAAAGAAGAGGGGGAATTTGGACCTTCACCCGAAGAATATGAGAGAGCACTCTCGAATATGGGGGGAAAATCATAAGCGACCGTTAAAGGAAGAAGGGGTGAGTCCCGGTGGAGAAAAGGGAGGAGGTTCAAAAAAGGAAAGGGAAGAGAACTGTCCAACTGAAAATACACGGGTTTAAAACTTAAGGAAAGATGCTGAAGAACGGCTCTAGGAATGACGCAATGAATAGGGGATTTGCCTAGAAGGAAAGAATTCTTTGGGGGAGGGAAAAAAAACGGTCATGAAAGAATCACTACGTCCGAAAAGGCGCAGGTCAAGGAAAAAGGGAGGAGGTGTGTTGAAGGAATGAAAAGAGTTCCCAGCAACGAGCGCTGGAAAGAGGACGGAGAGTCTACGCTAGGGGGAAAAAAAGACAACGTCAACTAGTCTAAAAAAAGGAGACACCAGGGGGCGAAAAAAAGAAAAAAACAGGAAAACTCTTGAAGGGAAAGAGAGTAATCAGGCTAGCGAAAAGAAGGAGGAGGACAGTGATCCGAGAGGGGGAGTCGAGGGAAGATCGGGAAAGAATAAAAAATTAAGATCGCTATCGCAAAAGAGGGGTGTCGGGTCCGTTTAAGAGGGGCGAAGTGTAACGCGAGCTCAGCTGTTGGGAACGCTGGAAGAAAGGAAAAAAACGGCAAGCGCAAGACTGAAAGAAAAGGGACACTATAAAGTACGGTAAAATTCAAGGGGGGTCGAAAAAAGGGAGAAAAACAAACGACAATTGGCTGCGTTCAGAAATTAAATCGGGTCGGGAGAATTAGGGAGGGCCGAACAGGGAAAGAATTAAAGGAGAGAGAGGGCGATCGGGAATTGGTTTTGAAGAAAACAAGCGGCCTTTAGACGCATCCTGAGCAGAAGAGAGTACGAGT
>Ga0179593_1352498_pt1 | contig 19424 bp, 24 predicted proteins | sample CZODoug2_1_08_16_FD_185931 | JGI IMG/M metagenome (GOLD analysis project Ga0179593, IMG submission 185931) | Vadose zone soil fungal communities from Angelo Coast Range Reserve, California, USA - CZODoug2_1_08_16fungal (PacBio error correction) | ecosystem: Environmental > Terrestrial > Soil >...
CCGCAAACGAAAGGAGCTAAAAGAGCTAAAAAGTACGGTAATAAGAAATGGTATAGGGAAAGGACATGTTGGGCCCTGAAGTGTAATAGTGTGTAAGGGGGCTACAACCCGAATATGGAAGAAAGAAATAAATGGGCGCTCTGAAGACATTCAGGAAATGGCTTCAATAAGCGAAATTCACGAAGAAAGAAGAAGAGGGTGTTTGTGTAAGGCCATAGCAAAGGAAGGACAGAGAGAACACAATGGGGTTACTCGGGTGAAAAATTATTCTGGGGGGGTGAGAGAGGGAGACGGAAAGTCGAAACAAGCACGGCCAGGGACGTAGAATAAGGTTTTCGAGAAACGTGAGAATCTGAGGCCGCGAGTGAGGCAGCGGATGGGACTTGGGGGACGGGAGGGCGCATGAGATGGGGTAGGGCTCATTTCCAGCACCGAGGACAGGAAAAATCACCGGTTAAGAACAAGACCACCGGCCCACAAAGACTGAGTGGGAAAAAGGAGAAACGCATGGTCCAGGGAAAAAGATAAGACCCACGAGGAGAATAGAAAGACATCCAAACGGCGAGAGAAGTCCATATGCACAGAGAAAAAAACAAGGTAGGTCGAAAAAGGAGAGCTAAATGACGGGAGGCTGATGGACAAAGAGGAAAGTAAATCAGAGATGCGGTTGGAAACACAAAGGAACGTAAAACGGGAGGTAAGGTGCCAGATCCGATCACACTCGGCCAAAAAAAACAAAAGGAAAACATTAGGATGTGGAGGACAAGGTAGAAAAAAGGGAATGTATACGTGGCTACGTTTGTGAACGGATTGGCCTCAAAGGATGAGGCAGGGAGGGGAAAAAAGATACAGAGAGCGTGAGAAACAAAAAAGATTCTGGACATGAGTGGTAATTGGAATGCCAAAAGAATAAACTCTACAAAAAACCTGTAGTGGATGAAAAAAAGAAGAGAGGGGCAAATATTCAAAAAGAACCTCTCGAATCCTGAAAAAAGGAAGTCAAAAACTGAGAACTTGAACAGACCGGGAGAACAGGGGCAAACATACGGGTACATGAGGGGAAGTAGAAGAGGAAGGAAAAAAGAACGTCATGAACAAGAAGGCAAAACATGAAAAAAAAAAAACAGACAACGGGGATCACGCTTGACTGGAGAAGAGGAAGCGCAAGATTGGAATGGCAAAAACAGACATCGTCATGGGGGTGTGGGGTGTAGAAAGGAAATGTGGACCAAAGTATAGGAGCATGTGGGACATACGATGGGCATGAAGAAAGACATAGAGGCTATCTTCAAGGTCAACGCACCATCTCGGGTAGGGAGAAAAGAGAAAATATGAGGAAAGGGAGCCATAGGAGTACTACTGCTAGTATTGGCGCTTCAAAATTCAGGAGGAAAAGGATGACGCGAAAAAAAGCGCAGGGGGGGGGAGGAAAAGGACGCAGGTCATTGGGGGAAAGGTAGAGAAAGGCAGGAAAGGGAATGGGCGACCACAAGCACAAGGCAAGCAAAGACCCGCGGCAACGCGAAAACACGAAGATTGTTAGGCCGCCCTCAAAAGAAGGTGACCGAAAAGGGGAAAGCGGGTTGTCCAGATTTTAGAATCATGAAGGAAAAAAAGAAGGCAAAAAAAGAATAAGTTGGAAAGAGACGGCTGGCCAAACTGGAGAAGGGGGAATCACACGGACAAATGGGAACGGTGGGGGGAATAGCTCGGAAGCAACCGAAGAGCCAATAGAAGGGGGGGGCGTCGATGAAGCAAAGATTGGAGGCAGAAAGGCAATTCAAGGGGTGCGGGGAGACTCAAGAGGAATAGCACTCCAACAGATGTCCATCCATCTCCGAGGATGAAGAAAGAAAGAGAATGTTGCTGCGGGGAAGAGAGATAATTACCGAGGTTGGGGGAGGAATTAGGGGAGGAAAAAGAGAAAGGGGGTCAACTATTTCTTGGGGGGAAAAAGAACGAAGTGGTATTCTGGACACAGCAAAGAAAAAAGGATCATTCGGGGACATTCCGAGCAAGGCGAAAGGGGAAGGCCTAATTACTCCGGATCCTTCTAAAGGGCGAATTGGCTAAGAAACTTTGGGAGATGATGTCAGCGGGATGGGAGGAACCAATCAGGAAGCAGTAAGAAGATGAAGAAAAAGGGGAAAAGGACCTCGGTGGTGACGTGAAGCATCTAAAAAGGAGAAGGAACGAAAAAAATGCCAAGAGGAACCTCGTCAAGTGGGTCCGGAAGAAAAAAGAAGAAAAACTGAAGTAAAATCTACAGGAAAAAGGGGAAAATTCCCAGAAAGTGACAATCACTGGAAGGAAAAATTACGTGATGTTGGGTCGACAGACGCTGGAAAGATGGGGCAACGTAAAGTCTTGGGAAGCACCAGTCTCGCATCGGTCATCCATCCCCGGGGGGAGAGGATTAGGGATAAGGATAGAATCTCGGGGCAGATGGAAAGCGAACAGAGCCCAAAAAAAAAAGCTCCGCCAGGGGATGAGTACAGCAGCCTTGAAAGGGGGTAATATAGTCAAACCGGATAAAAGTAAAAGAAAGTGAAAAAAAGCAGGCGAAGTGGCACTAATCTAAAAAGTCGGAGGGAGTAAATGCGGGCGATCAAAAGGAGGGGGAAGTTAGAAAGAATTGACGCAAAATTTTAAACAACAGGACAGGCAAAAGCACGCAGAAGCGCGCTCCGCCAGTAATGACCACGAAAATCATGCGAAGCGGGGGATGGACTAGAGCGGTCCCTTTGAAGACGGAAGAAAGGGAGAAATCATGCAGAGGAAATACTGCACGTGTATGGAGGCGTGGCGATGCAAAGAAAAAAGGGTTCATACCCAAAGGAAGCGAGGAAGTCAAAACTAAAAGAGAAAAAGGGAAGGGTGGGGAAGGGAAGAGGGACCTTAGCGATGTAAACCGGAATCAAAAAAAGGGGAACAGCGGTGCCGGGGAGAAATAAAAAGACTCCTCCAGAATTTCAGAACAAAATCCGAAGAAAGGTCCAGGACAGGTTCCAGAAATAAGAAGAATTGTACAAAATGCAACCGCAACGAACCCGATTTTGTAGGAGCCGATTTAGGAAAGATAAGCGGGCCTTGGAATGGAAGAGTAAGTGCTTGACTGTCAATCTTTTCGTTGAGGGGAAAGGGTATCGAAAGAGGGGTGTCAAAACATGGAGGGCCGTCGGAAATCAGCCGGGAAAAGAAAGAGGCGAATAGAGGAAAAGTCAAAGGTCACCGGCTTGGAGGAGAGATAAGTTGAGACAAGGAGGAGGGGAAGGAAAAGAAAGAAGAACGGGTCCGACACTTTGATCAGAACAAGCGAAACAATTCTCGCGATCACCTATTCGCCGAAAACCGAGAGGGGAAGAACCAATCCTGGCCGAGCTCGAAGTTGGTTTTAAGTGAAGAGAGAAGGAAAACGAAGCGAGAGTGGGGAGAAAGGCTAGCGAAGACAGAAGTAAATCCATAGTCAGATAGCTCGGCCCAGGTTCGGAACGGTAATTAAGAAAAAAAGAAGACAAGAGTGAATAAAGGAAAACATCGGCTTCGGAACAATGGACGGAACTGGGGAAACGGAGGGCGAATAGTAGCCAAACGATAGACCAAGGGAGGAGACGAACGAGGAATGTTGCTAGATTCGCTGCACCAGCTCTCCAGAAAAAAGGAAACTATCCGGAGGGGTAGAAGGTAGATGCAACTAGTCAGGGGGAGGAACTGGCTACGACGCTGAGTCAAGGAACGTCAGGAAAACGCATATAAGATGCAAAAATAAGGAATGGGGAGCGTGCCGGCGGGCCGGAAGGAAAAAAAATCTTACAAGAGCAAAAACTTCATAAGCAGAGGAAAGTACGTTTTGACGGGGGGAAAAAAAGTATGAAGTGGAAAGGTCCTTTCCGGTCAACAAACCTTCGTGAAATCACAAACAAGTTGATAACTCGGTTTTGACCCGGCTCCGGGCATGTGGGGGGGAAGTATTACCGAGGGGGCATGGAGGGAGCAACCAATGCAGTTGCCTAATCACGGGGCAGTCGAGTGGGCGCGATGGCCCATGGCTCTTTAGAGTACTGGAAAAAGACAGGACGCACCAGTCCGGACTGAAAATAACGCTAAACTTTTATGCATGGTCACAAAGCAGAAAGTAAATCTGATGGAGACCGTATTGGGGGAGCAAAAGGGAAGAAAACTGTGAGTTCTGGTAACATTAAAGGAGCGGGGGCTCAAAAAGCTGAAAGGTTGGTATCCGGAGGGGAGTCTGTGGGGTAGGAAGTCACTGTAACGAATGCTCATGGAACACCGAAGCCGAACAAAAATGCATCTGGAAGCGGGAAACATAGGGAGCGCTTCGACAAGCGAAAAGGCAAAGGCTGGGGGCACACGAATGCCCGCGAGATGGCCATAAGTGACGCGGAAAAAAGGCCTTCCAAGGAATCTGCTGAGCTTAAACGTGGAAGGGGGTGTGCAATTTTCAACCCAGAAAGTGGTTGGGAAAAAAAAAATGGGAAGTCCCCCAATAAAATATAAAAGCGTCGTCTTACGTAGTGAAAAAGACTGGAGATGGGCCGCGGGGTGCTGAGAAATCTATTGTGCGGGGGTTGAGGGGCCAAAGAGCTACCGGGAAACGCCGGCAAAATTGTTCAACTCATAAAACTAAAGGGATGGCCCATTCCGAGCGGACTTCCACCGTACACGTATTTTTTGGAGAACCTTCCTTAACTTAACGATTTGAGCTGTGAATTGGAGGGATGTTGGAAAAAGAACATCGGAAAACTCCCACAAAACCCGCCGGCAGGTCCGTAGTCATTGGTTTAGGAAAAATCATGCTTGGTGATGCGGAAAGGTGGCACGTCTTAGTGTCGAAAGACCAGCCCGATCCAGAACTTCTACCAGCGGGGGCCTTTATGAAGACATGGAAGTAAAACAAATTTTTTTCGCGCAACCAATAGGCCGGTAATGATCAAAGCATCAGGAACCAGACTCTGAAAACGAAGGACACTCAGCTAGGCCGGAAAACAGCCGGGGATGTCAGAATCGAATCGATGCGGGGCGAGTAGCGGCCATAGGGAGCACAGGGAGGTAACAACCAGTGAAGGGAAAAAAGTATCAGAGGGTAAATAATGACACAAGCGGAGCGAATTGAAAAAGACCGTCTTTTGTCAATGAGGTCAATGGAGGACAGGACCATCGGGGAAGTTTAAAGCCTGGCGGGATCCGCACAAACAATGAAGGAGGTTGGGGGCCTGTACCTCGTAAGATAATGAAGTGTTCAGTCGGGCCGCCGGGAGGTAGAATAGGAGGCAAATCAGAATCAAACACCACACCTTCGGAGTAAGAGAGAGAGCATAGGGAGGGGAGACGAAGTATCCCAAGAGGGCAATTTCTTCAGGACGCAAAAAAGAAATATTGCAGACCGACGGCAGCAAACTCTGAAAGGGACTTTGAACGGTATATCCAGAAAAGAGGAATGAGGTTTTAGCTCGAGTTTGCGGCTGGAAATTAAAGACCTCGTTGTGTTGGGGGGGAAACGAAATGGGTCTCATTGGAAAAAAGAAATGGGACTACTACCCGTCAAGTCGAAACAGGATCTCGGTTCCTGAGAACGATGGACCAACGATACTTTTGGGGGAATTGCAAGGAGTGAAAGCGGGCACTGAGATGTGTAAAAAATTACGGACTAAAAATCGAGGGCGTATGAATTCGGACGAGAGATACGGGCCTGGAAGATTGTCCGCCAACAGGTCAGGCGAAAAAAAGCAAAGCCGCCGCCTCAACGCAGATGTTAGGCATAAAACGGAAAAAGGTTACGGGAAGCGGGTTCGCATCGATGCAACATGAGGGCCAACGATCAATTAAAGCATATTGCTTCGGTGGATACGTGAGGGGGAAAGAAACTGTTGGAGAGAGGGGGGAATAAGGACGTCTCCTTGTTCGGTCGTCAGAGCTGCACGAGGGGAGATTGGTTCCCGGGGAACAATCCGCGGTTCAGTCGAAATATATAAAGAGCGCAAAATCAGGGCAACAATTAAGGAAGGGATCTCTTGAGGAAGGTGGGGGGCCCGTGAGGTCAATTTTGGGCAGCAACGGTACGGTATAGTGGTAAAAAACGTGGTGGGAGAAGGACACTCGCTTGGAGCTAAGACGCGCTTCGTAATGGCCAAGGGCGGTGCGACCCATTTGTTCCCGGGAAGGGAGGAGACACGTGGGCGCAGAGGAGAGAGCACGATGGTTCAAAACGCAAAGGGAAGGGGACCTGGGCAGGGGGAGACAAGGATGATCGCTCCAGGGGAGCACAGCCCGAGACGAGTCAATCCTCAAAGTGATGTCCAACATGGTTCAAAAAATAATGATTAGCGCAAACAGGGAACAGAATTGCGGCTCTCTCGACCAGCATCTAATCATCGGGAAGGGGGGAAAGAAAGTTCTCGAGGAGGAGAAAAATAACGGGGGTTACTAAACGCGAGAGAAGATCTAATCAGGACCTTCGAGCTGCCCAATCCCGAGGAGGAAGCCCAGTTATTATCAACGGCAATTTGGTGCCTCTTTGAAAAAGAGGAAATCAATATTCCAGGAGGACTTTAAACGTGAGTGAGATAAGAATCGAGTTGGGTTAAAAGGGGAAAAACAAACGGTGGGCACGTCACCGGCAAAAGGAAGAAGAACATAGTTCGAAGGGACTTGTATCGATGAGGATATCTGAAAGTGGGATCTGCAAAGGGCTGGGGAAAAACAGAGAGTCACGGTATATGTTTCCGGGGAAAAGGAAGGGGTCAAGCCCTTAATCGATCAGAATAGAGGTGAAAAAGAACGTCCTTTCTGGCTGTCGGGAGAGGGGGGGAAACGTCCTTAGACGCAAAATGGTGCAAGGGTTCCAGGAAAACATGACAGCCTCCGTTGGGCACCGGAAGCAACGGAAATTGCCGAAACCTTGAGCAGGGGCATCACCTCAAGAAGAGTGGGATGGGTCAGATTCCTTCAGGTCCCGCATAGGGGGGGGAAATAAAGGCGGGATTCAGAGGAAAACGGTTTAGTACGACCGTCCTTATGGGAAAAAAAAGGAGAAATCCTTCCTTTTGTACGCTCGACCGGTCAGTGAGTAGACCAGGGGTACGGACCGCTTCACCTTTGCATCATAAAATTTTGGGCTTATAAAACTCACAAAAAAATGTATAGGAAAAGATAGAGTCCAATCCGGGGGGATAAGAAAAGCGTGGGGAGGAAGGTAAGGCCCGGTCCTATATAAGACAAGCCGATGGAACGGAAAAAAAAGGACTTTTCATAATTTGGAAAACAGTGCCAAGTTCACAAAAAAAGAAAAAGGAAAAGACTCTAAAGTAGGAAAAGGCAGCGCGAACGTAGCAAGGGGAAATAGGATACTACAAGGGTCAATGTGCAGGGGATACACCTCTCAAAAGGGGAGGACCAGGAAGTTTGAAAAGGCAAGGGTCCAAAAAGGTATAGGGACTGGAAAAGGGGGAGGATAACTGGGTTACGTGGGGGAAACCTTGTGGGGGCCTTTAAGGGAGGGTCTAACCCGACAGCCCGAAAAAAAATGACAAGGCTGGGTGAAAATAGAGAACGGGGGAATGGACTGATACCCGAATCACAAGCCATAACGTCCTGGGGAGAGGCGGAAAGAAACTCATTGGAGCGTGCCCGAACGAACAAAGATTCCATCAAGGGGCTGTGGAAGTAGGAATGACGAAAAGGGATGGTTGAGTTGTTGGTGGATGAGCGGGAATAGGGCGGAGGCCCTGAACTAACCCAAAACAACAAACGCGAGAGTGAACCAGAAGTATCCATAAAGGAAAGGCGAGATACTCCTCCGGACAGGGGGAGGGTATGAAAGGTGGATATGACAGGAGGGAAAGTAACCTAAAAGGCAGTTGACGCTAGACGGCGAAGAAACGGAGGGGCAATCGGGACCAAGGGACTGGGGTTTGAGGGGGGAGGCAAGCGGGAAACAGGCTGGCTGATACAAGCTCAACAGGGGCCAGGCAAGCATGCGGACTTTTCAGAATAAATACGTGGAGCTATGGTCGGGGTTTGCCTTCATAAGGATGATAGATGAACAAGTGAACAAGCAATAGGGGGAGCGGGGGTGGGTCGGTCAGAAATCTTGTGGGGACTACGAAATGAGTGACGAGGGATGTGGCAAGACTTCACATGAGGAAAACCATGGCCCGCTATCCGCCAAAGGACGAGGAAGCGTTACAAATCGGGGGAAAAAAAAATAACGTTACAATGGTGCAAACGGGCTCAGAAGACCAAGGAGTTAAGCGATGGGCATAATGGACTTACTCCATGGAAATACCGGCGCGCGAAGGCGTCAGCAAGGGGTGAAGAGGGTACAACAGAGAAGTGCACAGAGGGGTAACCTATCCAACCGCCGGGCTGGGAAAGGGGAAAAAACAACTCCCACGAAAGGGGATCAGTACTAGGGAAGATTAATGGGAATGAAACCACGCTGGTTTGACGCATTATAGGAGGGTTCATAAGCGAGGGGGTGCAGACTCAAAGCTCCAGATGGTCGATCTGCACGACGAGATTAGAGAATGCGGGACCCGGGGGGCGGGGGGGAACAACGTTACTTGAAGGGGGTCTTTTCCAGGAAGGAACGTAGGTCCAGAAAGGAGGGTGCACCTGGTTAATGATTGTAGGTTAGTGAAGAAAGCTGGAGCCGACCCGCCGCCAGGTCTCGGTAAAAAAACTTTTTTGGGGAAAAACGCACTCAAGTCTAGCGCGGGGGGAAGGGGGGAGGGGGCTGCTAATATTTGTCTGGAGGAAAGTCACAAGAGAGGTCGACAGGCCACGAAAAGTCAGGGAAAAGCGTACGACCTCGCATGGGTTGGGGTAGCGGAAAGAAAGTCAGACCTGACATGTCCAGCAGAAAAAAGGCTGAATAAACAGCAGAGGGTGGGGGAGTCAGGCTTCAGAGGGCCAACATAAGGCAGTACGGGCGAAGAGGAAAGCGTCTAAAAAAATTTCCAACATGATAGGGTGGGGGAAACCCGAAAACGATTTTCAGTACTTGACAGAAGCTAAAAAAGAGATAACATTGATCCGGACGTCTGGGGAATATTCATACCACTGAGTCAGCTAAGGGGAGAAGGGTTTAATCCTATCATCAAATCACAAACAGGACTTTGAGTCCGGTTAGTCGTGGCAAAAGGATGCCCTGCGGGGGATGGAAAAAGATCTGCAGATCTCTCACAAAAAGGAGAGGAAAGAGGGGGCATCTATGGCAAAGAGAGAAGACAGGGAAAGATAATTCATTAAGAACGCAATGAAAAGGGAACAGGCAAATACGCATGCTGGCGCGGGAAATCAAATCAAAGCTAATCATGGGGACGGAAAATATCCTTTGAAGGTTACGAGATTTCTATAGGGGATTCCGACAAGCGGTTTTTTGTTGGCCCGTGTGGAAAAACCGTGGGGGGCCTAAATTTGTGACGCGCATCGAGCGAAGAGTCGACAATTATGAAAAATCCTGGTTGGAAGGAAAGGAAGCACATGTTTGTAGGGGATATGAGGAATCACGCAAAGGGCAGGAAACTCCGATTGGACTAAGAAAAGGTTATACGGTGTAAAGAGGCGACGAGGGATACTGGATGGGTGGAAGAAGTGGCAACGACCACATCAACGCCAGCCACTAATCAACGCGAAGAGACACCCAGAGGTTCTGCGTCCGGGGAAAAATGATGAAAAGACTACGGAGGGGGGTGAGGAAGTCGCATGGAAGGGAGAATTAAAGGCATCATATTTCTTGAGAGGGGTAAGAGGAAAAGAGGTAAGTTAAGGGGGAAAAAGGGAGGGAGTCGAAGAACGGGAACCTCCTGAATGAGTCTTTCAGGCTCCAATCTTTGTTGTCCCGGATCCGTAAGTCGTCGCAAAAGATTAGAAGGAGAAAGAAAAAAAAGAGACTCGAAAGGAATGATTACATAAGTCCAGAGTCTTCGCGGATGGGGGGTAGGGAAACCTTGGGGAGACCGGCGTTCGGGATTGAAAACTTTCGCTGGGGGGGGAAAGAGGAAAGTAGGGAAAAAGTGAGACGCGAGCAAAAAAGACTGGAGCCGCGAAGGCGAACTTAAAAATAGAATAAAGTAGGGAAAAAAAAAAGGGTGTAGTGGAAGGAGTGGTTCAAGGTGGCGCTGGGGCGGAAATTGTGGGGGGGGGGGGGGCGGTTGCTTAAGAGGGCCATTAGAACAGAGTTGCGGAGGTCGAGAAAATCAAGACGAACTCCTTGTCGGGAAGAGCCAAATTTGCTGAAAGGACAAAGTCAGGGGCAACCAGAAGGTCATAGAGAGAAATGATTCATGTACTATACGTAGCGTCCTCATCGGGGAACGAAAAGTGACTAATTAAGAAGGGGAGATCAGTCCAGCAGACGGGGGAGTCAGTGAAGGACGTACGGCGCTCAGACGTAACCACAACCACTTGGTAATCTCTAAAGCCCAAAACTGACAGACCCAAGGGAAAGGAAAAGGGGACAGGATTTGGTGGAGGGATTAACTAAAAAGAAGGTAAAAGAGAAGGGATGCAGATGGCGACTTAGGGGGGACAGAGAGGAGGGTTGTTAGAGGCGGGTGAGGCGGAGGGGAGGGCGGAGGGGGGGGGGGGGGCAAAAGAGAGGGGTCCAATGGGTGGGCGGGGGAGGGGGGGAGCGGGGGGGGGGGGAGGGAGAGATGCAAGGAGGGCGGAGGGTAAAGGGGAGTAGCTGTCGCAAGGGGGGGAGGGGGGCGTGGGAAGGAGGTGAGGGGGGTGGGGTGGGGGGGAAGGGGAGTTAAGGAAGGAAGGGGAGAGGGGGGGGGGGAGGGGTGGAGGTGCAAGGAGGGGTGCTTGGGAGAAATGAACTATGAGGAATGTGTAGGTGCCTGGAGGAGGGAACGACGGTTGAAGGAGGGGGAGGGGGGGAGGGCCGATAGGGGGAGAAGAGAGTGAAAGGGAAAGGAGGGGAGAACAAGTAGTGGGCTAGGGGGGGGAGTAGCGTGGGTGAGGTGGATTGGGGAGGGGGAAAGGGCGAGGAAGAGCAAAGGAAGTGAGGTGGGGGAGAAGCGGGGGGGACAGGAATCAGGGGCGAAAAAAATTATCACTGAAGGAAGAGGCTTCCTCACTTGTCTCGAAGAATTGTAGGAGGAAAAAGGGATGGGGGGGTTGTTTCCACCTAGGGCCGGAAAACAACGGTGGCAGAATAAAGCCGTCCGCTAATAATCTCTAATGGGAGGTGTATAAGTCCACGTCTGACGCAGGGACAAGCTCAATGTATACTGTCCTGACTATCGGGCAAGGAGTGCTACAGGAAGGGGGAGGGAAATTCCCACTAAATATCGGGGAAGAGGAGAAAACGTCAAAAATGGGCCTTCGGGGCAAACAGGGGAATTCTAAGGAACGAACAATGGGCCCTCTTTGAAAAGGACAAGTTCCGCCATAAAAAGGGTGAAACCTTCCGCAGGGGCCAAATGGAAGTCCGAAACAGGAAGGGTCAAAACAAAACGGTTACGATGGGGGAGAGATTTCCGTCTGCTAAAGCGAATGCGTTCATGGCATGAATCGGGGAAGGAGTTCGAAAAGCGGGGGGTCGTTGGAGGAATTCTCCAAAAGGGGGTTCAAAAATAGATCCGGGAAGAGGGTGTGAAGAAAAAGTCTGGAAAGGCGAAAGGGTTGAACTCATGGAGTAGGCCAAGGATGAACGCTTGTTGGCTGAAAAAGTGACTTGGGAAGGTATCTCGCTAAAAAGGAAGGATAAGATACGGAAAGTTGAAGCAGAAACTCGTGAAGCCGGGAAGAATCGGAACCATGCCGAGAACCCGAGGAAGGAGGAACCATCTGCCTCGTACATTTTGGGGGGAAACCGAAGGACATTGGACACGAAACATGGCGCAAGGAGAACGGGGGGGGTCCGCTCGCAGGGAAGTCTATCCTAAGAGAACGGGTCAAAACATGAAAAGCTCAGAGTTTTAAGTTCAGGGGGACCGTCTCTTTTCAGGGGGCCGTAACGGGGATCTGGGGGGACTGGCAAACTTGAGCCAGTGCTGAAGGTTAACTGCCCCGAAACGGACAAGGATCTTTAGACTAGGCAGTATCGTAGGGGACTTCCTACCCGGAGGAAGACGCAATTAAAAGGGAAGATCAAGAAAAAAGGGAAACATGGGGAAATCGAAGAAAAGGGGGAACGCTCTTATCCACAAGCGGCTCTAATGAATGCGGGAAGGAGCCGTTCTTCAAGGGGGGGACCTTGAAGTGAAGAGGAAAAGGAAAGGGATAACCACACCTAGAGTCCTTGGACGACGTGAAAAAGCCTTCTGAATGAGAGGGGAGGAATCGCCTTCTGTGTCAAGAAGGAAGATGGGCAGGGAGAGCAAAAAATGCGGGGGCTAATCAGTGCGAAGAGACGGTTGGGGCCGAAAGGCGCATGTTGGCGGGACGCGCAGGAAAACAGGAAAGAGAGACAACGGTCCAATTCTTGCCTAGACTTTAGATTCAGGTAGCGGAAAGGTGCCTCGCGGATGGTCGAGAGATATCAGGTTGCAATTCGGCTAAATATTTACAGTCTGGTGAACAAATGAGGGAGGGGTTTCGGAAGAAACGCGGGTGCTGTCAGGGATTGTAGAGGGAGGGGTGCAGAATAACGTAAGGAGGCAAAAAGGCCGCCAAATCGCAAAAAGAGGGAAGGAAAAAAGCGTGAAAAGAGGCACTGACAAGGCGATGCCTAAAGTCACGGGGGCTTACGAAACACAAGGGGAGTCACCAGGAAAAATTACAAGGCCTGTCTCAGGGAAATCCAAAATGGAAGGGGGTAAAGGGGGCACCCCCATAGAAGGGTTGGAAACAAGTTACTAAAAAGCAGGGGGGCTGCCCCAATAGAACCAATAACAAAAACGAAGATCGGAGTGAAATCATAATACTGGAAAGGAGGGGGATGAAACGCGTAGAGATGAAAGGTTTGGAAGACGAACTCGAATTTATCACTGTAAGACAAAGCTCCATTGTTCTCTTCAAGAAAGCAAAATTGCGTAACCCGAGACGCGAACTAAGTATTTGGGGTCTTTCCCTTCAGAACCCACTAAAAAAGGGAATATGGAGGGAGGCGAAAGGGGAGGCTGTCACCGAGGCGACGAACATCTGGAAGCAGCAAAGAAGGCCCGGGCGGAGGTTTAATAAGGGGTGTCCATAAGGTCTGCGTGGGGGAGAAAGCGTTGGAAAAGGAAAAAGTAATGTGTCGGGGGCATCTTCAAACCCGCCAAAACACGAATCAGTTACAGGGCTACCAGAGCTTTGTCGGAGGTGCCCAAAGAAGAAGAACCTAAATCAAAGCAAAGGTGGGGATGAAAAAAAAAAGGAACGAACGTGGGATAATGCAGATCGAAGGACGGCAAAAAAAACCAAATCGTAGGAAACACATGGAACTGTCAGGTGGGAAAAAAAGGGCCATAAACAACCTAGGTCGATAAAGGGGCGTTAAAACAACAAGGAGATTGAAAAAAAGGGGATTGGTGGCATATTCATGGCATGTGCAGAAAGGGCTAAAGCGGGTGGAAACCTTCGGGCTCTCCTAATAATGAGGAGTTGGCAAGCAAACTGACGGAAAAAAGTGGTCATTCCAGGTCAAGGGAATCTCTCAACAACAAAAAAAAAGAGGAAAGGGGCCTATTCATAAATCTTCAACGATCATTACTGGCAGGAGCGTCCACGGAGGGGAAAAGATTCAGGGAAGGTCTGATCCCGAATGCATCAAAAGAGAGCTACATTGGGCAGGAATATGCCTAAACTGAACGGAGCAAGTACTCAAGGTGACTATCTGAAAGTGCCAACGGATCCTTTGTTATGCAAAAAAAAATGGGGGGTCACACAAAGGGGCCTCGGGGGTGAAAAAAAAGAGGGGCAGAGCCGTCATCTTGATCTGCTTAAAGAAGCGGTGGACTGTATAAGAAATCCGGGGGCTGGGAATGAAGGAGAAAAAAAGGACGGTTGAAACACGGGAGGAGAAGCGAAAAAAGGAAGGGGTACTGAGGGGATAGTCGTGAAGGGATAATCTCCAGGGATCGGGTTTGGTCTTACCCCATCAAAAGAAGACAAAAAACGCAGACGAGATGGGGAGACCTGGAAAATTCAAGAAAGCGAAGGAAGGGATCCAATGTTCGCTCCCTATTCCAAGATAACAAGTCCAAGGAAGAAACAGGGTTCAGGGGGAAATACAGGGGAAGGGGTAATAAAAAAAAAATTAAGTACGGAATGGGTCGGGAGGCGCCGCATTATCAAAAACCTTGGCGAGGGGGAAAACGCCAATCTGGAAGGGCTAGAAAGGGAGTAAATCATTCGGGGGCAGGAGAAAAAGATATCTCTCAGAAAAAAAACGAGTAAGAAAATCACACAGTATATGGCAGAGAAATGTCGGTCACGGCGAGGGAGGGTGGGTTCAAGGCCAGTTGGGGCAGCCCTGCGTTCGGAAATTGTAACAATTCTGCTGGGGGGGTTAAAACTTATGAAGGAGCCGCTCAACACATATCCAGAGGAGAAGGGGCATAAAAAAAAGGGACGCCGTGCAACTTTCGGAGCCTCGCCATGGTCGGCAGGAAGTTCACGATGGAACGCTGCCTCCGAAAGGTGGGGGCAGGGAGAAAAGCCAAGGAAGAACAGTGGATTCGTCGAAAACACAGCCTAACACCTTTTTAAAAACAAGAGTCTGAAAACCGAAAACACGTACCCGAAAGGAATCGAGAACGCTGCAACAAGACGCCTGCGGAACCAGCAGAAGAACGGGGAATGGGCACTCCAGTCTCGCGAAAAAGAAAGCAAACAGGAAGAAGGGGAAATGGTGTTTAGACCGCGATCCCACGACTTGCAAGAGCGACTACCCTAACTGCCGAAGTATCAACTGGGGAAGGGGGAGGTTCATCTAGGGAAAACCTGAAGAGAAAAAGAGGAGGGGAAAAAAAAGAACTTAAGTGAAATGACGAAGAGGATAATTGCGGAGCAGCCAGAGCGTGTGGGGATAGTCCGAAAAATTGTCACTACCAAAGCATAATAGAACCGGGGGGCCGAAGAAAAAGTGGAGAGTTCCCACGGGAGGACGGAACGCAGCAATGAAAAGCCTCGGCAGGGGGAGATGGCTGCGAGTCAGGGAGGATAAAACGGTCTAAGATTAATCAGCCGGCCTTCTGAGTCGGGAGGGGGAACTCTGCCAAAAAAAACGTAACCGCAAATGTTGCAAGCGGTTGCCGTCAAATTTAAAACCGGCAAACGAAGGTAAAATTCAAAGGGACCCAAGGGGGCTGTGAGAGCACCGAAAATGTGGGAGGAGGGAAGGAACGTCTACGCTAAGAAGAGGGAGCGACTTGAGACGAAAATCAATTGGGAATTTTCGGGAGCAAGCACTATTTTGCAAAAAAAAGAAAAGCAAAAATTGTGGAATCTCAGACGGTACTTGAGGAGATAGGAAGGAGGGCCAGGATGAAAAGAGGTGGAGGGGGGATCAATTACTTTGTCGGGGGCTCTCACTCAAAAAACAAAACAGAGGTTCCAAAATCAAGTGATCACGCAAAAGCGTGGGAACGTGCCGAGCGGGAAGAGATCGAACTCAAGAAACCGAGCTTCCACAAGACGGCCGCTCTCATGTTTTTGGGAAAATGGCGATTTTCCAAAGAAAGAAAAAGGACATTTAAGGGGGAGAGGGGCGTAGCAGAAGGAAATGCCTCCTAAAAGGATAAACCGGGAAGGCGGCTCAAAACAACAAGAGTTCAGGTATCTGCAGGTGGACCGTCGCTTTGAGGGGTTTCGGGGAAAACGGAGGAGGGGGTGGGGGACCGCTGGCAAAAAAATTGGGTAAAGCCAAGAAAAGGTTTCGCTGCCCCTACTCAAAACAACATGGGGTCTGCGTGCAGAATCTTTCCTTAAGTCCAAAAGCTGAAAGGGAAAGGAAAGCAAAACAGCAGGTGCCGAGGAGTCACAGACATCGACATTAGCGCGTCAGAAAAGGTACGCGAGTATACGCAAGGGTCGCGATGATTTCAAGCCTAAGGATAGGAAAGGGGGGCAGTATTAATGGAGTGAAAAAGTGTCATTCCCCTTTCAAACGTCATAAAAAAAGGCTCACTATTCGGAAAAAGTTGATCCAGAAGGAGGAGACGACAAGGACAAAAGACTGAGGGGGGCAAGATTATGGTTTAAGAAAAAGCAGGGAAGAAGAAAAGATGAGAATGCAGTTTCGAGAGCAGTTCCCATTATCATTGAGGGGGAAGGCGCTGTTAAGAAAGAGCGCGGAGGCGACAAAGACGCCGAACCGAAAAATCTCTGGGAAAAAGAAGAGGGGGCTAGGGTCATGACGGCACCAAGCGGACGTGAAGAAGGAGTGTCGAGAGGAAGAAGGGAATAGAAAATCATTTCGGCAGGTCTGGGGAATGTGAAAAGATGGGGGGGGAGGCATATCTGTGGATGATAACTGGATTCTGGATTCTCGGGGGGGGGCTACGAAAGGGATATATCGGAAAAAAATGGCAGCCAAGGAATGACCATCCGAAACATAGTGACGCGATTCACCGCTTCGATTCTCGGGGGAGGTAATAAAGGGGAAGGCGGAATATGGGATGAACAGGCTGCGTCATGACAGAAGCTGGGCAAAAGAAGATAGTCAAGAACGAGTTCCTCACCATCGAAAGGGGGACAATTATAATCCTACCTCCTTTCTGAAAAACAATTAACATACCCAAAGACATCGGGGGGAGACGGATGAATGAGGGGAGAAAAGAGGTTGGGGAAAGGCCGGATACTAGGGAGACAAAAAAAAAAGAAGAGGTCCGGGAACTGCAAAGAGAAGGCCTGCACTACTCCATCATGAAGGTTACTTTCCCTAATCTACGTTCCAAGGGGAAGGTATGTGGGTGGAGGGACACGGCTCCTTCCTTCAACGGGGAAAAAAAGTCTGAAAGGGAAGGGATAGTTCTTTTTTGACCTTCGCGAATCTGGAGGAACGACCGCGCCAGGCTGAGTGGAAGGAACTTTTTTTCCTACAAAAAGAGAAGTGGGAGGGGGAGGCGGAGGTGGGCGGAATTCATCCCGATAAAGGGGATGAAGTCCCCGCACGACTAGAGTGGGAAGTCTACAACGCTTTTGTGAGGCAATCGACTTTCAAGTGGCCAATAGTCCCCCAGCTCTTCCTCGCAATTTAAACAAAAGCGAGGGATCCGGAGAACCGACAATGTCAATAATGCGATCAAGATGAAGGCGTCTTCGCCAAGGAGGTCACCATGCAATGTCGGTTGGGACCCGGGAGGAAACAACCGGAAAGTACGGGTTGCAGAGAGAACCAGCAAAAAGATACGGGGGAGCATTATTCATAATAAGAAAGGACACTAGAATTCTCGGTGGTGAAGCCAGTCCTCATCAGAGAAGTCTGTTTTGCAATCCTAATACGTTGGGGGCAAGGATAAAGTCTCAGAGGGGGTGACTGCAAAATCTCGAGACAACTTCAAACCACGGGAGGAGGGGGGAAAGGAGAGAAAGCGATTCAAGAGGCGCCGATCAGGGGAGGGGTACAGGATCAATTTGAACCGACAGGCAAGAAGATGGAAGGGGGAGGAAACCGGCTAAATAGAGCAAAAAGGAGGTCATCATTTTTCCTATTAAGACCAAAAAAGGGAAGGTCAAATGTTAGCAAACGGAAAAAATCTGGATAAAACGGGGGGGGAAAACAAAAATGGAAAAAGTTTGCAAAAAAGGAAATTTGCCTCATGTGTGAAAGCACGATTTCATGCAGAAAGGCACTGAACGGAGGCTGAGGATGGACGCGGAGAGGTTACCGAGACGTGAACCAACGGAGGGGTGGGAAGGCTAGGATGAAGGCACTATGCTGGGGGGGGAAAGGAGACAGGCATTGAAGGGGAAAAACAAAAGATGTAGCTGGAAGGAGTGCCGAGGCGACTGGGAATCGGGAGGGCGGCACAGGCATTACGCAGCAAAAACGAACATAAAACCAAAAAAACCAATACTTGGTAGTGCGGGGGGAAAAAGGTTAAAGACGACCTGGACGCGTGTTGACGGCATCCTAGGGGGCAAAATCCATTCAAGCAAAAAAGGGGCTCAAAAGAAATGAAAAATTGTAAACAAAATTAAATAACGGGGGATTAGCGCGGAACGAACTCCTGAATGGCGGGCGAGAGAAAAGTAGAGTTGAAGTTCCCGGCATCCTTCTTGTTCGGGTAGCAAAAAAAAGGCAGCAAAGCAAAAAAAGAGACAGACATAAAAGGGGAAGGGACACTACGGAAGATGGATGAGGACGGAGTTGAAATGGGGTAAATTGGGGGGGCAGCACGCGGGGGAGGGGGAAGAAAAATTTTCACCACTTGCGCGGGGGGTTGACAAAACAATGATGTGAACGAAAAAATAACCGGGAGAAGGAGAGGTGGATGAAAGGGCGAAGGCGAACTGGGGCTACCATAGAGAGAAACGTAAACTCACCGCGCAGGCTTGCAGTGGGAGGGTGAAGAAAAGTCCCCCTCTGCAGAATGGTGCGCAGGGGGTGGTAATTCGATGGAGGAGCTCCAAGGGGAGGAAAAACAAACCTCAACCTTTCGGGAGGAAACTAAAAGATTTCGAAAAGCTAAACATCATTGTGAAAAACATGTCCCCAATAGGGGACTGCAGGGAAACGTACGTCTCACAGAGGAGAATGGACCATACTGGGATGAAACAAAAAGGGGACGGGGGCGCTTTCTAAAATGGGTCAAGTCATGTGGATTATTTTGGAGAAGCAGAAAAAAGGACCATAGTGGACGAGAGCCCCAGAACGCGACCAAGTTTAGTCTCAAAGGAAGTTTTTTAGTCGACAGAGAGGGAAAATCGGGAGACGAGCCAGGCAGGCGGGAACTGCCCGGATTCAGTGCGTTGGCAAGAATAAGCGGGGTTAGGGGAAAAAGGAGGGAAACGCAAGGAACAGAGATACTAACTTTGCAGACATCGGCAGCCCCTTCATCCGAAGATGAGGAATAATATCTCCCGGCGGAAAGGCCGAGGGATAAGGACCTGTTGCCGGAACACGGATATGGGGGGAGTGTCGTGAATAAAGGGGTCAATGAAGGAAAACACGGATGAGAGTCGAAAACGATCAGCCGGCATTGTTTCTTTCTGGGAGGGGCACTAACTTTTTCAGCCAAGGAAACAATGAAAGCGGTCAAGGAAAAGGACCCGAAGAGACCGTAAAAAAGCGGCAACGGCAAGGCGAGGGAACGGGACAGTTGGAGCAACTCAAGGACCTTGCAGAAGGGGGGTAATTTCTTCTTCTAAGAGGAGAGGATGAATGATCTTCCAATTAGTGACTTTCTTTGAAGGGAGGGTTGAAATTCGCCGGCACTGGGCAAAAGGGAGAGCCGCCAGGGACTCAATCCGTGGGACTGGGACAAAAAGTCGAAAGGATTCCAGGGGGCTGTACATTTCAGTGG
>Ga0179593_1474351_pt1 | contig 19424 bp, 19 predicted proteins | sample CZODoug2_1_08_16_FD_185931 | JGI IMG/M metagenome (GOLD analysis project Ga0179593, IMG submission 185931) | Vadose zone soil fungal communities from Angelo Coast Range Reserve, California, USA - CZODoug2_1_08_16fungal (PacBio error correction) | ecosystem: Environmental > Terrestrial > Soil >...
CTCAACCTAAGGTGTAGAATCGGTAGAGGGATCTTGCGGCAAGGAGGAGGGATTTCATAAATAAAAATTGGCGAAACATTAGTTCCGACAAGAACCAGAAGGAACTGGCGAAAAACCGCAGGGAAAAAGGGGGGGAGATGGCTCATGAACCGGAAGGCCGTGTTAGGGGCAGAGTCCGCGAGAAATAGATATAGGTTACCTATTGCAGGGGTTGGAGACAGGGGAAATATATGGCCATTAGAGGAGTGGGGGGGAAAGAAAATGGGGATAAGCAGACTATGGGGAGGGCACGCGGCCGCCCTCAGGTCAGGGGACTGCAATGGGACTCTCGCAGGGGGGGGGGAACGTGGCTGGCGTCCCGGCTGCATCAGAAGAGAACGGTCGAGAAGATCACTGGAGTGGGCCGCAGCAAGTTTTGGGAGGAGGAATGCTAAAATCTTTAGCCATTTGGCAAACCCAAGTTGACGGTCGATAAAGGCCCGTACAACGGGGAAAGGACTACTGGTTAAGGGGGGAAGTGACCAAAGGGAACTACTCTTCCAACGAAAAAAGCAGACTCGAAACTCGACGAGTCTGTGAAGGGCGGTACAGGGGCGAACACCATAACGAATCGCTACCGTAAGAAAGTAAAGTCCGTGCTCGAGAAGAGGGGAGGGAAGTGCACAGACAGGAAGCCGAGGAACGTTACAGAGGGGCAAAAATCAGCAGGAAGCCCCGCTGCAGCTGATGAAAGGCCTCATCCGCACGAGAAACGTGGGTTGTCTCAAGAGGGAAAAAAGCCACTAGGGACACATTGGAAAGGCACAGGATCTGACCAGCAAGGGGGGGCTTAGGCCGTAGCCTGGGATGAATCAAAAAGGCGCCATGCGAAACGTGGTTGGAGGACCTCAGGAGGATACCACGGGGATCACAACAGGGGGTTTCAGATATAAAGAGGACCTACGTTGTCCTATCCGGGGAACTCAGGTTAAGCAAAATAGGAAGAGGAGTGATCCCTGCTTTTTAACCGGAAAAAAAGAACGTAGTAGCTCCCTGACACTGGGTAGAAGGTCAGAAGGTACGGATAGATGAAGGATGGGCCATACATCTGAACAGGGGAATGAAAACTATCTCAGATCTTAAAGCCTAAAACAGGAGGGCGTCTGAGGAACATTAGTGTTTACTCAGGTCGTCGCGAAAGTGAGAAAGGGGCTTCTAAAAGGTTTCCTTTAGCTAAAACGTGAGATGAGCTTAGACTTGAGGTTCAGAGGGGGGGGAGGACCTCCTTTTATTTTAACGGTACCAGAGAAGAGGTCTCACACAAAAAATTATTGAGGATAGAAAAGTATAGATAAGGTAGCTCATTTTCCACCAAAAAGGAGGGTGACTTTTTCTTTCCCCAACGACTAGAAGAAAATCAAACAAGCCTGCTTGACGGCACCCGGAAAATCTCCTCAACTGGAAACTAGGATAGAATACACTTAAACAAGCATTTCAAAAGATGCTCGAAACACCGATGTTTAAGTGAAAGATACAGGGGCTAGTCACAAACTAGGTCCCGGGCAAGCGCTCTATCCTTAGAGAATACAGTTTCCGGTGGAGATCCAACGGGATCGTTGTGCGGGAGCCTGAAAAAAGGAAATGCGCTCTATTGGAACACCGGGCGGCAAAGGATAGTATCACGTCACGGAAAGGAAGAAATGCCACAAAGCGTCTTGGCTCGCCTGGTCTTCCGAAAGAGGAGGCAGGAACAATTCCTTCGTGCTTCGGGGCGCGGGTATCACCCAGGAAGGCCTTCCTCGCCAAGAATTCATAGTCACGTTTACTCAAGGACCCACTTTGCCCTCTGTGGGACGCCTTGGACAGTTGAGAAAAACAGGAGTTCTTGTCCACGTACTCCGGATTCTGGGCGCACTGCATCATCTCATCTCGTTGGCAGAGAAGGAGAGGTAGACAACAGTGGAGAGATCTAGACTGTATTTGATCTCTAAAAACTCTTAGAGAGATGAAGATTTCCAAGTCTGCAGTAATGCTCTAGGGCCGTCGAGGAAATTTTTCCGTGGCACTCCTTAAAAGTTCCTGAGAAGCGATTTGGCTCTATCTGAAAAGGTCGTACGGTTAAAATATAGGGGTTCCCGGGGGAAGAAACACCTCACCCCAAACGTGACCGGGACAAAGGTGACTGGACGGCCGAGACCGTCCATCTGTTGTCAAAGGGAGAGGGAATTCACAGAAGTTTGAAAGGGGGCCTAGCTTGAACGCCACAAAATGAAAGGGGTCGTCTCAACATCAGAACCGGAGATTATCTACAAGAAAGCCTCTATTGCCTGAGGATTCAATGCAGCGGCCAAACAATGTAGCTTCCATGTAATAAAATGCCCTTTGCTTAGGATGCTCTTTCCTCAGAAGGGGGTCTTCTGCGGACGAAAATGATACAGCACTCCTCGCCTTCCAGAGAGCCTGGTAAATGGGGAAGAGACAATCAACTACTACTCTTTCATCACCAGTCTAGTCGGAGTAGACGAGGGTACTAGTTGCACACGCCAAGTTACGGGTACGGAGCCACTCGACAAAGTGAAGGGGGGGGCTTCTACAGCCTACGTGAGGGTTTGGCACTCATGATGGCATGGACATAGCAGATGCACCGGGAGAAAATAACCTCGAATTGAAAAAAAGAGACGAGCCCGAGAGAATAAAAAGGGGCTGGGGCTCGCGGGTTACTTGTAATGAGAGACGCGTCTCTTCCTCTCTTCTACTTTACGTTTTGGGAATATCCTGGAAAACAAGCTCACACGTAGGGGTAACAGTTATTTCAAGCTCTCAAATAAACGCGGGACAATGAATAAGGAAAACAGAAAACGGATGAGCTTTCAAGGGAGATTCGTACTTGACGACGGGGATCCCGGCGCCAGGTCTGAGCGACGGGGGGGGGTTAGGCGGGAGGGGATCTGCGGGACGAGGGGAGAAGAACGCTTGGGGGCCGGAGAAAGTGCTGGCCTTCGGAGGGGGAGATCGCACCGGACTGCCACCCCAAAAAAGAAGAAGGGGAAAATCAGGGCTCGTGGATTTCCAGTTCGATCAAAAGGACTTAGGGGGGGGGGGATGGCGGCACGACACGCCGGAGATGGCAACAAGAGAAAGGACCCCCACTTTCCTCTCCGCCCTGGACATCGACGTCCTCTCCTCTCACTCGGTCTTCCGCCATATGCTTAAAGTTGGGCACTTGACTCCTCCGATCTTGTCCACTGCCTGGCCGTCATCGTGGAGCCAAAAACCTTCATCACGGTATCATATCCTGGCCGAGGAGGGAACCAGCGACGGGTCGGTGATGACCGTATCCGCATAGAGCGATCCAGAATCTTCCCGAAGGAAAAGAGGCTACATCTTTTGTAGGCTCAACTACTTGCGGCAGGGGGGGGAAAAGTGAACAATGAGGGGGGGTAATACGGAAGGGTATCATGGTAAGCTAGTCCACATTTTCCATAGAACTCGTCTAGATGAGTTTGGAGGGATGGCCGATCTGGGTACCGAGATTCGCCCCCGGGATCAGGATCAGGTGGAGGCTTTCCTAGGTACACGCGAGGCGGAAAAAAACGGAGCATCAGCTTGTGACATCGCGTGTTGCCTGGCTTGATCTGCATGCTCGAGGGGCTGAAATGTTTGGCCTGGTTATGATCTCCTCCAGCTGCTCATCAGCCACTTCTCTGGATTCGGGCTGCGTGTTGACTAAAAGCTCCTTCTTGGCCTTCCGGGTGTAGAAGCGAACCACGAGTGCCTCTTCCGGTCGAAGGTCCCTCTCAGACACTGTGCTTGACCGAGGCCCAACCGAGGCGTTACCAGAAGCCACCCCGGGGCCTCGGGGTTCCAATTAGCGGCAGAAAGGGGAACGGAATAGACGGGCAAGCAAGGGGTTAGACACGGCGATTTCTCCACGAAGATAGCGAATCGGGTCGAGGGCGGGAGCGTCGGAGTAGGAAAAAACCAAAAGGAACGGGTCCATCCTATTACGGCTCGACCCCGAACGAAAAGGCTTAGATCATACATCCGAGGAACGAGTCTACGAGTGGAAGAAATTGTTCAACCTCGATAGAACTAAACGGTCTAAAAAATGGTGTCTCTAATTTGGTTGATGCTGAAAAAGGAACTTAAAACGATCTGGTCCTCTTTGGGGCGCGTCTTTTCTATGTTGTCCCAAAGGGTGGAACAAGCACAACTGCGATCTTTAGGAAGGGCAGTTCTCTACCCCTGTGTGCTGCGAGTGAGGTGCCTGGGTCTCGTCACACACCATACTACAGACTTTCCACGAGTGGAACTCTTACAACCAAACAAGCCGGGTGGCCACGCATCCACGCTCCGTACTCTGCGTGCAAAACAGGGCGCGAGGGGGTGCAACCAGGGCTTCCCTCATGGGGCCCCCCACTGGGTACGGCTTCGGCATGGTGGTCTTTGTACCGGAAAAAAATACCATAGGCAGGGAGGGATGCGGGCCTGGAGCAATCTCTCCGTATCGGCTGGTATGCGTCACAAAACGTACAAAATAGGGGGGGGCAGACTCCTCATCCCGGGTTCTCTCGGACCACCAACACTGAGGGCTTAAAAGAAGAAGACTAGAGATAACGCCGAGCTTCTTCTTGTATCCGAAAAATAAGATTTGGGGGGGCATCTGCGGTGAGAAAGGACCTCGAAAAAATAAGCGCTATGCCCCCGGTCCAGAATCCCGAAATAACGAGGGGTAATGGTCAGGTCACAAGAAACAAGCCTCCCTTGGGTCCCAGAGAGGAGTCGAGAATGTTTACAAAAGCTGTTGCCAAACGAACCTCCATCGAGGGCGAGTGCAAACCTAGACCAGACAGACCCGGTACTTGCTTCGAACTTGACTAGCCCTTAGACATTGTAGCAGGCACTCATTCTCTCGCGATCCAGGGTGCATGTTCAAAGTGGGGCAAACCAAACCGCCGTCCTCCCCAGAGACAAGATCGGGGGGCGTAACATGCAAACCACGTAGATAAAACTCCTATAGGGGGCTTGTCAGAATGAGATTTAACCCCACGACCTTCCCAAAGATATAATACCGCTTAGGGACGAGGATCTTCTTACCGAAGAGGAGAAGAAGAAAGAGTTACTAGTGGGGGGACCTTCAGGGTGTTGAATAGAAAAAAGGAAGCGACCCGAGCCTACCGCTTGACGAGAAAAGCGTAGTAAAAGCTCGTGAGACCGACTTTCTTTCCCGTACTATCCGGGCAGGGACTGGACTGATAAAGAAAGAGACGGTGGTATGATAAACGACTCGGGGGGTAATCGGCATCACCGGGGGGAGAAGGGACCTGGACTCGACCAGAAACTTCAATAAAGGGGGGAGGTTGAGCGCCACAGGATGCAAGGGGACTGTATTATACCCTCGGGGATCCTCTCTGGAAGGCCAAGGGGATTCGAGAAGCACCTTCCCCCCGACTTAAAGAAGAGCCTCGTAGAAGGACAAAAGAGGGGCCTCTTATTTCTTCTAGAAAAAGGCGACCTAGATGCACGAGGAAAGATGACCACAACTACTAAGCGCCAGGGGGAGGTCAGTCTGGTCAATCTGGAGCAAAGAGTAGCAACTTCACCGCGAAGGGGTCTGGACACATGTTACAGTCGGGAGAAGGAAAAAAAGGTCCTAGATCAAAACCATTGAGGGCGACGCACAGGCGCACTCAGGGGAGCCAAAAGCACTTTGCCTGGGCGCAGATCGTTCCGCTGGGAGAGGATTGCAGGGGTAAAGGCCAGAACCATATCTAGGGGAGAAATCTAAAGGTAATTAGCCGAGGTTGATCAGACACGAGGAGGAAACGTGTGAAGTATCTTCCCTAGGGGAATCACAGATAAGGGAGGGGAGTTCCGCGACAGGGAACGTTATAAGGACCGTTGCAAAACCAGGGTGTGAAGGCGGGAAGGGAAGTTCCAAGAAGGGTTGCGCCTCAACAAAAAGAGATAGAGAAAGTAAAAAAGTCCCCAAACTTATTGGTCCATGCGGGCGGATCTCACGCCATATATGGAAGGGAGGTGATCCCAACCCCAGGGAAATCTCCTCGCCAGCAGAAAGCAGCCGAAAACCATGCTCGCCCGACCATGTGACAGGGGGAGCCCTACAGGAACTTAGAGGCAGAATCTGAATCCTTGGTCGAGGCTGAAAACAGTATTCATCCTTCATAGGGGGTGTAAGATAGGGGGGAAAGAAATTTCAAAAAAGATGTTGTGACAAGGCTACCACCCCGGCACAGGACCGAGACGAGACAGTCGCTTCTCATCCCCTAAGAGTCAAAACCAGCAGGGGGAGAGGGAAAGCGGCTCGATCTAGGAGTCAAAAAAGAGAGGGTTGACTTTCGAAAGGAGAAAAAAGGGATGGCTCCAGCATGTACTATTCCAACAGACCTAAGATAGGAGAAAAAACGACGCAATGTGTGTGAGCTTGGGATCATGAAAAATAAGACGGTTAGGGCACTCGTCAACTCTATCCCAGGGGGAAGGTATGCCCGTAGTCTGCTGTCTAAAGGTAAGCATGGCCACTAGGAGGTTGTGGAAAGCGAACTAGGGGGGGGACATGTTTATTCACATCAGCAAAAAGGCTTGAGGAAGGGTAAGCGGAAATCATTGGGGGTACGAAGTGGGAAAAATCCTAGGCCCGTACGCCTAAGGAGCCCCTCGATGTAATATCCTTGGAGGGGAGGGAGGAAGAAGAATCGGTGATAATTTATAAAAGACGAAACTGGGCAACAGCAGGGAAATTGATTCGTTCGGGGGAAGAATTGCCGGGGCAGGGATATTTTAAAAGAAGTGGATTCCTGTTCCCTACTATACCCCAAGGGAGGGGAACATACTCTCTAAAACAACACTCAGCAGGAAGCCCTGGTTCTCAGGGAGAAGAAGAGGAACACTGGGGGCATAAGCCGGAAATCGAAATCACTACGATGTCAGATGCGATCAAATACCTTTGAGCGCACACAAGTATACAACCTCTAGTGAACAGCTCGAAAGGATTGAATGCCGCATCCGGAGAAGCGTCCCTAACTGTTGATCCGAAAAGGATTCCAAAACGAGGAAAATGGGTACCGCGGAAAAAGGACTCTGCCCTCGCTGGATGAGGCCGCCTTTGAGAGAGGAACGCCTGAAAAGGGTTGCGTTGCACTCAGAAAGGGGGGGGGACGAAAATTCGTTAAGAAAAAGGGGGGTCATAGATCTAAAAATGGGGGAGAAACGATCCGGGTCCAGAGGAACGAGAAGAGGGCTCACTGATTGGGGAACGAAAAAGGGCGAACTCTTTATCCTGAAGGACATGTAGCTAATTACGGGGACGCGCGCTTTGAACTGAAGAGTAGGGAAATAGAAGAAGGCTATCCGAGTCCGGAAAACTAGGGGGCAGGCCAGGGGGAAGGACGGGGGGGTTACGAAGCGTACGCGGCGTGGCAACCAGGGACGAGGGGGGGGGAAATTGTCACTCTACAGAGGGGGACGTGATCTGGAGGCTTTAGGGTCCTCGATCCAGAAGTTTTAGTGTGGCCACCGAGCAGACACGTCAGCACGGAGAGAGAAAAAAAAAACACTGTATAGGAGGACAAAAAGAAGGAGCGGATGACGGGTGGCCACCTCAAAAGGGAGGGAAAGGGAAAGAACCAAGACTCGCCACCAGAAGAATCCTGCGGGAGAGAAAAACTAAATACAAATACGAACCAAAGTGCAATATACTCTCTCCGACGCGAAAAAAGGGGATAAAAACATCATGTCATCTAGACGACCGAAGTTTGGACTGGGAGATATCAGGCTGATGCACGAAGGAGGGAAGGCCAATCGGCGGTCACATCAGTAATTCTAGAACACGGGGGAATGAGCCCCGTTAGATTGCAGGGCGAAAAAAAACGGGACCAAAAGAGCGGGGAGAAATTATGGAAGGGAGAGGATCCTTTCGATCTATGCAAAAAAACAGCGTTTCGTGATAAAACCTTTGTCTTCCGAAAAGCAGGGAAAGGACCAAGAAAACAAAGGAGAAGCGAATGGTTCGAGGGAGTCACAGAAACGGCACTCTTCCTACAAAGGGAAGGAAGTTGCTGCCGAAAAAGGGGGACAGAAAATAGGTGGAAGATGTCCTCTTTCATAAACCAGGCGTGCCGACGCTACCGGAGGAAAGCGCGTAGGATCAGGTCAGTCTTTCGCCGGATTTCGACCGGGAACGCTCACTGTCTTGGGTTGAAGAGAAAGAAAGGAGGAAGGGGGACTGAAAGCTTCATGAAGGGAAAAAAAAAATCGAGATGCCGTCTAAAAAAGGGGGAAAGCCGTAAAGGCCTGAGAGTCAGAGTTTTAGGGATAGGCGGAAACATTCAAAACGTAGGGGAAGGATAGGGGGCAACACCACTTACAAACTCAAGGGGGAATCAACTGTTGAAAGAAAGGAAGCCGGCCCTTCAATCTTTTTCCCGGGCGAGGGGATGCCATCTCCGGACACGACAGAATGTCTGGCTTGAGCACCATCAAACGTATTCTCTAACCGGGGGCAAAAAAAAAAAGGTTTCAGAAGGGACGGTAAGGCAAGCAAGACACCACCTTCTAGCGAATAAATACAACGGGGGAGGTCGCGGGAAAGAAGAAGACACCATCTTCTTAGGGAGCGAAAACTTCCACCCTCAATCCATTACACGAAAGAGTGAAAACATTTTCTGCAATAACCTACTACGCAGGAGCCCCGGCTCGGAGGCTCAAAGAGGGGAAAAAGTTGTCAAAGTCCACGCGGGGGGAGGGTAAAAAATAACAAGCGGCTGTCGCGTTCACCGATCAGTGAGAGGGCTGGGGAACTTCCGGCGCCAGAGCAGGAAGGGAGAAAACCGACTAATTTCCGAAAAGAAGAGGGGGAAAAAAGAAGGAAAGGCGGTGCTCTGGGAGTTTGTCAGGTGATGAAGAGGTCAAGCGAGGGCGGAATGGCGGGTGGGGAAAGGAAAGGACGGCTTCACAACCGCGTGGGTGGACGGCAGGTCTGGGACACAACGAGCTAAAAAAAAGCGGCGTACCGGGGGCAAACGAAACCAGGATGCCAGCTTGACGAGGGGGCTAAGGTTCAAGGATGAAGACGAAAAGGGCGAGGGGAGTACTGGGGGTAAGAATGATCGCGGGCGAAAGGTATTAAAATCTTGGGAATAAATAGGGCATATCAAGAGCACCGAAGCTGACCAAACCATAAGGCCTCGGTTATTCCTGAGGAGAGGGCTGCACAAGAGCACTGGAAAAATAAAGAGGAAAACATGGCCGAGAGGCAGAAGGTCCTCTCAGGGGAGCAAGTCTTCCGTTGCACGAATGCCGATAAGGAAACCGCCGTCCGAGGGGGGTCGTCCCATTCGCGCTGGAAGAAGGGGAGATTGCTAAATAGGGCTGGGGCGGGGTAAACCGTGCTAAAAAAAAAAGCGCCGTAGACTAATATGAAAATCAATTGACAGCCGGGTTAGTCTCGAAGGGACGAAATGTGCGTCGAGAAGGAGGTGGTTATCAAGAAGAGAAACTCCGGTCAACTGGGTTTAAAGCAAAAATGCGAAGAAGTGAGACTCTGACTATGAGGGGGCCGATACTCGGAGCCCCATAGTAGTTTGGGGCGAACCGGGAACCAGGACCGAGATGCGACCGGGTATAAGACCTCCTTTTCAAGAGCGTGGGTATTCTCTGCGCGATGGATGAAAAGTCAGGGGGGGCATTGACTAAATCGGGCGCCAAGGAGTCATGCACTCGAAGGAGTACGCGTGGAAAATCCGCTTGAGGGCACCTTCATGTGGGAGAGAATTTACGTCAGTAAAGGTCATGAAAGCGTCGAAGACGGAGGGGGCATATTAAACGCGCGATTCAGTGATAAGCAGAGGCTCTTCTCCATTATAGGAAGAGAAAGAGACGGGACTCTCCGGCAACGACTTACGTACCAAAAAAAAACGGGGGAGACATCTATAGAGACGATATAATCTGTTGAGTCGGATGGGATAGAAGCGTCAACACCCAAAGGTGGGGACTGGGAAACGCCGAGTACTTGCTCAAAACGCCTAGAAAAGCCTCGTCGAGTGGATGCGGCTAGAGAATAAAAAAGCCTTTAAAAGGTGTTGTGAACGATAAGCTCCCTGAGGAAATAGACTTTTTTTAGATAAAAAGGTTTAAGTGCTAAAAAGTAACAGTTTGAGAGTCACTATGGGGGTCTATGTGGGGATTGTCGTCGGGGTCAACTTAAAGAAGTGTTTTGAAAAAAGTGTAGGCCCTCACAACTTAGGGTCTTTTAGGGGGCGTCTATCAAAGTACTCTGTTAAAGGTTTAGCGACTCCACACCTCAGCAAGTTACAGTAGCTGAAGATTGGTCCACTGAAAACGATAGTCGTAGGTGAGGTGGGCAAAGCGGGTCCTCACCATTACGGAGACTAAAAAGGATTAGGGACCAAAAGTACTCGGGGGTGTGACCCTGAATGGGAAAAGAAAGAGTATGTCGAGATGCCACAGTGGTCATCGAGCTGAAAAAAGACTCGGTTCTAGAATAAAACTCTAACAGACAAAAAGGGGAAGGAGAAGCCTCAATCAGATCCCAGGGGTAGCTCGATAAAAAAAAAAAAACAACTTTTATATTAAAAATAAGAGATATAAAAACGATAGATGAGTCTATAAGAAGATGGGCATGGCGAGTGCGACTAATCGAACCAAGTAGAGCGATGTACCAGGGAAAGAGAAATGAAGAAGGGGAGGGGTCAAGGTCCAACAAAAACCGCTGGAAAGTGAAAAACTCGGGGATACTCTGGAACAAGGGGAGGAGGACAGACTGCCGATCGATTGGGGGAGAGTGAAAATTTCCTCAAGAAAGACAAGTACATGAAAGGAGGGACTTCACTGCGACGCAGCCAAGTGGGGGTTAATTCGATACAGAGTCATGTACACTGGTAGACACACGAAGACGAGCCAATCAAACCGAGACAGTCGGTGGTTCTTGGTGAAGAAAATAAAAGAAAAATGCGCGCACAGCCGAAGAAAAAATCGAAGGGAAAAACCGCACACGGCAATGCCGTAGGAGGGAAAATAACAGAATGGCATCCGACGGCTTCGGCCTAGGGTCGGAACGCGGGAAAAAGTAATTCGTGTGTGGAATGAACGTCGAAGCGACTGAACAAGTCTCCTCCCCAGGAGAAATAGGGAAAGATCGGTCAGTGAAGATCTGGGGGAGTCAAGTTCATTGTCAGAACGGGAAGCTTTACTAGCCTTGGATGTCACTAAGAGGAATACTACCAGAAGACGGGGAATGACCTTTCCTCGACCCGAATCCAGGAAAGGTAAGGTGGTTATCTTATCGGACCCTGCGGGGCGAGAGGAGAAAAAAAGAAAAAAAAAGACAGGAAGCGATATCCCTCTTAATAGCGAAGTGAGGGAAACCAGGCTTTCTTCTAGAAGAAGAAAAGGCAAAAGGACTTGCATTCCTAGAGGGCGAGATAAAACACTCTGAGTGAAAAGGGAGGTAGTCTTACCACTGGGAAATCCAAGAAAATCAGTACCTGCGAACAAAAAAACTGAGTGACAGCAGGGGAAGAGTCATCTTACAAAAAATCTTAAAAAGCTCCTTAAATCCTCCCTGCTAAGGTGGGAAAACACAGTTGACCGGCTGGACACTTATTACAGGCAAACGTAGAATAAACAAAGCCAAGGAGAGACTCAAAAGTAGCACGGGAAGATATCTCCCTCTCGTCCGGGGAAAAGTGGCAAGATAAGGATCGTCTATTACAGCACGGTCAGACTACACGTTTATCAGGATGCCGGAGCTGTCTCCTCTTGAAAATAACGCATTATTAAGGATGGGTCAGCTCTTCAAAGCAAGGAGTCCTTGATGGATTCCAATACGAAACTGAAGTTCAGAGAGTGCCAGGTGAGGAATTCTTTCAGGTTCATAGTGAAACGAAAAACCGAAGGGATCGAAAGGAAAGCCACGAGCAGAGGGGGGAAGGCCAACGGGACGATAGCAAACCATATCAGGAACGCAGGTGAGCCCACCCGCGGATAGGATCATGAATAAAAAACCTAACTACCACCCAAGGGGAGCCCGTGTCTGCCTTATAAGAAATGACTTACTCGAATCAGAAAAATAATCAAATCTAGGTCATTCCCGCGCGTTTCATCAGAGATCGAACTATCTGTTTGGGAAAACAAACGGGATACAAGGGGGTTTATGCTAAAAAGATCAGAAAGACAAAAGAAAATTAGCCCTAGAGGAAAAGGGAGGGCTCTGAGGAAGGGCTGAACTCTTTACCCAGAGGGGGAATGCTCGTTCGAAGAAGATGAATTGAAGAAGAGGTCGTTACTTGGCTTCCGGACGGGGAGAGGGGGCGTCACCTAAGGACGTGAAAGAAAAACCAAAACTTAGTGTGGGGAGACCGGACGGGACAAATTTTGGGTCTGGCGAGACGTGAAAGTTTTTTAAGCGGGAAAGAGACTCAAGTATAGCCTGTGATGAAGTCGTCGTGATAGAATGTGTCCATTCGCTTCAAACTATTATGTTTAAGTGGGGGTCTTCCTCAGCTATTTGAATCCCTAGCATAACGGAAGACTACATTGGGAGCGGCAGCATTTGGGGCAAACTGCCGTCCTCTGTAAAGTAAGGAGGCTTTACCTTTCTGCTAAAAAAAAGATCCTGTTCTGTAGTGGGGGGAGCACGCCGGAAAATTAGGTGTGAAGATGGGAGATCGGGTCCCTTTCCAAAAAAGGGCGCGGCAGTCCCTCAAAGGGCCCGCAGGAGCGTGGGGTACCTTTTGGAGGTAAAAGGGGCTCTTCCCCCGAACAATGGAATCTGCGAACAAGACAGGGGGAATGGGGGCCTTGTCAAGCGTCCCTTGGTGGCAGGGACCATCATCGTCGCTAAAGGCAGAGATTTGCCTCTAGACAATAAGAGGGAGTATCGATCACATAAGGGTAAACGGGAAAAAAAAAGTTCGAGCGCCGAGAGGCGAAAGGGTTAAAACAGAGCCGGCACGAAAGAGCCTTTTTTCGAAAATCAAGAGGCCCCCCAGGTAACATGGAAACGGAACGAAGACCTATTCCTCTCTTGCTGAGGCCGGTAAGGTTATACGAGAACAGGAAAAGAACGAGATTTGTTGCGGGGCCTAGGGGGTACGAGGCTTATCCACTAACCTCTGTGGGGGGGGGGAATGGAACCGCTTGGAATGAAGGGGAAACGACCGGTACTAATAAGGGAGAGAGTGCTGCAAATCTTGGGGGGAAACTCAGAAGCTTAACGCTTATAACCTTACCCGGGTTCTCCTTAAGTGAAAGAGCACTGATCAAGAAACATATTCAGGGGGAAATAGCACAAGGATGCTTTCCAGGAAAGGCGGCCGGAAAACCTCGGTCTGCGTCTGATTGCCAGTGAGGGGTGGTCCTCCGGCCGGTCTTGAGGATCGGTCGGGACGAGAATTTGTCCGAAGATAACAGAATGGCTGAGGCTGAGAGGGGATTCAAAAACGGGTCTGGGCAAGCTTCCATCCTTGTGAGGTGGCCAAGGCGACCGATCTCATCATCAAACGAAGGATTGGGAAAAAGGAAGTTGTTCTCGTGGACACCTAGAGTTGAGGTTGACTGGAGATGAAACAACAAGCTAACGCTAATCCCTCGGAAGAACGGCACACTAGAAGGCGCTGCCCGACACAGAAAAGAAGCACCGTAGTTAAAAAGGAATAAAAAAACGCCGACTAGGTTTCCAAAGAAAGCGGAAATGATCCGCTGCTAGGAAAAGACTTGGGACTGGAAAAGAGCTAGGATCCTTGCAAGAAATGTGCAAAATGGAACGTTACAATCAGTAACGGAGGGAAAGAAAGGAACCATGCCTGGCGAAATAAAATAGGGGGAAAAAGTGGCTTCCCTACTGGCTAGACAAAAATCTATAGGACAACAAGGATGTTTCGTGGCGCACTAATTTAAAGACGAACAAGGCGGTAGGAGCAAAGAACATAGAACGCATTTCATGGGGGGGGAGAGACCCCGTCTGCCGGCCCTAGAAAATGAGGGAGTAAGGAGGTACTGTTCCCAACTTGGTCCAAGAGTGGGTCCGCCGTTCCAATAGAGAACCATGAGGGTGTCCGATAGGTAACATCACGTTCAGAAGAAACCGAGCAGAGGAAAGTGAATGGAACTATATTTCGGAAAGGTTAGAGCCCCGGGATTGATCGCTGTACTCGATCGGTCTCGTCTGCAAACTGGGGTAAGAAAGTCTCTCTCGATGATGAGTCGAAACCAGGGCCAGACCGGAGATGCCATTCACGTCTAAGGGTTTGGTGCTCTAGTCCGTCCAATGGGGAGGAAATAAGTCTTTCCTGGGAAAGAAACCCGTCACATAACCCGAGGGAACGGAAGCCTTGCCGCTCACGAAAGTCTTTTGTCCCCTTCTACTAGTTCCCCGGACTAGTCCAGCCTAAGTGCCGTGCTCAAACCCTAAAAGGATCGTATAGACAGTGCAAACCGAGGCTAGTGGCCGACGGCAAGCCCTCCCCCAAAGAGATGAGGACCAAGAAGCCAGACAAAGGTGTTTTTCGTCTACGAAGAAACCAGAAATTCTTCTGCTACTACCAAGAAAAAACCTCCTCTCCGGAAAAACTGTTCTCCAATCACGACATAGGGAAGAACAACTGAGAGTCTCTCGGACGGAGGGGACACCGCAAGGAGGAAAAGGGGCATTGAGCCGAAAAAACCACGGCAATCGTTAAAAGAAAAAAAATGGATGGGGCTTGCACTTTGGAGTAGGCCAAATCATTGCAGTAAAACACACAGCGAGGGCTGAAAATAAAAAAAAGAACTATACATACTCAAAACGGTAAACTAACGCGTTTCTTGAATAAAAAGACGTCGGCGCTGCAGCAATTGCGGACGTGATTTTTGGAGCTCGGGCCTCTAAGTTGCCAAAAACCCTTTGTTGACAAGGTCTGCTAAAAAAAAAGAGGATTCACCGACAAACCGAGGCCTACTTGGCAAAAAGAAAATCGCAACCCGGATTCTCTGAAGATGAAGGGGGAAAAAGGAGCAATCCGGGCCCAGGAAGAAGGGTGGTCTGGGGGAGAAGGGGGGGAGCGAAAAAAAAGGATGATGACCGCGGGGGGGTGGCGCAGGGAGCGCGTATTTGCGGAGCAGAAACACGCCGCCTGCCAAACTCCGTTCTAGTGGTGGAGGGAAGAAATGGAGCGGCGGTGCCCGGAGCACAACTGAACTGAAAGAAAAGCCGTCACCCAACATCTGGCCAGCACGCAAGGAAAGATAGAAAGAAAAAAGGCGGACGGATCAAGGCGGCCTGGCAACAGAAGAACAAGATTCCCCTCCGACCTCATCGTGGATCAAAAAATAAGAGGGCATATCAGGAAAGGGATGGCATCAGCAACTGGAGACCCTAGCGCACGCAGATACAAGGAGCATGCACCTCGCAAGGCAAGATATAGGGGCTCGACGAAAAATGGGCGCCGGGCGTCGGAGCCAAGCGGTTGCTCTGAAAGGATCGATCAGGAAAAAGGGTGAAAAGTTTCCTAAAACCAACGGGAGGAAACGTTGAGCTGGCCTATCGGGGGCCCGAACTCGAAAAGGAGCGTCTGCATGGTGGGGGGGCTCTCAAGAACTAGTTACGATAGTCGGGCCAAGAAACTCACTCCGTTTTCCGCGAAATAGGTCTCGAAAGAGATTCATGAAATGAGTGGGATTTTAACTCGCCTCCCTGGTCACGACGCTTATAGCGGGTCCGAAGACATCTTAAAAAGCACGGATGTATATCTAGACAATCGGGTAGAAGCTGCGGTATGATTACATATCAAAAAGTTGTGATGCTTGAAGGAGTAAAAATCTTGATCATAAAAAAACAGGCTCTCCAGACCTAAATGACAATCTCTTCAATCAGAGGACGTAGGGGAACTAGATTTTCCGTGATAACTCGAGCGCCAGATGTCGGAAGGGTGACTTCTTAATGTTTGAAGAAGGTCCACCCAACCCCGCAAGGGAGCACCGCCTGAGTACGTCCATACAAATGCAATTCTCCGCGGGCGGGAATCTCTCGGCTATCTAAAGGCGACGGAAGGGGGGGAAAACATAGGAGGGGGCGAACCTGGCTCAAAAAATCTCTAATTTTTGGAATTAGGGGTGGACCCGAAAAGGGGTAGTCACGGGTGGCTGAAGGGAGTTTCTCTTGGGGATGCTCGTACGGGAAGTTGGGGGGGGGGAAAAAGTCCACTCAAAAGGGAATCTAAAAGTATTCGTCTAAGAAATTGGAGTTCTATGTTCAGTGAGATCAACAACTACGCCCTGGGGGGGGCCGGGATCTTGAATGGAAAGGGGGAAAAAGAGGAAAAAAACGTCTATCGTCTATGGCGTAAAAGAGCTTTGTCCAATGAAGATCACAGACGTCCGGGGAAAGGGCATGTTTTACCTTACGAATGACCAAACTGTTCATAAGGAGGAGGACCTGGATAATAGAGCGTTCGCCAGGGTTAGAAGTCTCCGCTGCATCAAAATCGTTGATTACTCCAGAAGACTACTTGGTATCCGATAAACGAAAGTGGGAGGTATAAGGGATCCCCTTTAGTGATTATGAGAGAATAAAGTAAGGGATTTGGTCGTCTTCGCTTGAGGCGACCGGAAAAATAATACGAGCGATGCTCCAGGAAGGGGGGGGAAAATCCCCCCTAAAGATGGGGCATCAAAAAGGGGGAGCACCCAGTGTCCAAAGATGGAGCGAAAAAGGGTCACCGCGCCTGGAAAGAAGGAGGCCCGGGAAAAACGGGAGACGTTTCACGGAACCTTAAGAACAATCGGCGGAGGGGGGGGAGAATAAAGAGGCAGGTTGAGCTACGGCCTTCGGATAAGCAGATCTTGTTCTTGGGACGTTTGAAAAAATACTCCGAAAAGCCAAAGAAGCCTATCCGGGGCGGTTTCAAAGAATCAACCAAATTAGGGGAAAACAACTCCAAAAGTACCTGTGAGGCGGGGAGGGGGGACAACACTTAAGGACCGCGGCAGCGTATCAGAATCTACAGAGGGCAGGCCGAGGGAGGAGATCACTCAGAGGGAGAATACCTGCTGGGGGTGTGGCCTTCGTCCAATACGAAGAACATCCGGAACGAAGGAGAAAAGATCTCTGAAAAAATAATCGGAAGGAAACTCCTTGCTGCCTGATAAACGGCACAGGTCTTGCCTACTAGCTCACACCGTTGAAAAAGGAAAAGGAATACATCTTTTGACAAAGCCACCGGGTCTTACTCGGTCCTAGAACCATCCCTCAAGATATGTTGAGGCTTGGAGCAACAGGGAACCATTACTCTTATTGATCCCAGCGGAAAAAAGCGGAATGAAAAAGCCTCGGCGGCTAAAGCAGGGCTTCAACCCAACGGAAAACAGCCTATAGAGCTAGAAATCCCGAACCACTTATTGAATGAGAAGTCCTCATCGAGGACCGCGGGAACGATAAACAGCTAAGTGATAAAGGAATAAATCTGTTTTCTAAAAAAGAAGTCAGGGTCACTTACCATCAATTCATGAACAAAGAAACCGTCACCTTGTTTATGGAAAGAGGTGACCCTGTGATCCTGTCTAATCCACCCTCAGTTGGCGAAAAAGCGACGCACATTCGCACTGTCGTTCTAAGGCAAGCAAAAGATATGTCCTTTCGGGAGATAATAGGCTAGGAAAGAAGCCAGAAATATCTGGGGGACAGCTCCATGATAGATGCGTGAGGGGGGGGAACATTCGGGGCCGGCAATATAAATATTGGAAAAGCCAAGTGATGAGGAAGAGAAGTGATGCAGAGAGCAATGTTGGGGCGGAGGGGGGAGAAGTCTCTCGTTTCCGTAAAACCGGAAGAGCGAAGGGGACTAGCAAGTCGGGGGGCCATGAGGAGGGAGATCTCCCATTCTTCAAGAGGTTATACAACCCCTCTGTCATCTATCGATACGAATAAAAAGACCACCAAGTAACGGCTCCCGTACCCGCAAAGGGAGGATACAGAGAAAGACATAAGAAGAAGGTTGATGGGACTAGTGCATGAACAACGTATAATCAGGCAGTGGTAATATGAGGTTAAAAACTGGTCAGAGACATAGGTGTGGGGGAGTTAGAAAGGAGGGACTCAACCAAAGTCCGCCGAGTAACTGGAGGAAAAACTCCTACCCTAACTCAGGACACCAGCATTGCTCTGCTCGTCTACTATCTTTAGTCAATAGAGGTAAGGGAGAAATAGAGGGTTGCCCATAGGAAGTGTAAAGAATCTGAATGAGGACTTGCGAAAAATACGGGCCCAGGGGGTTTGATGATTAATGAAAAGCACCTGTTTCTTTGAAACGGTAGGGAGCATCGATATAAGGGGATGTAAAGAAGGATAGGTGATTTCTAAATTTGAAAGCATCCTCGTATGGGTGACGAAGGGGATGAAGCGTAACCCAGTGGGTTAGACCTCGCCGACCAATTGAATTGGATTAAGGTGCCAGCTAGGGATGGGGTACGTCGGAAAGGAAGCTTCAAATAAAGGACGGAGGGCAAATTTAGTCTATAGAAGGTCTTTTCGGGGTGAACTCCACCCTGATTTTTCGTGAAAGAAGGGAGAAATAGGTCGAAAGGGCACCACATAATGTAGGAAAGAAAGGGAAAAAGTCACAGGGTAAGACAAACGAATCTTATTGTGATTCCAAGGTACCGAATGAGCCAAGAATGTAGAAAGCGAAACTCGGAAGAGAAGGGAAAAATTGGGCTGGACCAGGTTCTAAGGAATAGAGAAGGGATGTGCATAAATCTGAGATCAGAAGCAGGAGGGTCTTCTAGATCAAGAAGGGGTCAAACAAAGGGCACTTTAAAATCTTAAACCCCAGGGAGGCATTAGGGAGACTTGCAGAGAAACGAGACGCTGCCCACTTGTGTGGTCCGACGATGGAATAGGACAAACTGAGGGAGAAAGGTTGAAAACCGGGGAAAATGGGACTAGAAGGAAAAAGGAAGTCGCTTGGGGAAAGCCTTGACACGGGGATCAAATCGGCACATAGCCAGGCGACTTGGTTTCGTTGCCTAAAAGGTAGGACGAACAAGTCTGAGCACACGAACCGTGTCATATGAGGACGGACAGGATTGGCTCCGAGACTGTGGTAAAAGAAGGCCGCAATAAAGCGAGTGGGGGGAAGAAAGGAGTTTCAATGAAGACAAAACGGAAAAAAAGTGTCTCATACAGGAAAACGGGATGGGCTCTGAGAGACGACGTTCCCTACGAGTCTTGGGGAAAATAGCAAGAAGGGAGAGACGAATTACCGGGAAACCTGAGGAGGAGTGAAGGGACCCTTATGGTTAAAGCAGGAGTAAAGAGGGTGCGGTTAACTTCTTGAGAGTGGGAATTTCTAAGAGAGGTGAGCATGAAGTAGTCTTTGAAGAGGGGAGGGGGACCTAAATTTAGTGTACACCGTATATAAAACAGGGCG
>Ga0179593_1809783_pt1 | contig 19422 bp, 24 predicted proteins | sample CZODoug2_1_08_16_FD_185931 | JGI IMG/M metagenome (GOLD analysis project Ga0179593, IMG submission 185931) | Vadose zone soil fungal communities from Angelo Coast Range Reserve, California, USA - CZODoug2_1_08_16fungal (PacBio error correction) | ecosystem: Environmental > Terrestrial > Soil >...
GACTACCTCCTGTTTTGCTCTTGGTTCTATGAAGTATTACAAAAAGAACAGTCGAAGGGCGATAAGCCATTGATGGGGGAAAAGTGAGTTTCTGGTCCCTACCGGGGGAACGCTAATACAAGACTGCAAGCCAAAATCAAAGGATTCGGGTTGAAAAATCGCTTGCATCTCTGAACTTCGAGGGAGGAACGGAATTATCAAAAGGGAGGGAAGGGGTTTGCCAAAAAATACGTCGGCCAAATCAAGGTTCACAGGGTTATAAAGGGGGCACTGTTGGAAAAAGTGAAAGACAGAGAGGAAGAAGTAAGGGTATTAGGATACGAGGCGAAGGCCCAGTTGGAAAGCTTGGGTGAATAACTAAGGCAGGGTCTGGAAGTAGACTGCCTTCCGCTTCTCGATACAATTGCCTTTACAGTCTCTAAGAGGATACTAAAAGTTCGTAGAATTGCAAAAAGGTCCATGCTACCTTAAAGGACTACATCAAAACTAAGAAAAAATAGCATCTCTATTAGGAAGCAAAAAACGACAATCAAAAACTGAAAGGCGTCAGCAATAATAAAAGATAAAGACATTTGTTGGGGGACTTGGGGGTGGGATGGGGGGGGGGCCAGTCAAAAAAAACATTCAAGTCGTACGGACGCATTGCAGTGGATCGAAAGGAGGCAGCGGCGTAGGGTGGAAGGACGTGATGATCTAAACATTAAACCAAATCTGGGGGCACCACTGGGGTCTCCTTAACAAATTAGTCTCGAAAGGAGTTAGGAGGAAGGAGATATGTTAGCAAATACCCTAAGATGCGGAGCCTATCGAGAAAACAAATCGAAAACGGGGTCCAAGCTACCGTTTTGTACTCTTGGGGGAGATTAGTTGTCAAGAATCTTTAAGAAAAACTTCGCCCGGGACCTGGTTGAAGCAGTACTGTCCCTGGGAACGAAGGGTGATCTAAGACGCCCATCGGTCACTAACCCTCTACGCCAGGGAGTATATTACCTCCCAAAAAGTTGGAGCGTTACTGGGTTTACGTCCGTGCACAAAAAGTGTTTGGGCCGCTTGGTCCAGAAACCAGAGCCGAGAAAGGGGGAAATTCCTTCAACTAAAGGAATCCTGTGCAGGGACTGGGCCATGAGCGATTTGCAACATGCCACATTCTGGGTCCAGGCCCAAGGCCGCCATTGGGGACAGCAATGAGTCTTGGGAAAACCTCTGGCGGTCAAAACTATCTTGGCATCAGAAAAAAAGCAGGGAATGGTCGGGGCGTAATCCCTCCCTAGCTTGCCTAGGCCTATACATAAAGCTCGAAAAAACCGGGGGGGGGCGGGGGGCCAAAGATCGCAGTTCTTGGGCCTTGCAAAACGCCTGACACAACCAACGTCAAGGAGAGCCGGGGAGAAAAGAGAAGGACCACAACTATGTTCCTGTACACTACCATGCCGAATGCCGCGCAAACTTACACTGTTAACCGGGTTGGCCTAAATCTATATCAACACGCCAGGATACCAAAAAAAATTCAGGTTCACGACTCCTCTCCCTTTCTATCTTCTGGGCCTCATCTTTGCCCAAGAAGAGAAAACAAGGGAAGGGGGGTTAGAAAGAGATAAGGCCCAATGCTGCACAAACAAAAACATCCTCAAACACGGTTAAAAAGGGGATCTCTAAAAAACAAAGGGATGAAAGACCACAAAGTGGGGGGGGCGGTTGTGGGGGGGGTGGAAGGAATTGGATCGGAGATCTTTCGTGCGGCCACTGCGTATGGGGTGATTTGACGGAGGCAAAAGCAAGGTATCGGATGACTCGCAGTTTGGTGGGGTAGGAAAACAAGAGGAAAAACGGTTCATTGTGTTGCATCGGCTACGGGCAGCCTGGATTCTGGAAGGACAATCTTTGTTGTTTCAAAAAAAGGGAAAACTCTGGGTCGGAGAGGGAAGCTATCAGGTCCGGGCTGAAGGGGGTTCAGAAAAGGCACTGCGAGATTTATTCTTCCTGTAACAATCCCGGGCGTCGCTAGTGGGAAAAGTAAGATCAAACGATTCTGGATAAGCCCTAAATTTCAAATGGATGCTGCCTAAGGTATATTCCAATATGGAGACCGCTGAAGGAAGAAAGGGGGGGGGGGGGGGGGGGGGGGGGGGGTTCGGGTTGGGTCCCTTCTCCGGGTAACTATGCCCAAGAAAGAGGTGGGCATTAGCAGTGCTTCACGGAGCGCTCGGGGCGAACAGATCCGTACTGGCATAAGTGGACCAGTCGTTCCCGTCGTCTAAAAAAAATTGGGATATCACAACCAACTCAAGGATTCACCATCCTCAAAATCTCAAAACGGGGGTGGGAAAAAGGAAGAAAGGCAAATTGTGTAAGAGGGGGGGTCGATCCCAAAGTAAAGCGGGGGGGGAGGGGAACAGGAATGGTGGGAGTAAAGAGTAGTGAGGAGGGGAGAAGGAGAAATGGAAGAGAGTGGGTGAAAAAACGGGGGAGAGGAGAAAGAGGGGGGGAGGGTTGGGAGAGTGGGGGAAGGGTGAGGGTGGGTGGGAAGGAGAGAGGGAGTAAGGGAAAGCAGAGGAAGATGAAGGGGGGTGAGAGGGGGGGAAAGGGGGAGGGGGGCTGGAATTAGGGGGGAAGGTGGTGGGGGTGGGGGGGGGGGGGAACAAAGGAGGGTGGACGATAGAGGGAATGTGGGGGGAGGGGCTAAAAGTTGGGAGAGTAGGGTGGGGGGGGAGTAAGAGAAAGAGGAGAAGAGGAGGGATGTAGAGGCGGGGTCGGATAGGGGAGGGCAATCGGGAGCAAGTGAGAAAATAGGGGGGGGGGGGAGAGAGATAGGGGTAAAAAAATGGGGGGGGGAGGGGAGATGATTGGGATGGAGAGAAGGGAGGAAATAGGGGGGGTGGAAGAAGTGCGCGGGGGAAGAGGGGGGTTAAAGAAATGGATATGAGGTAGGGGGGGGGGCGGAGTGAGGGGAGAGTGGGGAAGGAAGGATCAAGTGACTGAGTAGCGTGAGGAAGAGGGGGGGGGGAGAGGGAGGGGAGATCGGGGGGGGGGAATAGAGCGGGTGGTGAGCATCGGCGCGAAACTTTGGGGGGCAGGAGGGGTTGAGGACTTGGAGGGGGGAGGGAGGAGATTGGTAGGGCCAGGGGGGTGGGGCGGTTAGTAGGGGGGAGGGAAGGAGGGGAACAGGAGGGGAAGTAGAGAGGGATGAGGGGAAGGGGGTGGTAGAAGGTAAACTGGGGGGGGAGCAGGAGGGTTGGTAGCGGGGGAGGAGAGAAAGGGGGGGGAGGGAAGGTGAGGGGAAAAAGGGGAAGGAGACACGAAGATAGGGAGAGGATAGGGAGAGGACGGAGGGGGGGGGGAAAGGGTGGGAGAGAAAAGTGAAGAAAGGGGAAGGGGAGTTAAGGAGGGGAGGGGAGAGGTAGCAGAAGGAAAAGAGAGTATGGGAAAGCGGAAAGAGGAGGGGGGATGAGGGAAAAGAAAGCTAAATTAAAAAGAATAACGGTTACTGTGCCTTCCGGAGGGGGAAGAACCACAATGTCAAAGGGCAATCCAAAAGAAAAAAAAGCTTCCCAAAGTTCGATTTGCCCAGTGAGTCGAGGGGGAGTGCGGGATCGCTCTGGGTTAAGCTTCTATACCCAAGGGAGACCCGTCTTAAATAAAGGAGAGAAGGGCCTCGCAATTTCGAGGAATACGGAACGTCGTTTTAATTCGTGCTCGGAAAGGAGGGCCACCCTAAAAGAAGTGGATCTGTCCGGGAAAAAAGCTGGAATGGAGGACAAAAAACGGAATGGTTTGGACGGAAGCAAGACAAAACCAGGGGCTGCGCTACAACACCTGATATCTGGTTTAGTCATGGAGGCTTTTGGGGGCGTCGCTTGGCAACTGAAAGACTAGAGAGCTTGAAGGAGGTGGGTGAATTAAGGGATGGGGAGAGGCAATTGACTCCGACTAAAAAGGTCTTTCCATTGGGTCACTAGGAGGTCCTTCAACTTCCGGTATAGAGAATCTGAAGGTCAGTAAAGGGACGTTCTGTATTCAAAAACCACAACGCTAGGGTACCGGGAACAACGTCTGGTCATCTTAGAAGAGACATTAAAACTCTAGGATTCATGTACAAACAGCAATTTGCTCAACCCATGAAAATTAGGGTCAATATTATGGCAACACCCAAGGAATAAGAGGGTTGAAAAAGAAAAAACCTCGGGGAAGCAGATGTTCAACCAGAGTTGCAGGATGGGAGGCCACAAAAAAAGTAGTGAACGAGTAGAACTGAAATCATAACAGGACGAAAGTATCCATGAATCTAAGCGAGACACATTCGGTGAGAGGGGGAAAAAGTGGAGCATACCGACCACAAGCTTTAGCCCGGACGAAGGGACCAGAATTATACGGTTGCCCTCTTTTGAAACGCTTGGGTCTTGGGACCGAAAAATTTGTCTCAAAGTTTGAAAATAATTTGGACACTGGGGGGATGCTAAGATCTAAGAATCGGGGGACGCGCAGGAGAGAGAGAAAAAGCGGAAGGGGGCTATTGTGTATCCCGATGCTCGGGTTTAAATCTCCTGTGGTGTGGGAAACTTCAGGACTTTCGTCAGAAAAAAAAGGCGCCTCTGTCCGCGTCAGGGACCAAGAGGGGGGAAAAAACGGTTTTGTCGTGAGGCGGAGGAAGTCTCCATGGGGTTTGCAAGCCAAAAAGAATTTAGACAATGAAGACAGGAGCATCCTGATTGGGTTCATTTGGGGAAGCAGGAACTTTTGGGGCTCGAAGAAACAGGCCGATCGTAAGTCCTCAAGAATGTACCTCGGTGTTGGATCAAATATTTCTCACACTGGGCGGCCGGGAAGAGGGATTGGAAAAGGGCCATGTTACTGGTGCGTAGACAACTTTGTTGCAAAAGGAAGTCCTTGGTCAGCAGAAGCGAAAACGCGGTCGAACGGAAGAGAGGAGGGGACGTGGCTCCTTGCCTACGCCCTCATCGAGGTCAACGGGAGCCTAGACAAAAAAAAAAAGGGACTTGGAACAATCGAAAGTGCCGCCTTTTTGGGAAAAGACGTCGAAATGATTTTGGTTTGATTCTCACGCCGACGCATATGCGAATAGAAAAAAACACGGGACGCACGATGATCATCTTGAACTCGCAGGGGGAGCCTACAGCTGCCAACGGTTGAGGAATGGAGGGGAAAAAACAATCGCTGGGGAGGGGGTGGACGCAGTGGGCAAAGCGGGGAATGCTTCCGGGTCGCACGTTCGAAGAAACGACAGGAAGGGCTGGGGGGGGGGGACAGACTCAGCAAGCGCGCGCTAGCAAACGCCGGTGCTTCACAAGGATAGAATCCGATAACTATAAAAGGGGTTCTGGAAGGCGGCAAAAAAGGGCGGAAAAAGGAAAGATCCTTGGAAGCTACGATATTCCGGTATTGGACTAAAGGAACGAAAAGGAATCGAGGACTTTCGAAAAGCCTGTCGGGAGAAAAACAACAAAGGGAAAGGAAGGGGGAGAACGCCGGCGGGAGAAATGCCTGACAGCTTCCTTTTATTCGGGAGTCGGTCCTCGCCTACCGGAGAGGCTCGAAAGGTCTTTTGCGGTCAGGGAAAAAGGATCGGTGCGGGGGGGTTCACGGACGTAGGAGAAAAGAACAGTTGAAAGAACTCGTTCTCGCGGATTCGCGCCGGTGATAACACCGGCTCGTGAGAAGAAAGAATTTTGGGAAAGTTGAATACCGCAAAAAAGCGGAAGGGGAACGTTGCGACCAAACTAAGAGCGCGTCAGCTTCTTCAGGCATTAACCAAAATCGAGAAGGAGGTCGATACCAAAACATTTCTTCCGTGAGGGCCCGTCGCCCCGGATGGCAAGAAATGCAGGGGAGGGGGGGGTGAGGGGATAAAGTCTTCTTCGAAAAAAGGCGTCCTTAGCAATCGCCACACATCCAAAGGGGATGACCAAAAAGCAGAGATGGAAAGTCTCAATTGTTTGAAATCGGGAGATGGGCGGGTGGCGCCAGTTGCCGGAAAAGGGAGCTGAACAGTCTCGGGTACATGGCGCGAACCAGTGGAGCTAGGATCCAAAAAAGTTTCGTACGGTGTTAAAATGACCGGCCCTGTTGGAAACTTCAATCACTTGAAGGGGCGGCCGTGTGATACAGAAAGGAACAAACTATTTACGTTCCGAATTGAGGAAGGAATGATCTGAAAAAGGTCAGGGCGCAGGAAGAAAAAAAGACCGGAACGAACGTCCATTTCATCCTGGATTAGCCTGGTGAAAAAAGGGCCAATCTTAAAAGGTAGGAAGATGTCTCCGGCCAGCCATTTTCCTACGTAAACTAAACCAACACCTTCCCTGAGCGCCAATCCAGGAAAAATAAAAAACAAAGGGCTTGGGGGAAGGATGACCAAAAACGTTGTGCACAGGCAATCGCGTTTAAGAGGTTACATCAAGCGGGGAAAAGTCGAAAAGCTATTCTGCCTCAAGAGACGATCGACGATCAGCGGGGCTTCGCGCCCAGGTCCACATCTTGAAACCGAAAATCTCGCAACGTCCCAGCCTCGGCAAAGGAAAACAAAAAAAGGGACCAGCAAGAGATGGGGCTAAAGTCGATGTGGGGGCTGGTATCTCCAAGTTCAGCAAAGGAGGGGGACCAGCGGCTTTTAGATTATGGTAGAGTAGTGGGGGCAGGGGGTTTCAGTTTTTTACTACTGAAAAAGACGATAACTGTAGCAATCACGAAACGGATTCGGGGGGAACATCTCGACATCACAACGATGGTTATTATACCGCAAGTCCTAGTGAGGGGTAAACTAAAACTAACCTAAACTAAACTAGAAATTGAGCCTCGGCCCTTTTGAAATTTTAACGGAAGAGAGGCATTGGGTACAGGGGATGGTCGATCTGTAAGCTGCCAATACTAATCTAGTTGGTTAATACCTCAACCTCAGGGGGGGAAGAGTCGGAAGAATCGAGATTCAGGTCGGGGGACAGGCCAAATATTATCACTTCATACTACCGTTCGCTGAGGCCCTTTTAAAAAGAGAATCACTCATGAAATTAGCGCTCGACAGTTGAAAGTGCAAATCGAAGAAAAGCAAAAACTTAAAATCCTCAGGGTACCCCAGGAGGTTGTTTTTTGGCACTTTTTTTTTGGGGGGTGTGTTTTTCCAGTCAAGACATTCCTCGTCGTAGTCGAAACATGGTTGAGACTTCGAGATAGAATCCGCTTAAGGGTGTGGGAAGAGTTCCAAGAGAACGAGAACCGGCTGTTCCTTGAGCGATCGAGAAAAACAGGGGAGGACGTCTGCGCAGTATTGGAGAAGATGTATGGAGAAAGGAAGGTAAACAAGAGCAGAAAAAGAAAAAGATCGAACGCAAAGCAGGACCGCGTCCACGACGACCTTGGTCCTACTGGGGGGGAGGGGGGGGAAAAGATGTGGGGGATGGTCAAAAGGAGAACGTCAATCCCCTTTTCAATCAGGGCGCTGTTATGTCGCGAGAATTAAGGGGGGAAACACGGGGAGACACCCCGCCATGGTTTGAAGGCACACGGGTGTTTGATGGGTCAGCAGTCTGGGGAAAGGGTTCAACTCTTCAGACCACAGGAGGGAAATAAGAAGGACAACGAGGGGGAAAAAGATGCACAGTCGTCATCTGGAAGCACCGTATATCTGTCAGGATTGATCTCGGGGCTCAAGTCCAACGGATTTTAGGGCAGAGAAACGGCTAAGGGCAATCCAGTGGGGGAGAGGACTAAACTCTTGCGGCGAAAAAAAGCGGCATCTACAACCAAGAGCATCGGGCTTTTAAATGCGGTCATGGAAATAATGCGGTCCCGCGCCGTTGTCCGAGGAGGGACGTGCGTAGGTTTTTTCAGTAGAGCCGCAACTCTGGGCAGTGCACTGTGGAGGACACCTTTTAAAAGCCGCACCGTCAAAGCCGGAAACGAGTCGAGGCTTCAACGATGTGACTGTGACAACAACTAAAACGGCAACGGCACCTTTACGCCGACCCTGAAACGAAAGGGGAAAAAATAAGAAAACACCTCAAAATCACGACGGGATACCTGTCTTCTTCCTTGTCCCGGAAAACAACAAGTGAGAACCGAAGACGGAACCATGCTTAACACAAAAACATCTCACCCTTGGAGTGTGATCGCGGCTCAAAATTAGAAAAGAACACTAACGGTTTGACTGGGGGGTTTTGGGTCACATGAATCGGAAGGGGGTCAGCTGGAGTGAGGGGGGGGGGGAAAGCCATCGGCCAGACTACTCAAGGCGGGGAAAGACTGACCTTTGGGGCGATGGTGGATTGGGGAGGAGTAAAAGGCGGGAGAAAGGTTTTGCCGCTTCAGGTCCTTAGTAATTTTCTGGGTCCAAAATCGGGTTTTGGGAGCCAGACGGCGGAAAAATGATCTTTGCGTGAGGGGGAGTGGATGTTGCCCTCCAAGACAAAATGCATAGCTTGCGGCTCTCAAAAAAAAAAGAGAGACAGAAGTCGAAACCAGTTCGGGATGACGAAACCAAGGTCCTCAAATTGCGCATGCGGCCAAGGGGGACGACAAAGATGGCTACAAGCGAGAGGGTAACGTTTTGGAATTGCATTGGAAGCAGTCTGTGAGCAAAGAAGCTCGAAAAGAGAGGACCTCTCTCTTTTCAAAAAGCTTCCCGAAGGAATTTGAAAAGGGGATTTGCGGTGTCCGGTGGGGGGGAAGCGTAACAAACATCCAAAATAATTCCCAAAAGCGGAAGTTGGGTAAACGGCGGCCAAGCATCGTCGAATTAGTGAAAAGGGGAGGTGCAGGTAAGCAAGGCAAGCAATTCTTGGCCCAGGGAGAGCAAAGTTCATCATTGACCAGAGGTCGGCACAGCGTCCACGGTCGTCGGCAAATCTGTTCTCTGCGTTCGCGGGGGAAAAAATAGTGGGGCGCCATGCTTCAAAAAGACAAGCCTCTCTCTGTCTCGAGCAGCAAGGGAGTAGGACGGTTAATAAAGCCGGTTCTAAATCTAGAGAGCTCACCGCCATTGGAGTCGAAGAGAACGGAGGGTAATGAATCCAGTCCAAAAACACGCTTCCTAAAACACCTGATTCAGTGGGATAGTAGTCATTGCTGGATTGGACATGGGGGGGCTGGGAGTCTTGTCATATAGATAGCTGATATGGCACTCGTGAAGTCAGCATTCTATATATGTCGCGGCAGGGACTCCGGAAAAAAGTCTGAAGCAAGGAATGGCCTTGAGAAACCGTGATGAAAGGCATGACCGTAGCCGGATTGACCTTGGCGAGTTATTCACAAAAGAGAGGAGGGGACTTGCAGGCCGGCGAAAGACATACAGCAATATATCAGAAAGAAGGTCACCTTGGACGTGCTCCAAGTTCTAAAAGAAGCAATTAGGTAGGTGGTCCGATATTAGGGCCACCCCTCGAAGAAGGGAATAGGAGCCTAGAAAAACGAAGGTAAAAATCCGTTCAAGGGATTGGCGGACCCGAAAGAAGGGTGAGGGTCACTAGGAAAACCGTCAGACCAAGGGAGAAGATCAAACTACACATGGGGGTACCAGCGGGGGAGAACCGTTTAAAAAAAGAAAAAAATAGACTTATCGTATCGGCGAAACCAATCACTCAGGAAGGTTTGCAAATGCCGATCTGGGGTATGGTGGAGTGTCTCAGCAGGGGTCAAGAATGTGGACCAGTGGGGGGGGGGGGAGATGAAGAAGCGTCGATTGGATCGTCTGCAGTGCTTGGAGGCATGAGCCCGAAGAGTGGGTAAACTTTGGGGGAGCCTTTGCTTGGCCAAGGGACGGCTGCTGTTCTTCAGCCAAGGTGTCGAAAGGTCTCGTTGAAGGGCTCCGGGGAAGGGGGGTTTAGGTTTTGACGACCGTAGGCGGGGGCCCTTGGGAGAACTCATCAACTTCCGGGGAAAATTAAAAAAAAAACGGAAGCAAACAGGAAACCATTGGTAAGACGAGGTCCTTTGTTTAAAGAAGCAGAGACACAGTACTCTGACCAAATACGGAGGCCGAAAGGAAGTCCTAGGGAGCGAGCCGGTAGTTCCACGGGGCGCCTGAAAGAAGTGAGAAAAGGGTTTCAGGGAACTGGGCCGGGGGGAACAAAAAAAAACCGTTTGAATTGGCGGAAGGCCGCAATCCGCGCCCGCACGGGCCGCCGGGAAAGATTACTAAGGAGGGGGTGACAGCCTGGCAGCACACTCATCTGAATAAAAAACGGGAGCCTATCATCTACGATAACACTTGGGGGAAAAAATTTAACGGAAAAAGCCACTCAAGGCGTAATCTTGGATTTGGTTGCAAGCACCTCCCTTCCAGAAGCCTCGGGGAACTCGAAATCAAAAATCAATCAGCTTGGAATCCGGGCACGGACCGATCTAGACAGGAAGGTTTAAATACTGGTATCAAATCAGGAGAAAAAATTACTCGGTTGGGGTGAGTAAAGTGAAGCGCTGGAATGCTTCCTTTTTTCAAAAAACAAAAAAAAAATAAAAAAAAATTAAAAAAAAAAAACAAAACAAAGAAGGGACAACGGGTGGGCAGGAGGGCCTTTCAGGGGGGTGTGAAAAGCCCAAGGATGCTCTACGACGAAAGGGGCTTCCACAGGTCACAGGAGCGAGAAAGAGGCTCAACCTTTTCTTGGGACTTCCGTTGATCCGCCTCAAGCGAGAAAAGGAAGAAAAGAGAATCCTGGTCATAGCATTGGCGGAGTCGAGACTCGACAGGGGGACCAATAACGAAAGGAAAGAAAAAGGGCGACAATCGGGGAAGGAAAATCTCTCAACGAGAAGAGAGAGATTGGAAAACGACAGGACGAGGAAAAGGAGGACTTTCGTTTCTCGAGGTCGAGGAGAGAGTAAAAGGGAAAGAGGAGCTCAAAAAGAAAGAGGTGCAACGTCCGTTCCCCACGGGGGCCAGGATGATCCTAAGAACAGGTTGCGACTCGTTTGTCGATTTAAACCAGACGGGACCGGGGAAGGGGAAGCCTTCGGGAAAAAGGTCTGCGGGATCAAAAAGCCCCGCCTATTAGGAGGGTCACTCCCGTGGGTACACCTGAAGAAAGGACATATCACGAGGAAAGGAGTGCCACTAAAGAGTAAAAACAGAAAAAAAAAAAAAAAAACCCGAGAAGATTTTTTTCTTGGACAGTAGAAGAAAAATCAGGGGTCGAAGGCTGGGACGGGAAAGTCAGTAGTTAAAGATGTAAGGAGGTCGGTGTGGTTATCCTTGGGCACGACGGGCTTGCGTGGGGGTCTGACTTAACCAAAAAAGCGACGCAAGAGCAATTACAAGTGGGGGGGATCGGAGGGGGCTAGGAGAAAGTTGCAGTAACATGCGGGCGAGGCATCCTCCTTTGGGGAAACTATTGCAAAGCTCCCTTGGCGGGAGCGGGGAGGGGGGCCAGGTAAAAAATAAAAAGTTTCGGAAGTGGGAAAAAACAAAGGCCGCTAAATCTTTCTTGAAACTTCATCACTTGAACTGCCGATCCCCCGGATACATAACAAAAAGGGGGGGAGAAGGGGGGACTAACCGTGAAGAATAGCTTGGGGGGGGGGGTCATCTGTACTTGTCGTCGGGAGAGAGAAAAAAATTAAATAAGTAAGCAGGAATACGGAAGATTATGCCAAGCGTATTCCATTAGATAAATAGGAACTGCTAACCAATTGGAGGCCGGGGGGGAGGAAAAGAAAAAACGCGAAAAAACCACAAATCACGTATTCTCAAAGCCATGGAAGGGGACGAAGGTTGCTCCACTTTTGTATTACTAAAGAGAAGGAAAGGAGGGGGGAAAAAAAATCAACGCAACTGTCGCGTTTAAAAAAAGAGCCTCTTTATAAATGGGAAAAAAGACAATTCTTAAATACTATTAAAAATCTGGGAAGAGGACGAGAAGGTAGGAGAGAGTGAGCCCAATTAAAAAAGCTTAAAAAATGACTTAGAACAACGGACAACCTAAAAATCGAAATCTGGCGTGAAGGCTGGGGGAGAGATAAATTGGATAAGTGTGTTCTTTTCTTTGATCAACCAGGGGATCAAAGTCGGAAACCAAGTGGGGGTGGGGGGGGGGGGGGGGGGGGGGGGGTGGGGGCTCGCAGGTAGAGTCACGGGGGGGGAGAAAGAATAATGACAAGGGTAAAGAAATATTGACGGACCACCTTTTTCTTTAAGTAGAAAAATCACGGAAGATGACGGTGAATCATCGTAGAAAGGCTATGGGAGGGTAGTAGGCTCTTTCTTCTGGTTTTCCAAATCATATTGAACTCTAAAGGAATAACGGGATGAGGGGGTTAAAGTGCTGAATATCTGACTTATGAAATTTGAGTAGGAATTAGAAGAAAGAGCTTCCAAGAGGGAAAAGAGAAATGGTGATAACGACAAAGAGCAGCGCCTTCTGAAGTCCAAGAGAGGCATCTGTATCTCCTGGGAAAATGAGGGCCCATCCGAAACTGGACAGAGAGCCGAGGCCCAAACGGCGAAAAGGGTCTGTAAAAACTCACGAATGCAAGATCAGCTGCGGAAAAAGGAAAACAGCAAAAAGAAAATCTGCAGCTGAAGAAAAAGAGAAATCAAGGGTGGGGTTGGGGATCAGCGGTGGGGGGGGTTTACTGGAGGTTGTCAAGGAAGTCCAAGGCGGCCGAAGGACGTCGTATTCGGACAGTGATCGACTACGTCAGATATAACATCGGGAAGGGGGTGGAAGGAAACGAAGAAGAGGGATTCTTGGGGGGGAGATCGAGACAAATCCAGGGCGAAGCCGGAAAAAAGTGTATTTTAAATTCCGGGATGTATGTCCAAGAAAGAATCGAAACTAGAGAGATTCCAGAAGAGAGATAACGGAAGGGACAGAGGTCAAAGAGGGTTGTACTCTTGGATGTTTTTGAAGAAGGAATGCGGGGGATAGAGGAACTGGGAACAGGATCCCCGCAAGAAGTTTCCTACCTTAGGGGAGATGAAGGGGGGGAGGAAACGCACAGACTTACACTAACCAAAAAATAAGAATGTGGGGTTCCTATTAAGAAACAAGCTTGGAGAGGTGGCGAAAGTAGTAAGATTGTTGGTCAAAGAATATCCCGCACCCCAGGATTGAAAGTAAGCCAGGAAAAAGTACAGGAAAAAGTCCGGCAAGTAGACCTCTGGGGGGCACAGAGAAGGGCAGCGACGGCATTGGCTCAGGCGGGGGCCACCTAGTCTTTGGAGTCTGAACCCAAGGGGCTAATGCCAAAGAAGCAACTAAAAGATTCAGAGGGAGTGAAGGCTTGGCATCTACCAGCAGCGCAATAAAGGGTCTTTCTTCAATAAAGCCTAAGCTGCCCCGCAAAAGAGGGAAAGGGAGGGGGCGTAAGGGAGGTGTAGGATAGCCGCAAAGGCAGTTCTGTAGGTAGGGACCCTCCTCAGGGCAAAGCATAGGGACCGAGAAAAAGCGAGGAAAAAGAGGTCCTGGGAAATCCAGTCTCCAGGCGACATTTTCGAAGAGCACACCAGAAAGGTAGACTAAGACAAAATCACAAAGTTCATATACACTAAGGGATAAGAAGTGAACGTCGTCTGACGATGGATCCAATAGTAACGGGGAGACCGAAATCTCTATCCAATTGCTGGAGCACAAACCAATGAAAAAAAAGGTCGGGGATACAAGGGAGGAAGGAAAGAAGAAAGAACGTTTTTTAGACTGTGGGGGGTGCAAAATTGGATCGGTCGATCGGGGCGGTCACCTCCATTCTTGGGTGGCAAGAGGGGCAAGAAGAGAATATCGGCGGCTGCTTTTGTTTTTTTCTTTATGGTTTCGGCCGCAGAAGACCTTGTAAGGGGGGTTCAAGGGTTCAGGAAGGGGAAGGTGCGTACAACATTCCCACGGGGGGCCATCCTTCTATCGGGGTCCGATCTTTGGAACTTGGAAAGGGGATGGGAAAGGGGCCCGACAGAAGGGGGGAAGAGGCGGGATCTCCGCAAAAAGAGGGAAGGAGAATGGGGAGGTCAGGCAAGGGTAAGACTTTTTCTTGCATGACGGACCTAAAAAAAAAAATGGAGCGGCTTTCAACGCTGTTTTTCGAAGGGGAAAGAGATTCTTCCAGCATAGGGGCAACTGAATTCTCCGTTTTAAAAGGTCCCCAAGCAGGGTGGTCGGAGAGAATAACAGCTTAGGGACAGGGCAGCCGAGGACTACTGGGGGCAGGGGTTACTCACATTTAGTTTGCCGGCTGTATTCAAAGAATAGGAGGAACAACAAAAGAAAGACGGGACCTTCCTCCAACTTAAAGCTGGGGGGGGTCAGAACCAAGGAGTATAGGGGTTAGTGAATGGCGGCGTGTGCAGGCGGAACTTCATCGCTACAAAAAGTAGAAAGGAGTTGACCAGTCCGAAAGGGGAGTGCAGGACAAATAATCAAGGAATGAGGAAAAAAAAAAATATTCCAACCGTGATTTTGACTCCAGGGGTCGCTGGGTCGGAGCTAGAGAGGGCGCGCTCTTATTAAAGGAGAAACATACAAGGGCTTCCAAACTGTCTCTCTTCCCGGGAACAGGGCTGAGAAGGCAAAAAGGGGGTAAGTAGGGAATGTGACAGGGGGAAAAACTGATTCCAAAAAGAAATGTGTTCGAGGGTCGCGAAGTATTAGAAATGAAGGGAGTCACTAAGAACTACGGGAGACATTGTACCATCCATTCAACAAAAACCACGCGCTATCCAAAAAAAAAGTTCTGGGGGGGGTAGGAGGGAAGGGGGATGTGGGCTGGGTTGTGCAGGGCCCTGCCATCGGAGCTGATAGGTGGAAGGCGGTGAGAGAAGGGGGGGAATGGACTAAGGGCGAGCGAGCCCTTTATCTTCCAGATACTCTGAGAGGGGAAAGGGGGGAACGGAAAGGGGGGGAGGAGCCGATAAAAGGCGGAAGAGGCTCGCCTCGGGATTGAGTTAGTGCACAACCTAGAGGAGACTTGGGGGGGGAGCGAAGGATAACAGAAACTGTAATCGATTTACAAGTTTACAAAGGGTCTCCAAAAGAGAAACAAAAAGTAGGGGGGGGGCTTGTCCGAGGAAGTGGCAAAAAACAGAAAGAAAAAAAGCGGAAAGTAGACAACCCGCCTGAAAGAATGGTGGAAAAAGAATCCGTTGCATTGATGGGCGGCCACTTCCCAGAGGGAGTCGGAAAGAACCAAAAAGAAAAACGGAGATCAGGCAGTGAAATGAAAGAGAGACACAAGTCTGGTGGTAAGGGGACTAAATGTTATGCAATCCCATAAAACATCGAAGGAAGAAGAGACTACACAAGAAAGGAAGTTCCCGAAGGCAAATATTTTGAGGAGAGGTGGGGGGAGGGATATTTTCAGAATCAATTTTGAAGTAAAAATTTGGAAAGGGGGACGCTAGAGCGGGATCGTACTAGAGGTCAAAGCAAATCGAGAAAACCAATTGGGGGTATTCATGTATCCCTGAGGATCTTTTGGGACTTAGAAAGGGGAGCCTAGGTAAAAAGGACGGAATATGGAGGAGTGAAGCAAGGCGCCCGCCTGTATGCTAGGGAAGGGATGGGGAATGGGTTAGCAGGTGGGGGGTATAGGGGAGAAAGGGCCTTATGTAAATGTGGGCTACTCATCTACTTCCTGGACATACGATTGGATACCAGGGGGGGAAAGGAAGGAAAGTCGGGGGGGGGTGAAGGGTCGTATTGAACTGTGGTGAGGGGAGGGTCGCTAATTCTCGAAGGGCCAATCCTAATCATAGAACAATTTAGGAAGAGAGGGGGAGAGAGGGGGAGGAGAAACAAGGGGGGGAAGAACGGGAGTTGTTTCAGAATGGGAAAGGTTAATACTTTTTTAACCCCCGTAAACGAACTTTGTTGGAGGGCGAAGTCAGGGGAAAGGGAGACGCAAAAGGGGAAATTGTCGGTACGGAGGAAGGGGACTCTTTGGCCGCCAATCAAGAAGGGGAATGAAGGTAAGAGCCAATCTCTCCGAAACCAGGAAGACGAAAAAGAGATTGGTAATGTTGGGGGGAGGGAATAGTGGATTTTTGGGATTCTAAGGAAACCATTACGAAGAAAGAAGATCAAAGCCAAACAAGGATCAGGAGAAAGGCGACTAAGGGGGACCTACATCAGAAGTCCGAAATGAAACTGTCTTTATCTACTCGGACAAGAAACCCATGAAAAGATCGGTGGGGGGGGAGGTTGGAATGAATGGAAGCCCACTGACTAGCTATGGAAGAGAAAGGTCCGAAAAGTTCTAAAAAAGCCTGACTTCGCTTTCTTTCGGGGGGTGATTGCACAGTAAAAGCAACCTTCGCGGGGGAGGAGAGAAAAAAAGGTGCCTAAGGGGGGGGGGGGCGCTAAGGAGGGGAAGACTAGAAAGATTGAAAGGTTCGAGGAAGGGTGAGACGGCGCAAACGTAATTCGAAAAAATATATCCTTTCCTACTAGAGGAAGGGAGGAAAAGAAGAGGAAAAGAAAAAGAGGAAAGGAAAGGTAGAAAAGAATTCCGTTCGAGAGATAGAACTCAACAAAACAACGAATTAGGAAGAGATTTGAGATAAGAGAGGGTAGAAATTCACGCTTCCTGGAGGAGGGGGCGAGGCGGGGAGGGGTACCGGAGGGGAGCTCGAAAAGGGGGGGTGGGCTTAAGAGTTAGCAGCTGGGTGAGCGGAGGGGAGTCTCAGAACATTTGATCGTCTGATGCGGGGAGGGATCCTGAAAGCGACAAAGGGGCGGAGGGGGAGCGAAGGTTGCTGGATGTGGGGGCCATCAACATAAATAAGAGAAAGGCTTGAAGGGGGGCAATGGGAGACAAAATGAAAAAATTCCAAGAAAAGGCGGCAGAGGATAAATTCTTCCACTGAGTCCCAAAAGCCAAAATCAGAAGTGGTGGGGAAGGGGAAAAGGAGATCCATAAGATTTTCCACTAGACTTATCTGTCGTCAAAAACTCCTTCTGAAAAAGGAAAAAGATTATCAGGGGGGACTTCTTGTTTGGGAGAGGAAGGCGAAGGACGGAGGGGAATGTAGAAAGAATACCTCTAAAACACAAACTCTAAAGCGGCAGAGGGGAAAGTCTCATGGGTTAAGAGGGGGGAAGGGGCTATTCTCCCGGCTTCTATATGGGAGGCGGGATTCCAAAGAAAAGGAAGAAGAGATGGAAAGAAAGAACACTTTAGGACGGGGCGGGGGACAATTACTTGGCTTCCAAAGAGGGGGATTCTAAGTGTGAACCGTAAAGAGGCACGGCCATATAGGGGGGCTAGCTAAAAAACGCACATCACTGAGGGGCCGTCGCCCCCGTGGGTATACATAAAGGAGTTCAGGAAAGGTGGGCCCGTTGAGGAGGAAAAAAATCGGCATGGTGCGGTCTGCGCAGCCGAAAAATGGACCAACGGAGTCAAAAAAAAAAAGATACGAGGAAAAAGAAGTGGGGACCCTGTAGGAAAGCTGGACAACTTAATAGGGACGCCCCATTTACATAGACTTTGAGAAACAGAAAAAAAAAAAGCTAAAAACGGAAGGGACAAGCAAGGGGGAGCATCACATCGTGGGCGGAAAGGAAAAAAGCGATTTACAAAAACTTTTCAATCAATGGGGGCAAAATTCGAAATTTTAAACTAGAAGAAGGGAAATTAAAAAAGAAAAAATTGGGACCGAAAAGAGGTGTAGCATCGGTCGAGGACTATCTAAAATCTCTTCGTCTAGAAAAAGAAAAATTTGAAATTAAAGAAGGAGCATAGCAGTTACACAACTTCACACTCTTTCAAAACACTGGGGAAAGGAGGAGGGGATGGAGGAGGTTGAAAAGAAGTTGGGGGTGGCTCCATGTCAGATACACCCAAGGGTGTCGAAGGAGGCGGGTAGATGGAAAAGGATAGGAGGGTAGAAGGAGGGGGAAAGGTTTCAAAAATAAGAAGAGGGTCCCTACCGAAAACTTCAAAGGGGGTTCCTGGGAAAGAGCCTGGATATGAGGGGGGGAACATCGGGGAGTCTTCAAGGCTACGGGTATGCTTAGTAGCCTCTGATGGGTGCCACGGTATTCCCCTCGACACCTCCTTTCCCGTTTACACGTGGAGAATAAAGGAAGGATATAGGCTTAGAGGGCTTAGTGTGTGAATAAAAGGAATTCTTCCCCGCTTCAAGGGAGAAAAAAATCAAGGGGGGGGTGAAAGCCTGAGAGTCGAAGGGGGAGTCGTATGGGGTCACTTTACTGGACATGCCAGCATAAGAGGGAAAAAGCAAAAAAGAGAGAGCCCGGTGGCAGATGAAAAAGAACCTCACTAATTCCAATAGTCATCTCTATAGGTCGGCAAAAGAAAGAAAAAACAACAAAAAAAAGGAGAGCAGCGTGATAAAGAGAAAAAGGTTGGTGGGGGGGGGGGTAGATCAAGGTGGGGGGACTTGTTTTTCCATTCAACATTAAGGGGGAAAGTAGAGGAGACATTAATTTGAGAGGGGACAGGGAGGGGGGGGCTAGATGCTTCTGGAAAAGTGTGAAAAAGGCCAGAGAAAAGGATGAAAAAACTGATGGAAAAGGTAATTTTTTAAAGAAGAATAGACAGTCGCTTATTCTAGGCGTGGGAGGGGGAAAAATGGGGGATTGAGCGAAGAAATAAATGAACTAACCGAGCAATCTCCCCAAAGAGTCAAATCCGACCTTGGGTATCGTGGGGGGGACGATAAGGGGGAGAGGTTCAGGGGAAGAGAAGGGACAAGCGGAACCACTGTTCAAGAAGGTTCGCTGTTCTCTATGTCGTTTTTGGATAAACAACGCAAGAATCACTAAAAAAAGGAGGGGGGATAGGGGAACCAAAAAAAAAGAGGTGAACTAGGTGGTTTGACAGTCAGTGCGGGGGATGGGGGGTGGCAAGAGGACAAACAGGTGAAAGAGGGGGGGAAAACGACATTGGAAAAGGGACTGACCATTCTGAAATCTTTGTGAGAACGTGGGGGGGGGGAAAAAAGGGGGAGAATAGAGGGGATATGTCCAAAAGTGCTGGTTTCACGATCCCAAATTAAAAGGAGGGGTGAAAAGATATTGGAAATACTGGGGCTGGGCAGGGAAAAGGGAAATCTTACCCTCACTCAATCTATGGGAAACTTTTGCGGGAGGGGAAGAAGATTGGGGGGGGGAGGAAAGAATTCAGGGGAAAGGAAAATCGCGGGTACAATAGATTTTTGGCAGAGAGCCGCAATCTCTTAGTGCTGTGGAGGGAACGGGGGGAAGGGGGGCAAAAAAGGGGGGGACCGGCAAAAGCGACATCCGCCTATGGCCCCTGAAAAAACCAAGCCTAAAAGGGAGGAAATAAGGGCAAATACAAGCAGACCCTTTTGGACTGGACGAAAGCAATAGAAAAAAAAAAAAAATCGCAAAGGAAAAAAGACTCAGTACCTTGCGGGCGCTGAGGAAGGATTGGGGAAAGAAAAAAAATGCGAAAAAAAGGGGTGGGGGGGGAAGGAAACAAAGAAAAGATCAAGGGAAG
>Ga0179593_1596118_pt1 | contig 19421 bp, 18 predicted proteins | sample CZODoug2_1_08_16_FD_185931 | JGI IMG/M metagenome (GOLD analysis project Ga0179593, IMG submission 185931) | Vadose zone soil fungal communities from Angelo Coast Range Reserve, California, USA - CZODoug2_1_08_16fungal (PacBio error correction) | ecosystem: Environmental > Terrestrial > Soil >...
CAGGCGAGGGGTTCCCGCCAAAGGCTGGGAAAAAAAGAGCGGAAATTAGGCATCCGGCGGTACTAACCCACAGTGCGATTCAGTAGCAGGCCTACACGGAAGATCGCCATAGAAGCATCGGGTCAAGCCTGGTGGGTTCTGAGAGAATCAGGTGGGAACGGTATATACACAAGTGGGGGACTCCATGCGACCGACAAACACCGTTAGGGGCGGATTACAGATATATATGTCTTTGCATCTGTCAGGATAAGGTACGGAGATTGCAGCCAGCATGAAAGTAAAATAGAGCACCGTAAGCGTCCAAGACTAGCGCTTGTAACTACCCAAACCGAAGCAATTATAATAGCACTCAGAATAGAATTCAACGCATTAATATGAACGAGACCTAAAGCGGAAAAAAACGGGTATGACCCGGGGCCTTTTATGGGACTGGGTGAGTAGAAAGATCGGGAAATCATGACCCTACGTCGAACGATACAGGGATCAGGGGCGAGGAATACTTGGTTCTACACCTGGGGGAAGGTAAGCCCACGAACATCAGTGAATTCAAAGAGAAACGGTGGGGACATCCGGCGAAACTGGGTGAATCTCACGCTTTTCCTGCGGAAAAAATTGGTAAATCACAACAAGGCTCACATAAGTATGCAACAATAGAGCACGTCCGCGTAAACACCACGCTTCCTGAGAAACTCGGCGCAGGGAAAAAGCAAAAATAAAAAGGTGGCAGGGAAGGTAATCTCTTCAAGTCGGGGAAAAAGGCGCCATTCGGGGCTTTGTGTCGGGATTATCGGGAATGGTAGCAAGTCCCAGGACTGAACGCCACCTGAAGAAAAGGTACTCGGCGAAGTCAAAAAAAGCCAATATGAAAAAAAAGGCCCGCTAATGGGAAGAGGATGGGATCTGCTGGAAACCAGCCTCCGTGTCCAGAAGGGTGGAAAACTTTGAAAAGAAGGGACGTAAGTGATAAATATAAAAGGGGTACGACAGGGGCCAGTATGCACCGCTGGGACAACAAGTAAATGATGGTACGTAGTGTGGGCAAAAGCGTGTCAAAATAAGGCTCACAAACAAAGGGAGGGGTAGTCACGGGAAGGACCTACACAGTAAAGTTACGACAACACCAATAGAGAAAAACACTGAGGGAAAACCTAGGTACATAGGGAGGGTCGTTGCAGCAAAAAGGGAAATAAAAAGGTGGGCGCAACCCGAGCGCTTGCAAATAGACCCTTTAAGCTCCACAACTCTGGCCGCATGAAAGAGAAAGTACTTGCACGAGGCGGTAGGATAAGTTGGGAACAAAATCAAAGCTTCCAATGGGTCACTAGGTGGAAAAAAGGAAAAATGACTGGAAAGTTCGCTACTCATCATCAAAAAATCGAGGGAGAGAGGGAGCAACAGATCGGAAAAGGTTATATCACACCCGGCGATGAATTAATTATTTAAGATGGGGGAGAAACTGATTCCAGAGGGGGGGAAATAAAATAGGGAAGGAGTCTTGGAAAGGGGGAGGGGTTACTAAGGAGGGGAATCACCACCCGGGAGAGGATAAGGGAGGGTCTAGGCAGACAGAAACCTCTTGATAGAGATCCGGAAAAAAAAAGTTGTAAAGGAGGAAAATGCGCATTGTGGGCGTGTCGAGGAGGGAAGTTTGGAGATTTGTACAAAGGGGGCCCACAGCAGTCTCTGGGAAGCAAATTAAGGAGGTCCAGAGAAAGAGGAACTGAAATAAGAGTGATGCAACATTACAATAGCCCTCTGTTTTCTCTCCAAAAAAAATCACAATACCACTATCGAGGCTGGGACCTGGGGGGATGGAAAAGGGAGTCCGTAGGGAGGAAACAGGAGACGAAAAAAAAGAGACGGGGACCTAGGGACTTAGAAAACATGGAGGGAGCGGGGGCAATCGAAAATGCACCCTGGGGGCCCCAATGAATAAGACGGGGGGGGGGTGCACGATCTTTCTCTCCTCTCTCCTCTCCTTGAGACTCCCTCTTCTCCTACCCTTCCTCTCTGGTGAAAAAGACTCTCATCCAAAAACAGTGCCACTCAGAGTTAAGAGTTCCGCTCTAAGGAAAGCAAAACTGCTTAGAGAAAAGTGTCTCTTCTCAGCCGAAGTAAGATAACATGAGGGAAACGACTTCTGGAAGATAGACACCAACGAGTCAGAGCCTAACGAAGTTAGGTGGGAAGGCAAAGGAGTTCAAGTGGGAAGGGAAATGGCGGACAGAAGAGCCAGAGAGCGAAAAAAAACACCTGAGTCACGAAATGGGATTGTAAAACACTGAAAGCACGTCGCCGATGCCTGCGACCCGTCAGGGGTTCAAGAAGTGGATTGTCGAGATTAGTAAAATTGAAACTATGAAAATGAAAAACAGACACCCGGGACTCCTCTACCGCTAGAAAACAGCAATCCCAGAGTCAAAATGCCAACAACTCCTTTTCCGACATTTCGCTACTAATTCTTCTTCGTCTGCCAATCTGGAGAAACATCACATGACGCCAATCTTAGCTCCGGGTATTGGTTGAGGACTCAGGGGGAAGAGATAGAATATCCATACGCTCAAAACTAATGGAAGCGGTCCGTTTGGGCCAGGGCAATCTCTGGTCCAGGCTTCACGACGTAAGGAGCGAACGCTGGAAAAGGGGGCGAAGACATTTTCGGAGCCCAAGATTCCTACGCGCAAGGAGGGCAAGGTATGGGGAGAAAGTCCTAGGAGAAATTAAGACTTCTAGGTAAAATGGGTATTGGGTTGACAACGGGCGCCCCAATGGGCCTTCTACTGCTGGAAGGGAAGGGTCCATGGGGGTTCGACAAGAAGGAATTGGAGAAATTGGGCGCTTTCCCGAACGAAACGATGGATCACAACGAGAGGATGCCACAAGTGATAAGAGGGGAGGAGGCGAAGAGTAGTAAACGGTATGTCTATTGGCCCGAATGGGAACAGCGCGCACTGGCTGGATCGGCGTGTTGAAAAAAAAAAGAGCTCGGATCTTCAAAGGTGATGAGTGAGGTCGTCAGCGTGTGAGGGAATCGGGCGCGATCTCGGTTGGGTTCAGCATCTGTCGCTCTGGAAGGAGAACAGGTGAACGGCTGAAAGCGAGGTGTTCAAATGACGGCCCGGGGAATGTCGGGGCATTAGTAGGCTCGTTAGTCGACAGGGGAGGGAGGAGGGCACGACCTCCCTGTAGGGCGTGAAGGGTTCGTTGCTCCTAATGACTAGCTGACGGGGGGAGGCTGAAAAAAATAGAACTCTAGCGAAACATGAGAAAGCAGCACAACGAGACGCGCGCCGATCCGAACTGCACACCTCCTGATTTGCGTCGCGGAAGAATCTGGAGTCAAAAAGCTTCGTTGATCATCAAAGACTCGCCGTGCAAGGAGCCGATACTAAAAACTGCGACGATATCGTAAAGAGCAGGGTGCGGAATGCGAAGATCAAAAAGGATTGGAAGTGCCGAAGATGGAGCGAAGCACGGTGTTGTCAGAAGCGGTCGGGGGGATGAAATGTTGACGTCCGACTACCGATACGAACAGAAAAAAGCGACTAGCCAGTACATCGCTACCGCGAAAAACGTCGGCTACTTGAGAGAAGAAGGCGGGTGAAAGGGGAAGGCTGCTCGTCACCCGACGCCCGGGTCAAATTTAGATAAGGAAAATCTGGGGATTATCGAAAAAGTCTATCCAAAATAGGTCTGAAGAAGACCTGATTCAAATCTTATTCCCAGGGAATTACTACTACTATAGGTAAATTATAGTGCAGGAAGAGAGAGCTAATGTCGAAAGGCTCTAAAACATTAGTGTAAGAGAGGGTGGGGGCATATTCCTACAGAAGGACCCTCACTGGTTCACAACGACAAACGCTTGAAGGGGTTTGGTGCGCGAAGACAAAGGAAGGGATCCTCTTGGGGGGGGACTGCTCGTGTTGAGAAAGAAACAGGGTAGGCTGAATCGTCTATTCTTGAAAGGATACTCTCCCGCGAAGGAATTGATTGCGCTCGTCTGCAGAAACCCCTCAGCGCAGAGGAGTCCCTTTCTCTCTCTAGTCGGATCGATCTTCTAAAGGCTTCAGTCGAGGGAACAAGGGGAGGGACTCCGGGTTGCAAAACGAAAAGGAAGGGCTCTGGGGGGGTGGTGCTCGCGGTGGTTACGCGGGTATCTTCACGGGGATCTCAGAGGGACTCGGACTAAGTGCAAAGTCTTTTTATAGAGCCCTGAAGGCTGAGAAGGGAAAAAGGATGCATGCCGGCATGGAGGGGGACTAATGTTCTTAAATGTAGTTCTCAACAAAATAGGTAAGAAAGAAAGAAGTATCGAGTAGCCGGGCAAAAAGTGCCGTACAAAATAAAAAGCGGAGGCGGACAAAAAGCGTTTCCGATCGAAAACAAGCAAGGGAATCGATTTCAAAGGCTCCAAACTTTATGAAAAGGAGCGGCTGGGGGACTCTGGGTCTCGAGGATTTTGATGGGGACGGCAGGTTGAGCCAATACAGATGACATGCTCAAAATCAAGAAACTGGAGCGGTATGTAAAGATAGGAACGAAAATTATCTACCAAGGAGATTCTGCACGTGTCGACCCTCGGCTCAAGTCAGAAATTCGCAGGGCTAAAAAGAAAAAGCGACAAAGATAAAAAAAAAGGGGGTTCTCTGCGTGAAGACCGATGAACCGGAATCTGCAAAAAAAAAACGTAGGAGAGAAAGTCGGGAAGGGAAATAAGACGGCCGCGCGTTATTTCAAGAGGCCGGGGCTGGAGAAGGAGCAACGACGGGAGGGAGAAAAAAACACGGTAAAAGAAACTAACGATCGGGCGGGGGGCAACTAGCAAAAAAAAAAAAGTCTGTAGGGATTGGAGGTAGCGCCATTGCGAAAGACTGAAACGAATCACTAAACGGAAAGGGGCGCCGGAAAATGGGGGACAGGGAAGGGTAAGAAGGAGAAAAAGCCGAAAAGAGTCTACAATAAAAGCGAGACCTATAATTCATCAAGAATTGAAGAACGATCGAGGGCGCAGGGAAGGAGGGGGGTGAAAAGGAAGGGAAAGGGAAAGTGGGGTTGACCCCCAAAAGAAAAAAAAGGGATTCTAATCGAGAAGGCGTGGGGAGGATATGGGGGTGAACGCGGAGCATACGACCTTACTAAAGAAGGCTGGGAGGATCCGATAGACCGGAAACTGGACGAAAAAGGGCAAAAGCACTCACGCCCAAAACACAGGGAAGCGAAAAAAAAAAAGGAGAAGGGGTCGAGATTCAAATTGAAGTCCTTAATCAAAGGCGACCAGAACAGACAATCAAATCATTTACGGGAGCAAGGATCAGTGGAATGCCTATAATTGTAGGGAAATACCTAAAGATATCTCAAGAAATACCTTAATCAACTAGCTAAGCAAAGAAGGCACGGACTTCGCCGGGGGGAGGAATCCCATCATCCTTGAGGGGTAGGATATCGCACAACTGGATCACACCGGAATCAAAAAGAGGAAATCACACGTTGGGGGCGCCGCGACCCGAGCGAGAAGAAAAAGAGGTCGGGTGGACGGCTACGTAGTCGCGCGACTCACTCAAAGGATGTTGAAGGGCGGAGACGAGAATACGGCGGGGCCAGGAGATTTCTCCAAAAGAAGGGTCAAAGGGGGGGACTTCCAGGGGCAGGCGGGCAATCATGGAGAGCGAAGAATCAACAAACGTATGGGTACGCTGATTGTAAACAAAGGAAGATTAAGATCTCCTTGGGAGTCGAGGATACTCGGAAGTGGCCTCGTTTTCCACCGGGGGGGGGAACATAAAACTGAGGCACGAAAAAACCAAACCAACCGGCGCCGAGCGGGAAGCAAAATAGTAGCGATTAGAGGAGAGAGGTATAGGAAGTAAGGAATTGGGGGGGGATTTAAAAGACAGGAGGCAACCCGGCTAGAACAAAAAAGAGACGGGGCAGAAACAGAGTTAACCAGAAGAACGCGCAGCTGTTAAGGAAGACAGGAAGTCGGGAGGACACGGCGAGGTCTGGGGGGGGAATTAATAACCTGAAGTGGAAAGAGGGGATCACGATGCGGGTGGGGAAAATGACTCCAATCGTTGTGTAAGGAAAAGAGGATTCGTGATGGGTCTAAGAGGGAGGGGGGAAGGAGAATTGTTGGAGAAGACTGGGGAATATGGTTGCAAAAAGAAGTACAAATCGCTGAAAAAGGGGTGAGAAAGAAGAAAAGACCTTTAGCCTCCCCGAACATGAATCCCAGCCAAAACTCAGCAGGGAACTACATCTTAGCCGTTACGCATTTTAAATAGCGAAACTATCCTCACGGGGAAGAAAAGTTCTCTGCTGGAAAGGAGGGGGGGGAAACAAGATTCCCAAAGACCGGGATAGAGAACCTAGAACAACATTGCAAAAGGAGAAAATAAAACGGGAACCTAAAGCATCACAATAGGGGAAAATGAAAAAAGAAAAAGGGAAAAGATAGCCCTAAAGGGCAGAGTATGAGCCTCATAAAACGGTGGGGAATTTTCCTGGTCATTAAATAAGAAAGGAAGGGAACAGCGAAAAGTATGGGAGGGGGGGGGGCGTTACGAAGCACTTCATTTTCTCCATCTTTGGAGACACATGGGGAACTGGAAAAGTGTCCTGCGGATAGACTGGAAAGGGTGGGGGGGGGGCAGGGTTGAACCCCGAAACTAAAAATCGAAAAAGAAAATATTCGAGACTAGTGTAAAAAAAATACTAACCTTCGGAGAAAAGGTTCCATCTTGCTAAGGCGGACATCCTGGATCGGAAAGGCAAGGGGAAAAACAGTCTCAAAAAAAACTTACGGGGGTAGAAAACTTTAAAAATCTCCGGGGGGGGTCAAGAACGGGAATCTTCTCTCTCTGGCGCCAGACCGAAAAGAAAATTAGGGGAAATCCTTGATTATCCAGAGAACGGAGGAAAGCACGGAGCAGTATTAAACAACAGGGAGGAAATGAAATCCTTTTTAAATCAAAAAGAGCAGAAAAATTCCAGAAGGGAAGGAGCGAGGGGGGGCAAATAAGGCGGGGTTGGATTAAGGAGGGGTTGATGTGGTTAAAAAAAAAAACGCAATGGGGGGAAAAGGAGAAGAATGTAGGGAGGAAGGGGGAGAGAGTGGCAGGGAGGGGGGGGCGGGAGAGCGAGGGCAAGGCAAGAACGGGAACGAAGGGAAGGCAGGGGGGAGTAAGGGGTAGGGCAAGGGGAAAGAAAGGGGAAGGGGTATGGTGGGATGAGAGGGGAAGGGAAGAGGGGGAGGAGGGAGGAGGAGGAGGAGAAGTGGGCGGGGGATGGGTGAGGAGGCGGGGTAAAGCGGGACGTAAAAGTATCAACTGGGGTGGAGGCGAGGGGCGAGGGAAGAGGAGAGGAGAGAGGGACATAAGAGAGGAAGTTGATCAAAGTAAGGGGAAGGGGTATAATGGAGGAAGAGGTGAGTTTGGAGGGGACAGGGCAGATGGTGGGGGAGGAGAGGTGGATCAGGGGGAAAGGGGGAGGAGGGGGGGGTAAGAAAAAGGGGGAAAAGAGGGAGGGGGGGGGGATTGGGTGGAGAAGGGGCGGAAGGAAAAAGGGGGGAGGGGAAAAAAGAGTGTGGAAGGGGAGGAAGAAAGTGTGGGAAGTAGGGGGGATTAGGAAAGGGGGAGAAGAAGGAGGGAATAGGGGGGGGTGTGAGAAGGAGGAAAGGGGGGTGGGGTTCGGAGGGGGGGGGGGGAGGGGGGAAAGGGGTGTGGGAGAGGAAGAGGAGGGGGGAGGTGGGATGAAGCGGGGTTAGAGGGGGTGGGTGGGGCAAGGGATGGCAGGAAGAGGAGGGTGTTGTGCTGGTAGGGGGAAATAGAAGTGGTGGTGGGGGGTAGAGGAGTGGGGGGAAGGGGGAGGAGTGAAGGGGAAAGGGGATGGGCGATAAGGTGGAGAAAGGAGGCATGGTCCGGGGGAAAGGGGGTAGGATAGGCTTTCTTCCTCTTTCGAAGGAAAACTCTCGTACCTCTTCTCTCTTCGCCGGAACCGGAACAGGAACCTCGCTAGGGAGGCCTTCCTTCCGCTGGACTCGCTCCTCTTAAAAGAGTCCTCCGCGTTTCTCTTTCCGACGGGGTCGTCTTCGTCGCGTACTTCTCCCTCCTGATTCTCGCCTATATCCCACTTCGGTGTCGGCCGGACGCCGATGTTACTCCGTTCCTGCTATCTGCCCCTGCCTACTACCCGTCTAGCCGAAGGACGAGGAGGGAAGAGGCAAGTTCCCTAAAGGTGCTCTCTTCTTCCCGCCTCCTTTCTCTGCCAAAAAAAAACGTTCTCTTCCCACAAAAAAAAGAAAGCTCTCAACCTAGCTTCGCTTCATGCGACCTCCACTCGTTGTAGGATAGGCAGCCAGCGATCGCGTTCTCTCGAAGCCGTCGATTGTCAGCACCGGACGGCTCTCCTCCCAGCACGTGACAAGAGGGCTCTTTCCTGTGTGTCGTTCTGCCCGCGACTCCACGCTCCTCCTCTAGTTCTTTCTGCGGATCCGATAGCGAACGCCAGAGGGCAGAGAAGGAGGAAGCGGAGTTCCGAAAGCAGCGCCAGAGAAAGAACCTATCTATCGACGCGATCACCTCCTCTCGCTCCGCTTCCCATCTCAAGATTCTCCTCTGCTGAGTCGGCACGAAAGAGTACTTTCATGTTACTCGTAATCGTGAGCAGACGGCTGATGTTAGGCTCAAGAGGAGACCACTCGACTCACACCACGTACGGCAGAGTAAGGAGAGGGAAAGAGTGGGAGGGTGGAGAATGGGAGTAAGAGTGAAAGAGAAAGAGGTAGAAGAGAGCGGTGAATGAAGGGGAGGGGGGGGAGAGGAGAGAAGGCAAAGAGTGGGGGAAGGGGAAATGGGGAAGGGGGTCGGATAGGAAAGGAGGGAAAGGGAGGAAGGGGGTGTTAGGAAAAGGAGATAGGGGGGTAAAGATAAGGAGACGGGGGAAAGAGATAGAAAGGGGAGAGAAAGGAGTAACGAGGGGACGCGAAAGGGATAAGGAGGGGGAAAGAGCGCGCTGGGGGGTGGGGAGGGGTACGAGAGGATTGGAGGGGGGCGTAGAGGGAGTGGGAGGGGGGGGAGTGGGGGGGCGGGAGGAAGGTGGAGGGGGGAGCGGAGGGTGGAGGTGGGTTGGGTGTGGGGGGAGAAATAATGAGAGAAGGATTGAATGGGGGAGGCGAGGGGGATGAGGTCTTGAGGGGGAAGGAGGAGGGGGGGGAGGGGGTGGGATGTAAAGCGGGTGGGAGTGGGGGAGGATGGTTGGGGAAGGGGGAAGGGGAGGAGCATGGTATTTGTTCCTTCATCTTGGGGGGCATCAGAAAGTAAGACCCAATAATAAAAATGGGAAACGCATGCAATGAAATCAATCGCTACCGGGGGTGTTCAAAGCCGTTTACATCAAAGTTGAAAAATTGAAAAGAATCTGCAGGGTGTGACGGGAGAGAATGGACAGTAACTGCCTTAAAATCGATCAAAATCATCAAGACTGGCGCCAAAGATTCAGGGCAAGGGGAATCTTGGCCAGTAAGGTTTCCGGGGGGGGGCTCCCAGGATCGGTCCTTTGGGATACCACTTGAGGCGGATGGTTGAGTGGTTTTAAAAAGGGAAGCGGGGACGTTTTTTAGAACTAAACCTTTGGAAACAGTATCTGGGTAGGAGAATGCCCTAATCTGGTAGGAGCGTAAATCATTTTCATCGAAAAAGTTAAAAGGTGAAATACCTAATGTGGTTAAGATTCCAAAAAAACCTCATCGATTTGCTGAACTTGTGAATTTGCTTGAACAAGGTACATCAAGTAGGTGAGAGTGGCAAAGTTTTAGTTTTGAGGGCCTCGCACAATGGAAGGGGGATTCAAAGAAAGAAAGGAATTGCTAACATGGATAAGAAATTCCAACTGTAACTATCTGGGTGGCCGACACGGGGACGAGGTTGTGGTAAATGCTCACGGGAGGAGGACGGCTCCGGCCTTGAGAAAAGGTGTCTTGTTTTTCTGGGGGAGGGAGTAGAAAAATAGGAGGAAAAATTCGAGGTATAATAGTACGGAGAGACCTGACTCGTGCGAGTTAACGGTTTCTGGAAGTGAAAAAAGGGAAGAAATTGTCTAACGGAAAAGAAATGTAGAGAAGAAGACAGGTCACTCTTGGAAAGAGTCTTCGAGAATCATGCTGTGCAAATAAGAAAAAGGGGGATAGACTAACCAAAAAAAAAAAGGAATGAGGAGGAATCGTGTGTTCCTTAGGGATGGGATCATGAATCTCGGCAATACAGCTGGAAACAAGGCGAGGGCGCCTCGAAAGCCCAGGCTGAAGACCCTTAACCTTGTCAGGAAGAAATCAGGCCGAATAATTGGAACGAGCGGATAAAAAAAGAAATCAAGGTACCCGTAATACTAATCAAAAAGGAGGCCTGATGGGGAGAGAGACTTTAGAATGCCGTCATCATATCACGTTGAGAAACGTCCAAACACCCAGTAATAGAGGAGGATTGAAGTGAAAAAAAAAAAGGCTGCTGAAAGAATTTCAAGGGACAAAAGAAGAATAGGAGGCCTTTCCTGGTACAGAAAAAAAACCGGAATTCTCTCAGGAAACGAGGGATTGATTCGGGGATAAAAAAATCACCGAGTCAATCTTCTGAAAAAAGTAACCGAGGGGACAGAGAAAGCATGATTACGGTCACTAAAAGAAAACGGGTACTTTTCTTGGGCTAAAAAATCGATGCGGAGCAGATAGGAAGGACAACAACAACTGGAGGTGTTAATTAATAGTCCGCACAGCGGACGCACACACTCGGCAGCTCATTAGAATGAGAATCTCCTCCCAGTCAAACTTTCCGCCTGGGGGTGTTTTGCAAAAAATCATTGGTTCTGTATTCCCCTGGCTAAAAAACCAAAGTGAAATTCCCACAACCCAAAAATACAGATCAGTTGTTCCATAGGGGGAAAAGAAGAACGATCACTATACAGAAAAAGAAGTTGAGGAAATGCCAGTGGGACAAATCTGGCAGCAAGTTTGCAAAGGTGCGAGTGAGGAACTGGGGACTTAAAATTCAACGATGGGAAGCACACCCTTGAGGGGGGGGTTCTCCAGGGAGGAGAGGGATGTGAGGGAACCCGAGGGCCGAGAACTGCGCGGAAGCACTTCAAGTCCAATGTGGTGCGATCGCGAAGATGGGCGAAAAAACCGAAGAAAGCCAAAAAGACAATCCAAATGGGAGGCGCCGGCCCTTAAATACAAACGTTAACTTCAACAAAAGACGGGAGGCTCAAAAGGTCCTGCAAGCGGAACGATGCATGCTGTCTCTAAAATGGACACAAAACAATAGGAGAAAAAAGAGTAGGGGAATCCGCATCGTGATTTTGATGAGCTAGGCCTAAAGAATTCGCGAAAACTACGGGAAGGAGGACCCGGTGGTGGGGATTCATGCATCTCGTGTCAAGTCTTCAATGGAAATTGCTAGGGGGGGCACAGGTATGGGGCGAAGGGACAACTGGAATACTCAGGGAACGAGAACACGAAATTGAGAAGTGGTGAACAGGTGATAAATAATGTCTACTCGGTTTAGGGTTTTTTACGCAAGTTCCCAAAATGGAAATCCTTCGTAACAACGACTAACGTACAGGTTGGGGGGTTTCGACAGGTGTAGAAAAAAATAAGGTCTACTTCCTAAGAAAAAGGGTAATGAAACTCATCCGCTGTGAAAGGAAACGGAGAAGGTTAGAAAAATCCAAAAAAGGCATAGGATTATGCTTACAGGAAGGGATTGATAAATAACTCGTCCGATTATGTAGGGGGTGGAGCGTCTCTGGTGTTCAACGGGTCAACGTTACAAAAATTATTTGTTCGAAAGTCTTTTTTCATCTTACTACAGAGGGCCAGCACTGCGAATTTTATTTGGCTCAGCGGGGCTACGGTCTTGAAGCAGAGGATAAAATGATGGAAGAGGGTAGGTCCAGGGTCGGATCCCGGTCAAATACAACGCCCTCCCTGAGGGGGGAGGTAGGAGGAAGGGTTAGACTCTTACTCGGGGGACTGCCAAACTGCGTTTCGCGCCGAACCTAAGAGCGGGAAAAAAGGCGTGATCGATGTAACCGAAAAAATTGCCGAAAAGGAGGGTCCGAAGGCTGAAAAATAGGATTATGCTAACATGGACCGCAATCTCAAGCAAGGGGAAGGGCTCTTCTAAAGATCGACTAACAGAGATTCAAGACACATCCTTGGTAAAAGGCCTCTGGGACAGAATGAGGGAAAGACGGGGACACGATCGGGGGGGATCATCAACAACATTTCTAACGTAGAAGCCGTGCCCTCCGTGAGCCGAGATATAGCCTGATCATTATCGAAAACTTAGGGGGAGCAAGACATGTGATCTATCCTGTTTGGTTCTCACTTCTGAAGTCGTGGGTCAAACAGGTTTTCCAAGAAAGAAAAACCAGGGGCCGGAAACGGGGATGGGGCAATGGACATCTCTTCAAGGATCTTCGGAGAATTTAGGAGAAGGAAAACGGAAAAATACACAGCATTTACTCGAAGAGGAACAGACCCGGGTCACAGGAGATGAGTTATTGCTCAGGGGAGCTCGAGTATCCAAAAGCGGGTGGCTGGAAGAACAGCAGGAAAGGCCCATGGCTTCGAACTGGCCTGGGAACATTATAGGGGGACGCGATGCGCAAAGGATGGCGAGCTCAAAAACAATCGGTGGGATTCAGGGTACTTCCTATCAACACGCACTTAACTATATCGAAGAGCTCATAGGAGGAGGATCTATAGCAACAGCGTGGGTTCTTTCGTCGTTTACTCGGGGGTGATCCATTAAAGGTTTGGGCAAAAGAATCTATGAGTGATGTTCAAGAATCGGATCGCGATCAAAATGATTTTAAGAGTCCGCTATCGCGATGGGACAAATCAGCCTTGGAGTTGGAGGGAGGGCGGATGCCGGGGGGGGGGGAATCTCGGGGGGTTGAACTCGAGGAGAAAGGTGAATCACGGCTCTCTGGGTGGTACCCATCGAACACGAGCAGGAGAATCTAGCAACGGCTTTGAAAGGAGGCCGAATTCCCCGAAGGGGGAGTCCGTATTCAGTCCTCGTGAGCGATTTCGTTAGAGTAGTCGTAAGGGAGGACAAAGTATCCATCTCTACTGAACCAAGCAAGGGCTCAAAGGGAGGCCTTACCCTACACTACTTACGTACGGGAACTTGGGGTTTCCGATCTAAAAAATGCGTGGAATGCCGAAGGCGGGGAGTATATTCAAAACACGGTGCGCAGTTCGCGGGAGAAAGGGCGTAATGTTCGCTTTCGATTAAGGAGCGTCCCAAGGTTTGGGAAAATTCAACTGTATTGGAGCTTAGATGCAGAAACCAACTGGGAGCTACAACGAACATTTAGATTCTGCGTTGCGGAAAAGAACGCATGATGAATGGAGGCGACTTTCGGCTGCGGGGAGCCTAACAAGAGTAATGAATTCTCAGTTTGAGCGTAGAAATGTTGATTCACTATCACAAAAAAACAACATTAGGGTAATCATCGATATAAAAAGAGAAAAAAAGAAGTCACGACGGGGTATGGATACTCTAAATTGGGGACGCTTTACGCCAAAAAGGAAGCCGAAGAGCTAGGCAGCACGCAGAATTATAGGTTCGTGTGATGTAGCGGAGGGTGAGCGGCTCGGCCTCAGAGGAAAGTTGAAACGAGGTTGATGTCCCTGTACTCGCCGAAGTACGAACAGAATAAACAGAGAAGCCGAAAGCTTCATCAGCGGGAGGAGCGGCGATCGAAATCACGTGCGTGGGAGAAACTAATCACTAATTTGGCTCAATCGTACGGCACGGGGAAAGGGGGGGCCAAACATTAATGGGCCGCGAAGGCCAGGACGAGATTTGTAGCGAAAGAAGACCTTGAAATGACGGAGAAATCCGAGACGCCGCCGCAGATCGACCGAAGGGGATGCCACACTCACCCAGCAAATACAAAACTACAAAGATACAACGCTAGGATCAACAGAAGCACAGGGTGCGATCAGCAGAAGACGTCACACCGAAAGGACATAAAGGGCTCTCAGACAAGGGGGGGGGGTGAATGTGTGGTGTCGGGGGGGAGTTGGGGGTGGGTGGGGGGGGGGGGAAACGGGTGGGGGTGCCGTCTGCTCACGATACAGGCTCGCGACGCTAGAACGGCGGGGAATGATCGAGCGAATAAGGGCGATGGGAGTCGCGCAAACATCATCTCTGTCAAGGGCATCTAGAAAAAACTGAGATAAAACGCAAAAAGAATGAACCTGACAAGTTTCCGAGGCTACCTAGGAAGGGAGGCTCTGCGTGCTGACAGAAGTCGGTTGGGTCGACGGGGTAGTAAGTAAATTCGTGAAGGAAGCCGGATTTATCTAATTCAGACGAGTAAGTCTCCACATGTTCCGGCGGTGTCTTCGTCCGAGGGGCCTTCTAGCTTCAAGGGCGTCCAAGTCACAAACGATTGGTATAGCATTCGTCAGCCCATCATAAGGGTAATATCGGGCGATGGCCCAGGAGAGGGAAAATGTGCTGACCTTGTTGCTCATCATAGCGACAGAAGCAATCGATTCTCAGGATGACGCTCGTCGGAAATCTGTTCTTTAAACTTTGGGAAATTTCAGCGCCGCTGCGAAACCTGCCGCGCTCGTCCACGCTAACGCATCCTTTGAAAAAGAGGCCCAGCACCGTTGCAGCCATCTCGGTAGAGGGCCTGCATTCCTTCCATGGACCATTGTGGTGGGATTAGAAAAACCTGGTTGCCTCTCTCGACTCTTATGAGGCCGCGCACATCAGATTTGGAAGCTGACTCACTGCGCGAAGAACGCTCGTTCTCTTGCTGTCTCAGCATCCTCGTAATCTTCATCAAGCATGCCCAGCCCAGGGGGGGCAAGAGGAAATCTCACGCCGTCCGAGAGGAACGCGACTCAACCGGAACCGATCAACGCTGGAATCCCGACATAAAGGTATCAGGCGGCATTGAAGAGGAAAAACTAGACGACGTGGAGTGCTGAGCGCCTCACTAGGGAAATTCGCCGAGAGCGAGCCAACCGGAGAAAACGCACGCAGAAATCAGAAGTTTAAGCGAAGCAACAAGCAAAAGCCGCGCTCGCCGACCGTTAGCACTAAGCAAGAGGCGGGATTCAGTCTATCCTCATCAGGGTTTTGCCGTATTTCGTCGTTTAAGGACATAGGGGGGGGGGGAAATTTTTTTGCGGCGAGGGGGAGCCAATGTCCCAGTGTTGACCACAAATTAACGGTTACCTCGTCGGATAAGGAGCACGGTGGACACCCAACCCAACCGGGGTAGGTCCAGGAACGATAGAAGGGGCTCAAAACTTCGGCATTGTAGTGGGAGATTCAGAGGTTCACACATCAAGACTTGGGCATCCGTTCGAGGAGTGAATGGCAGACGGGGGAAACTAGATCTGGGAAGAAGGGAGAAGGGCCGCGTTCCATGAGGAGGTTCCAGAGTACTAGCCTTCAGCTAAAAGACGTATTCAAGCACCGATGTGGTCAGGAGCTTTGTGTCCAACCGGGAGAAACGCCAGCTGCAAAGTTAGGAGGCGCCAAAGCGGCTTGGGGGGGTGAAAGAGGTGGCCGTTTGATGTTCGCGGGGCGCAAAGCGTGGGGGGTTGCTTCGGTTTTGGCATTGAGTTAGAAATGACGACCTATACAGACATAAGGCCGAATGTGCGCGCATTAATCTGCTCACAGGAGCCCATTTCAACAGGAGAAGTCATCTGAAGTGGGAAGAAGAAGGGTCTATTAAGTCAATTTAAAGACCATACTGACTGGCCCAAGAATCATTTTTAGGCCTGGCACCATGTGGGGGAGTGGGGGGAGGAGGGGACGCGATTGGGGACATATGGAGAGGTGGGGGGATTGTTGGGTTGTACCTCTGGGACGGTTTAGGGGGAGGACATGGGCAGACGTGCGGGAACCAAGCGGAGAATCAGGTAGCGTCACATTTGAACATATCCGTGCGAGAATAAATTCATACCTCAATTGAGATTAAATCCGATTTTCGTGAGAAACGACTAGACTTGGGACTTGCGGACATTCAGGAGAATTGAAAAGGGAGGTCGTGGGAGTACCGCGGCATTTCGTGTTGCCGAAATAAAAATCGCTGGCGAGCCAGAGGGGTAAGAACTGCCCGCTGGCTTCTTCTTCGTTTTCCGACAGAAGCGAGGAGAAAGCAGGTGTGGAAAGTTCGAGGCCAGGAGCGGACGGCGTAAAAAATGAGGCCATGTCTTTTTGATGGGCCGCAGCGGGATACTGATGTCGCGGGTATTCGGTATTACAGGCCAGACCAAAAGAGGCCGGTACTTCTTCGGCCGAGTGAAAAGATCAGGGGGTCCGGGATACTGAAGTGATGAAGTGCGAAGCGCCAAAAAAAAAAGCGCGGTCGGAGACGGAGAGAACATTCGGGAGGGAAGAAGGGACACCAGGGCGCATCTCTATACAACACGAGGAAAGACGCCATGTTCTCTGGATTTCAGCACAGGAAAGGGCTAAGTAACTAAGCCGCCAAAGATGCGATGAAGATCCGCAGAATCCCGCACAAACTTAGAATGGTCCTTTTCAAAACTACTCGGCACCGAAGAATTCCCTATCGCATCCAAATAGGAGGTTCCCGTCTAAACGCGTACTCCGGAATGGACAGCTCATACTTCGGAAAAAGGAGGCTCCCTGATCATCATTATCAACATGGAAAGCACCTCTCGACAAAACCAATACGGAAAATGTAACAAAATCGCCTAATCCGTCGACAAACCCTCGAAGACAGTGAACCCAATGCGGGTCTCATGAATCAACACTGACCAAGATATTCGCTATTTCGTGAAAGAAGGTGAGCAAAGCGTAGACCCCTCACCTCCAAGCACGCATGGTGCAAACAAGCCATTACTAGGACTTTGATATTTCTGCGTCGCCCACCAATTCGATGCGCTGGAAAGGAGGGACATGCCAGTATGATAAGGTTCTCGCAGCGCGGAGAGGTGAACGGGACGACGAGCAGCTCGCACGTGTGGTTGTTCCCAGCCCTCAACTGGTGGAGGGCGATGCAAAGACAAACCGTCCCAAGGCACTCCCTGTAAACAAAAAAAAACATCCGCTCAAGTTTCCAGGGAATCGGAGAATCACTGCCAAGGCAACGTGGTGCCAAAAGTGGCAAATCTTGGCTGCCAGGCAAGGACTTACAGGACGGGTGGACGGGAAGGGACTGGCGGACGCAATCTCACCCTTATCACATCCGAGGGATTGAATTGGATGTAACGTCGGGAAAACACCAAGCAGTGAGACCGATCTTCTCCTGCCCGGCGCGGGAAGGCAATGAGGAATCTGCTGGAAACTATGCCAATGAACAAACGCTTTTCTCCGAGAACGAAAGGCTCAATCTAGAATTCAATTGGAAGCGGCATTAGGCTCTAACGATGGCGGCGCTCTCACGCGGGTAAGAATAAACATAATACGGGACCGGGTTTTCGGAAGGTAGAGGGAGTTCACAGCATATGACAAGGCCCCTGGTTTCGGCATTCAGCCAGACGGGGGAAAGTCAACGTTACGTTCACAGCGGACAGTCATCAGTTGGGGGCTCCGGGTGACATTTCTCAAGAGGACGCGCGGCAGAAAGGAAATATGGAACGAAACCTTTTCCAGAGAGACGAAAAGACGCTACGACTGGGGCGAATGGGGTAGGGTGAACAACTGCCCATTCCTGAAGAGACGAAAGGGTAAACCACAACCCCCGTCGGGTATTGGAAGATGACTTGGAGAAAAATGCGGGAACTTCCGCCACTCAAAAAAAAGAAACGCAACGCTGTACCACTTCCGGGAAAAGTCCACTCTGGGATGAGCTCGGAGGGTCACCGTCGGAAGAATCGAAAAAGGGAGGATGGGGGGTTAAAAACGGAGCGAACTCTGGGTAAATCTTTCCGTGCGGTAAGCGAAGCGTGTTGTCCGACTAGGAAATCACGTGGGAGAATGCATTCTGTCGACTGGAAGAATAGTAACCTTATAACAAAATCCGTTGTACCGAGTCAAAGAAGACAAGCAGCATTATGGAAGCCCTGACTGACTCAGGGGACTGCTTGTGTGGGCGCAAGAGGAGTGAGAGATGCGCGGTCTGAACCCTTGCAGGCGCGAGGCGAGATGAAACTAGGCCAGCCGGATCGTAGCGCACCTCGCCGACATCGCACGAAGGACAGGGGCGAATCATCGAGGAGACTCATCTACACCATAAGTGCGAGGCCTCATGGACTCCGTGGTAGGTGATCACGAACAAAGAACTGAAATGCCTGCAAGCTACTTGGAACCTATATCGAGGAAGGGGGGCAAAGCGCATTCGTCTATCTGTCCGCGAACCCAGCACGCGACCTTTTTTGCGCAGCGGGGGTGCTGAGTCAAAGTGTTCAGACTACAAACGACAGAGCGAAGAGGAGCCATCTTCGGCGAGGTGAAAGGCCTCCAAATACGTCTGGAAAATGGCAGCAGCCATCCTTGCACCGAGCACGTGAACTTTCCATCATTGTTGAATGAAAGATATATACGTTTTATTCGGCGCGACTCTGAAAAGCCAGCTGGGGCCCATGCGAGTACAAGAGTAGCCTGAACTGGCTGGATAACGCATAAACGCGGGGGGGGAGGGAAGCTCGCTAATTATGAGTCGATTGTTCCCGCTCCGGAAAACGCATTCTACCGAGAGCGAAGCGCAGAGGAGGCCTGGGGCTCGGACGTCATTGCGCGGCGCGACCTGCAGCGACGGGCGAATGTAATTAGGTTGCGACCGCGTAAAGTCCTCAGGGCAGAGCTAATGCCGCTATCTAGACGCATCTCGGCGAGGCAATTTCCTGCAGGTCGGGGGGGTGCGGCTGACTTGGCCGTCTAGGGTATCTCGAGCGTGAACAGAACTGCGCGGGCTTTAGAGTGCGCGATGTCCGAGCAAACTAATCGGCGTCGCGCCTGTCGGGGGGGGAGGGCAGAATGTCCTGATCCAGAACGGGGCGTCTCTGAAACCGCCGATGGTAGCTTCGAGGTGGATGGATAGTGATCATTCAACAATTATAACGCGTTCGATATAGCGCATTGAGCTGGGGGAAATTAACCCTGGTCACTGCGTACGAGCGGGCAAAAAGGCGTGATTCCGCTTCCAACAGCAGGAGATCTGAGAAAAGCTGATGGACGTTCACTCAAAAAGGGGGCGCGGGGAAGAAGTGTTCGTACTCTTGTGCGGCTTTCAGGGAAAAGTGCCTCAAAGTGTGGCTCCTATCTGGAACCCGCTCTCTAGCACCTCGAGAACTCCCTCCAAGTCACGAAAAAGATGGAGATTCTGCGCGGGGTGAGAGAGAATTGCCGGTGGGCGCCTCTATGTCGCCAACTCGAACGGGAATTCAGCCTACAAAACGCTGATTAGTATTGGGGCGCGCT
>Ga0179593_1386025_pt1 | contig 19420 bp, 36 predicted proteins | sample CZODoug2_1_08_16_FD_185931 | JGI IMG/M metagenome (GOLD analysis project Ga0179593, IMG submission 185931) | Vadose zone soil fungal communities from Angelo Coast Range Reserve, California, USA - CZODoug2_1_08_16fungal (PacBio error correction) | ecosystem: Environmental > Terrestrial > Soil >...
TCACAAGCGGGAGAAAACAAAGGGTAAGTTTTAGGGGAAAGGCGGGCCAACGACAGGGGGGGTTATTGTGGGTGGGGTGGTCCAGAAAAGGCGGGTTTGCTCAGAGGTGGGAAGGAACAGGTAAGGCACCAGAAATCGACGCAAAGTTTCAACAGGAAAAAAGAAATGAGAACGAACTGAGGTGGATGAATCAAGACCTGGCATTGCAGAAAGGGCCGTGACGGCTATGGGAGAATCCAGGCTTGAAAGAACCAGGTTTTACTCAGACGGGGGTGTACACCAGGCGAGAAACTTCGAAAACGCGACAAAGAACTTGGATCCATAAAGAAGGAGGTGGGACCAAAACCAGGCAAGCGACAACACAAGGCAGGGGGGGGGAAAAAACCATAAAAGCAAAAAAAAACGGGGCAACGCAATCACAAGGGGGTGAAAACGGGGGGACCATCAAAAATGTAGGGGGCATAAAAGGTGTAGTGAGCTAGTGTGAGAAACAGAAAAAACAGGGAAAAGGAGGGAGAAAGGACCTCTGAAAAGAAAGGGGACGATGTATGGTTCAGGGGGTGACTATGACCGACATCAGGGGGGTGGACCAGGGGGCGGGTGGGGCGAAAAGAACTCGCTGGAGACCCGCCAAACGGAGACGGGTTAGGGGAAAAAAAAAAAAAACTGTGCAAGAAAAAAACGGGATCAAAAAGAATTGTTATGAGTCAAACATAAGAAGTTATTTGGGTTAACACAGAAACATGGAAATGTTGTGAAGGGAAAAAATGGGTAAATGACTACTTAAGCCCAAGTGTGAAAGAGCAAGGAAGGAAAGAACTGGAAGGGGTGCGGCGAAAAGGGTGTGGGAAAAAGGTTGGAATACGACAACAGCGAAATGCGTGGTGTGGGCTGGTTGTGAGATGCGGGCTGGGGTGCCAACCTAAGGTCGAGGAACAGGAGGAAAAAATGCCCAATGCTGGAAAATACAAACACGAAGGCATTTTACTAAAATCGGGGGGAATAAACCATAGTTGTAAACTCATATTGCCGGACGGGGCGGGGGGTAATGTTGGGCATGGGAACGGAAAAAACAAAGGGGTCGGCAGTAAAAGTTGTGATTTGGAGGGGGGTAAAAAAAAAAAAAGGAAAGTTTTCGACCCGCGTGGGAGCCCGGACGGGAAAGGGAAAGAAAGGGCAACGGCGAAGAGGGGTAAAAGAGAGGGAAAAAGGCGGAGGGGGTGGTGGGGAACGCGGGGGAGGGGGAGTTTCGAAGGAGGAACCGGAAAAACATGCTGAAGCGGACCCACAAAAAGGGGGTCCAACGGACTGAATTTGGGGGATGAGGGGTTGTACAGATGCGACGGGCAGGGCCAAAAAAAGGGTGCACAAAGAGAAGCAGGAATTAAACCCAGGGGGGTCCAGGGGAAAAGCAGGGAATGAGTTGAAAAGATTTGGTGGAAACGCCTTTTTGCGGGGGGGGAGCGTTTGGTGGCAAAAAAGGGGGGGGGAGCAGGAACAGGGGACAGAAGAACCACCTAAGCAAACAGGGAAGTAGTGTTTGGGGGGAAGAGGAAGTGGAATTAGTACGAAAAGGGACTCCAGGTGGGGGGGGAAAAAAAAAAACCTGTGGTAGTGTAAAGGGGAAAAAACGTCTCAAGGCTGGGGGAAAAACGGGAATTTGTCCCGGAAAAGTCACAGGGTGGTGACTGGGGGGGGAAAAAATTTACAAGGGGTGAAAACGGCAACTCAAGAACAACGTCAGAAAGTGGGGCACCGGGGGATCCGCAAAGAAGCAGACACGGGTGTTTGAACCACAAACTGAAAGGGCAAGGCGCCGGAAAAGGGGTGAAAATGGTACGGAAAAAAAAGGCGCAAAGGTGCTGGGGGAGGTGTGGGGGGGGGGGGGGGGCCACGGAAGGCGGTGGAGAGGACAGGGGATTGGGTGGCGTTTTGATCTTGGTAAGGCAAAAAAAGAACCAGAAACTGGCACGTGCTCGCGGAAAGAAAACTGCTTGGGTTTATGACGACTAAGCGGGGAAAAGGAAACAAATAAAAAAAAAGTAAAACAGGACCAGAAGGGCGAATCACCACAAAAAAAAAAAAGGGCCTTAACAAGTTAAGAAACAAAAAGAATGGTATTAACGGGGGGGCCAAATAAGGAACACCAAGGGACACAGCCAAACAGAGAAAAATTAACAGAGTTGAAAAGACTCTTGGGGGGCATAAAGGAGATCAAACTGCCGGCAGAGCCGGCAAGAAAAGAATTTCTTGGTGGAAGAAGGCACAAATCCATCCAAAAAAAAACAGCTGTCAAGATTAAGGTCCGGGGGGACATTTAAAAAATAAATGAAGGTAGTGACGGAGGGACAGGGTGTCAACATTACGGTGAACCAGAAGGAGGGGACGACTGGGGAAAAAAGATGAATTGGGGACTAAACACAAAGTTCAACCAGTGACGTTTCAGAAAACAGAAAAAAACAAGAGGTTTCAAGAGCACGGTAGCCGCTGAGTGGACGAAAGCCAAAAGAACCCGCGAAAAGCCAAACGTTTCAGGGGGGAGGGGGCAAAGAAAAGAAAGGACAGTAGAACCAAGGGAGGAGGGGTTCGCAAGAAAAAGGGGAAAAAAAGTGAAAAAGCAACTTTAACAAAAAGGTGAAATGGCCGTGGGAAAAATCGATAAGGACGGGAAAGAAAAAAAAGAAGGGAGAAAAAGGGAAAAAAGAAAGAACAGGTAAGCTCAACGCAAAGGGGAGGGGGAAAAGAGAGGTCAGGCTTGTGATTTTTGCACGGCCCCACGGGTAGCAGGTACCCGCAAACCCAAAGCGGTGGGGACCCGAAAAAGGGAACCGGACAAGAGGGGGGGGGGGAAAACAGAGAGAAAAAACGCCCTTAACTGGGCCGTCCGCTCAAACAGTAAACTGCCGAATGTGACGGGTTTAAATCCAAACGGATCGGGAGGAAAGAAAAATCGGGAGGGGTTTCAGGGGAAAGAAAGAAAAAGAGAAAAGGGGGAAACGGGGAGCGACAAAAAAATTGAAAGAAGAAGTGGGGGGAAGGGTCAAACCGCGACTGGAAAAAGTGAAAAAACGGCCATCCAAAAAGTCCTTCAGGAAACGGGAAAAACTCCAGTACAGGAAAAGGTTGACTCAATAGTGAAAGAGTAGTGAGGGGGAGTTGGAGCAAAACAAGGGAAACATAAAACTGGGGACAGGTAACTTCCTTGACCACAGGCTCTCAAAGAGGGAAATCAGCGGGGAACAAAAACTGGCAAACTCAGGGGGGGGAAAGGGAACGGAAACAAAAAGTAAGAAGGAGCGGTGAAAAAACTTGAAGGATTGGTCGCGCGACCAAAAAGGCTGGGGCACGTACGGGGGGACATGGTTTCCCTGCACATGATCATCTCAGACATTAAAAAAATCACGGGAGGGCACGAGGCAAAAAGCGGACGGGAAAAATTAGGGGAAGGGGAAAAAAAAGACCAGAAGACGACACGAGGAAATACCAGAGAAAACCCTGCAAAAAAAACTCCGGCTGGTCATAACCAACCACCAAACAGCCCGAAGTGGGGACCAGGTAACGACCCAGTAAAAACTGGGGGCGAGAATTAGTAAGTGGACCAAGGGGCAAAAAACGGGTCAAAGAAGGGGGTCAAAATGAGGGGGGGAGTCTGAAAAAAGAAGGGTCTAGGGGGGGATCGTGGGAGGGAAGTGTCAAAAAGGGTGGGGAAATGGACAAAAACCCCCGGGGTACACCTCAGACAAAGCAAAAAACCAATGACGCAAAGACAAGGGAAAAAAAAGAAAAAAAGGTTGTTTTTGTCAACCACAATGTTTAAAAACAGGGAAGAACTAAGTTTGACCAAAAAAACCGAAAAGAAACGCGTTGGGGCTCAAAGGAGCCAAGTGGGTTAAGGATGACGGGGGGAAAACACAAGAAGAACAACTGCACGGGAACAAAAAAAAAATGGAAATCGAGGGAAGCAAACTTCCCTGCGGGGAGGATGAAAAACAGAAAGGACTCTACAAGTCAGAAAGGGCCGCTGATTCGCGCAGCAAGCTAGAGCAGGAGGGGTTGATAAAAAACATGCCGGGGGTAAAAATCATCAGAAACCAAAACAACAAAAGTTCCAGAACCTCAGAGGGGCGAAAAAAATATGACGCGGCACTTCAAGTTAACAAACTGGTGGGATAAAACTCGTGAAAAAAAATAAACAAAGCTTCCGGGGCTGGGGAAGTGGTTGTACCACGGAAGGAAAAAACCTGTGGGGGGGGGCGGGGGGGAAAATTGGGTCAAAACGACACTTGTGGTAGCCGAAAAGGGAAAAAGGGTGTAAGCCTGACGATTGGTCGGTTGGACGGATCGGGGAGGGAATGAACCAGCCCTAAAAAATACAACGGGCGGGGGGCCAGTCAAAAAAAACAATGTCACCGTGAAAAAACTACAAAGAAAGGGGGGGGGAGCCAAGACCCATGTCACAAAACAAGTCATGGGGTAGACCCAAACAAAACAACAAAAAAAAATCAAAAGACAGTTGGGGTCGGGGGGGACTTAGTTCAAAACACTGTGGGGAAAGGGGAGGGTGAAAAAAAGCAAAAGCCGCTGACAACCACTCAAGAAAAAAGGGTGTCCCTGGGGGAAAAAAAACCAAAAACATCTTAAGGGGTGGGGGGGACCCCGGGGACATCGTTTTGGGATGAGAAAGTGGTCTTGGTCAGAATTTTTTCTGGGATCCAAAAAAAAAAGAAACAATGGGCGGTTGAAAAGGGATTTGGGGGGAAACAGGAAGAAAAAATGACCAAAAAAAGAAAGAGGTGGGATCAAGGGAGTTTCCTGGTACCATCTGAGGAAGTCCCCCTTATTGATGAGGAACAGTCAACGGGTACCAGGAGGATTTGAAGGGAAAAAGAGATGGGGAAACAATAACGGGGGTTCCACACAGAGGTGACCGAAAATGCGGGTCGCAAAAAAAAGTCAGGGTAAACCTGGAAAAGGGGTGGCCCGCCGTTGGACAGGTTGGCAAACACGCTGGAGTAGGGAAAGAAAGGGGGAGTGGAAAAGACTGGCACAGCGAAGGGGGGCATAGGACCGGAATGGACAAGGTAAAGAATAGTGTGAGGACTGCAGAAGGAACGGAGTCTCAGGGAAGGGACACCGGAAAGGGGGAGGAAACAGGAAAAGATTCCAAAGACGGTATTTCTTGAAATTCTCACAGGGGGGGGGGGGAGAACTGCAACTAACGAATTTCGGCAGAGTTTTTTGAAGTGGGGACACAAAAGCCACAGGTCGACATTAAGAGGAACGCAAAAAAAAGAGGGGGAGGTCAAAGTGGTGCGAACAAAAAAACAATACACAGCGGGGCAACCCGCGATGGGGGCAAGAAAGGCCAAAAAAAAAGGGGTGGGGGGGGGTTACCGAAAAGAAAAAAACACAAACTTGGTAAGATCAACTAAGCAACCCGATTCCTCCCCAAACTACAACAAAAAAGATGATAAGGAGGAACAAGACGGTACGAAAAGCTTTTTTCCGACTCCGCCAGAGGGGGGGGGGTTGGGGGTACAAGGGGAAAAACAGAAGCGGTGGGGACTAAGGATGGCCGCCTAATTAAAAAGAAAAATACACTGGAACTTCATAAAAAAGGGGGGAGGGAGATCAAGTCAAAAAAAAAAAACCCCAAAATGCCCGGTGCGGACTGGAAGGGAAAGAGAGGCAACAATGGTCAATCCAAATTTGTGTGGGGTTTCAAACGGTCAACGCAAAATCGAAACTGCAAAAGGCCAACTACACTTACTACGACCCGGGACAAAAGCAAACGGGGCAACATGCGGTGGTTTGACCCATATCACCTGAGGGGGAAAAGGAGGAAAGGATAACACAAAAAAAACGGATATGGGGTCATAGACGAAGTGATAAGCAGAGGGACTGGGAGGGAGCAACCCAGAGGGCTCAGGATACACGTGGAGGAAAAAGGCAAGATGACCAGCCAAATGGGGGGGCGTGGGACTAGGGCAGCAGCCTAAAGAATCCGAAAACAGGTAAAAAAAGGGGGGGGTAGGGGGGTAGGGGAAAAAAAAAAAAAAGCCCGGGGGGCACAAAAGCTCAGTGGACAGAGGTCAAACAGAGGTGGGGAACCGACTGGTGAAGGGGGGGGGGGGGTGGAAAAAAAGTAAAAAAGAGAAAGGACGTAAACAGGGAAAAAAACAGGAGAGAACAAAGAGATGTAATGAAAAAAAGGTTGTATCGACCCTAAGTGGGGGGCGGGGGAAAGCCTCCAAGAAGTCCTCGCCCCGGAAAAAAAGGCTGGGAAAGTCGGAAAAAAAACAAAACAAGGAGCTTGTGGGGTACACAACCTATTGGATGTGGGAAGGAAAAAAAGTGGCCGAACAAAGTGAAACAAAAAAGAAAGAACCACCGACGCAGAAAAGGTCTTGGGGTTGCGGACAGGGTATCCCGAGGACTGAAATAAAGGGTTAGTGAAGGGGGAGGAAGGTTGGAGGCCGCCCGGGGCCCCCGTGAGGAAAGGAATGAAACTGAAAAGCGGTTTTCAGGGGCTTTCGGGGTACTCTGATGCTGAAGAAAGCTGCCGCACGAAAGGCCGCTCGGGAAAAAAAGTTGGCGGGCACCGTAGGTGTTTGGTGGGGGTTTTGGGGGTTACGACGCAAAACGTTTTTGGGAAACGCAGCAAACGGAGGCAAAAACAGATGGAGCTGGGGCAATCGGAGTGGGGTTTAAAAGAAGGGGGGGGTGGGGTGTTCACAAGGGTGAACCACTAGTGGGGGGGAACCATCGGTCAAAAAACCCCCAAGGGGAGCAGGGAGGTGGGGGGTGGGGGGGAGGGACGTGGGGGGGAAAAAAAGTCTACCGGCCCCAAATGACAACTGAAGAACAATTGGAAAAACAACCCTGGTTTTCGGGGGAAGGACGGGAGGCAAGAGAGGTTGGGAAACGCGTGGGGTGTGCCAACAGGCATCCACGGGGCGGGGAGTGAGGGGGAGGCCGGTAAAATAAGGGAAAAATTGTTATTTGGGGGCACCAACGTATCACCGATGATGACTCGGGGGGGGGACAAAGGAGAAAAAGGGGAAGAAGAAACAGGGGGGGGACGGGGAGAGAGTCAAAAAAGGTGGCAGTGTGTTGTGGGGAAAAGGCCGGAGCCATTTGAGCAGTGTAGGGTGGCACGGAGATTGACGGGGGGGCAGGGTTAAATGGCCAGGATATGGACCAAGCGCATGGTAAACAAAAATGTTGGTATAGGGAGGAACGTATCAAAAGGGGTCAGGAGGAAAGATGGAACGAAAAAAGAAATTGACAAAAAAATTTCACCTCAAAAAACAGTGGGGGCCATGTCAAGAGGTAGGGGAAAGTTACGGATGGCAAACCTGAAAACAAAACCGCCCACACCAGGAGCCAAGTTTGCGCGAAATGGTGGCCCACTGATCACAAGGAAAAGTAAACATGGAACTGTAGATAAAAGAACCTGTGAAACGGGTGGAACTACCAAACTTGGACCTGCCAAAGGCCACAGCCTGGGCAAGTAGAGGAACGGGGAAAGGGAAAATGGGTACCGTCAAAATGACAAAACCGAAGAGGGTCGGCATGTCCACGTCGGGGGGACACACACAGACGAGGCGGGCCACACCATGATCTGTGAAGTGTCTCGGAAAGAAAAAAAGGGGCGGATCCACTATCAAGGTAAAGAAAACAAAAGAAAGATGCCAAGGGGGCAAGAAGAGGTTCGGTGACCGAAATCTCCCTCCAGAAACCAAGACAAGGAAAAAAGGGAGCAGCAATTCTTTTGTGGAAACACCAAAAAAACCGCCCACGGGGGATGAGGTAACGAGAGTCCAAGCTCGGTATGAGTGGGGAATGCACAGGGAAAGGGGGAGCACACGCTAAACGACTGGGACGGGAAACGCTGGCAATTACATCAAAACTGCTCGAAAGTAAGGGGGAAGGGGGGGGGGAAGAAGAGAGATTCCGCCATGAGGGGGATTTGGGGGAGAGGAAGCCTAAAAGGGGTTAGCGGGGACCAGCCAAAAACCAGACCCGGACACAATGCAAGATTGGGGGACACGAGGCAACCAGAAAAAAAAAACCAATAAAAAACGCTTGGTGACCCCAGAATAGAGGCCGCGGCCATTGGGGAAGAAGAGTTACCGACCCCACGGGGGGTGTCAAGCCAAACGGGAATCCGGCTGGACTGAAAAGAGGGGGGGAGGGTTTTTCCGGGGAAAAAACGAGAATGTGGATGAAAACAAACGGTTAAAAGCCCGGCAAAAGACCTCATTTCGGGTTCCACCGCGGTTGGGGGAAATAAGGGGGGAAGAAAAAAGCCAAAAAAGCACCGGCCTCCAGGGGAAAACTGCATCAGGGGGAATGGTTTCATACTGAAAAGGGAAAAATAAGTAAAAGAAAAGCAAGGGGTTGCGGTGGGGCACGAGAAGGCGAAGAACATTGGGGCGGAGGCTCTGTAAAAAAAGGGAAGGGGATCAAGAACAACAGCGGGCAACGGGCAACAAACAAGGAGCTCGTGTGGCAAAAAGGTGGGGGCAAAGTAATGTGAAAAGCCAACGCGGGGGAAAAGAAGCGCTCCGAAAACGAAGATTCCAGGATTTTGGTGGGGGGGGTCCGGGGTCATTCAGAAGAAGGAAGTCAAAACCAATTCTGTGGCTTGTAAAACAAAACGGGGGAAAAGACCGAGTTCTGGAAACCAAAAGAAGAAAAGTCGACCGCCGACCACAAGAAAATCGAAAAGATCCCATAACTTGCCACCAAAAAAAACAACCCAAAATGTCAACCCGGGAAAAGACAGACGTAAAAAACTGGTGACTTAGGGGAAGTGAACGGGGAAGGGGTTTCAAACCGTGGCTGCCTGGGTCCAAGGAGGGACCAGGGGAATGAAGGGACTCGTAGGGAAGGAAACAAACCAGGGTGAAAGAAAAAAAACCCCCCCCGACGGGAAACCCAAAAAAAACCAACTGACACCAGCGCCGGTCAATTTAAACAGGTTTTTTGGGGGAAAAAAAAAAAACCCCAAAGGGAGGGGACCGTAGAAACCTCAAAAGTGAACCAAAAAATCAAACTAAAACACACGGCCTCTAAAAAGATGGAAGCAAGTTTGAACGGGGGTCACAAAAGAAGGAAAGGCAACGTGCGGAACGAGGGAAACGTCGTAGTTCCAAAAACTCTAAAACGCCGGGCGTAAATGTACACAAGATGAAAAAAACAAAAGAACCAAAAAACCCAAAACCAGGGGGGGCAAACGGGACAACGCGCAACTCGGGTTTGAAAACCGTTTGCGCGCAACGAACCCGCCCTAAAAGATGGGGGGACCTTACGAAAAGGGGGCCCGACCAATCTCGGAAACCGATATTCAGAAATCCTGGGGAGCGCCACACATCAGGGCTCCGGGGCACTTATATTGCATGTTGCCAGTCAACGACCCGAAAGGCCCGCCACCCTCTGTGAAAAGCATCCCCAGGATGGTCATTAGCTCAGTTTTTTTTTTGTTTTGGGGGGGGGGGGAAAAAAGGTGGTCAACCCGGTCTCCAACCGCAGCGTGGTGGGTGTCGGGGGGAAACAATGGGTCATGGCAGAAACGTGGTACCACAGACTGCCAAAAGAGTAAGGAGGGCATTAAGCGATCGGTCTGGTCCTTTGCCTCAACACATTCAAACCGAAGTACCCAAATTTCTGTTTACATCGAACAAAAAAACATCCCAACGCTTAGCGCACAACCTAGGGAACAGAAGGGGCGCAGACGGGAAAAACCCCAGATTGGTGAGAGAGAAACGGGTGAGGAGGGTAAGAAAAGGGGGAGGCCGTAATATTGTTGAAAGTGAAGTGGGGGGTTCACACTCCAAAAAAACAAGTCAAGGCACGGACCTTCCACCTGATAACCACAACCGTTGCGCCGCGGCACACTGGGGCATAAAGTCCGTCCAAAAAAAAAACTCAGCATACCACAAACCCGAGTGCGAAGCCCTCAAAAAAAAAAAAAAAAAGGTCCCAGACCCAGACATTGGAAAGTTGGGGGAAAGATTGGGTCAAAACACATAATGTATGGGGGGTGCCTCCGCTTTGGTCAAAAATGAGCATTTTTAAACTGTATGTTCAAAAGGGCTGATGGGGGGAAGAAATTTCTCCCCCGAAGTTACTTTGGATAATGGGAGGAAGGGGGAAGGGGAGCCCAAAAACGCCAACGACAACAACCCCTAAACACTGTGAAAACATTCTTTGAAAGCAAAACGGTGGCTATAAACACCAATCAAACTGTGAAGTCAAAGGCGCGAAAAAAAAAAAAAAGCCTCTGAATAAAAAGTTGGGGGTGGTTTCAATAATGAAATCGAAGCCGGACCATGTTAAAAACGGCGGGAGGCCTAGGTCAGTTGAAAAGATGGGTGACCTGCATGGGTTTAAAAAAAATTGGTCCCACGGAACTTAGGGGGGGGGGGAGGGGGGTAAAGGTTTATTAACCAAAGGACGAGTTCGAGTAGAAAAAAAGAAAAAAATTAAAGAGATGTTCACTCCGCCGGATTAGCAAAGAAGAACGAAAAAACCTGGCAGACAGAGGGGTCCAAAAAAAGGATGTTCAAAATTTGAGGGGTGCATGAAACTGGAACTGGTGCGCATCACTGTGAAAAGTTTTGACAAAGGGGGGCCCTAGATTAGAGCAACGCCTTCTAGGGGGGGGCAATTTGGGGGGGGACAAACCAGAACCGCGCCTGACGACAAAAAAACGCCGTGGTGGGTTCGACCGAGGGGGGGCAAGTAAGAGAGATCAACAACAAAGGAGAAGAGAAGAGATGCAAAGCGGTTAGGGAAAAAACACAGTCTAAACGTGGGGGGGGGCGTTCAAAAACCGCTGGTGTATTGGAGCAAATGAAACAAAAAATGAAACTAAGAAAAGGAGTGGAAATTGAAAACGGGCCTAGAAAGGGGAAAAAATCCATTGTCCAGGGGGTACGAAGAATGCTGGGAAGAGATGGAACGCCAGGACCGGGCGGTAGACTTTCCAAAGCAAGGGGGTGAACTGAAGGGACCCTTTTTAGGCGAGCAACACAAAAAATCGCGGCCAGTCATCAAGAACCCTGTATATTCAACTAAAAGCCGGGGGGGGGGGGGGCCAACCGCACGGCGAAAAGAACCCTGCAGGTTGGGGTCAACCAAGAGAAATACTAGGACGAGTTTCCCCAACGGGGGGAAAGAAAAGCCAGGTGGGGTCAGAGGATGAAAATCAAGGACTCGCGGGACGCCTGATCGTGGTCCTAGGTCGGTTAAAACGTCAGGTGGCGATGGGGAAAAGCATGGCAAAATGGGGGGCGTGGTTGGGAAGGGACCAAAAGGGTTCCAAGTACAGCAAACGGGACAATAAGTGGGTGGGTAATTGGGTATAAAAGCAAGGGAAAAAGAAAACTGCAAAAAACATTGACCCCACCAAAAAAAAAAAAAAATGTCGCAACCCGGGGGGACCTCAAACAGGGGGGAAGGGGGCTGAACAATGAGGACCGTAAGGGAAAAAACCAAAAAAACATGGGGGGGGGGGGGCCGGAACTTGTGGGTAGGTGGACCAACGCTTGGTGCTTAATTGTGGCGCCTGTTGGGGCAACGGAAACGCAAAAAAAAAAAAAAAAAAAAAGCCGATCGCAAAGAAAGCCGAGCAAGGGGTTAACACTCACTAATAGGATCCGACCGGTCGTATCAAGGATTATTTCAAGGGACAAATTTTCGGGACCGTAAAGAATGAAGAGAAAAAAAAATGGGGGGGGGGGGGGGCACGCCCAGGAATTGTACCACCTTCTTAAAACGGGGGGGTGCCGACAATAGTGGGGGGTGGCAAGAAAAAAAAATACTGTTGGTGCAAACCGAAGACGGTTCTCTTAAAAAAAATGATGCCTGGGGCACGAGAACAAGCGAGCGCCGCGGGCAGGGAAGCAAAAGCAGTGGAACGCGTGTCCGATGAAGAAAAATGTTTGGCGCGCAAACGAATGGGGCAAACAAAACTCGCATTGGAAAAAAAAAAAGTAGCGGGGGATTTGTTTGCTAAACCAAAAAAATGGTGGCGGTTGCGCAAAACACCGGGGCGGGGATACAAACTCGGGGGGGGGTAAACTGACAGGAAAATCAGAACAGGGGGCAGGGGAGCCAACCCAGTGGGGGTTGGTAGATTAAAGTAGAGGTTACTCAGTACGCACGAAAACATTAACCGGGGTTGGGTTAGAAAGGCGGTAAGGGACAAAAGGAAGAAACGGTGGCAATTTGGGTTCAAGCGTCAAAAAGGTCAGGGGTACAAGGGTGATCAAACAAGTTTTTGGAAAAGAACGCATTGGACATGACGAGGGGGAAAACCCTGAAATTGACGAAAGTAAAGTCAACAGGGAAAAAATGGTTTGAACGGACAACAAGAAAAGGGGGGTGTTCAAGAAGAAAAAGGGCCAGGTGGGCTGGGGGGAGAGACTGCTGGGTGGGGAAAACCTTTCACACCAAACGTCCGGCGCCTTGCTGAAAAAGTATGGGGGGTGGGGTAGCGGGGGAAAAATGAGGAACGAAATGGAACGTAAAAGGGTAATGAGGAAACGGAAAAGCCTGGAGGATGGGGAGACAAGCAAAGGCAGAACAGGGGGGGGGCTTGTTTGGGGGGCAACAGAGTTCAACGGAAGGTGGAAACAAAGCATCCAAGTGGTTTACGTCTAGTTTAAAAACCATGATAGAAGGGGGACAACGACTAAAAGAAGCGGAAGAGCCCAAGAGGCTTGGGACTGTGGCTAAAAAAAAAAAGAAATCCCGGAAAAAAAACAAATACCAAACAACAAACGAAGGTCTTAAATGACGTTGGCAAGGAGACAAATTGAGGCGATGGAATGGGGGGGGGGAGGGGGGGGGGGGGCTTGTCGGTCAAACCAGAAAAAAAAGACCGAAAAAGGGAGAAAGAGACAACGAAAAGAGAATTTGGACGGCGAAAAAGCCCAACAGTCAAGGTCTCGGTTCAAAAAAAAAAAAAAGCAGAGTTCATGGAAGAAAAGGGTCAACCGTGAGCAGAAAAAAATCAAGACAGACCAAAGCAACAGGATCGGGGAAGCGGGCAGAAAAAAAAAAGGAGGTTCGGGGTCGCAAGGAGGGGAACGGTTCTTTTTTACAAATTAATCACCGGGGGGGCTGGGGGGGACGGAAAACCTTAACGAACGGACGGAAAAAAAAAAAGAAAGGCAAAAAAAAAAAATCAACAGAACAAGGGGCCCCATACAAAAGACAAAAAGGGGTGGGGGAAAGAGGAAAGAAGAAGGCGCGATGTTTGCGGGTCGCCCAGTTCTGGGAAGTGCGAACCACATACAAGCGGTGACAAAACCAGCCGTTTTTGTGGGATCATGTGACCAAGCGTCCCAAAAAGGGTGCAGTGGGTGGGCAAAACAGGACTCCAGAAAAAAATGGGTCCAGAGAAGTTACTTGACCACTAGCGCACTCTTTCACAAAAGAAGAGAAGGTTGGAAGAGGGAAAATTGGATCCGACCCGAAACGGGAAAAAATGTACGAAAAAAAAAAAGAAATGTGGCAGGGTTAAGACGCAAGACGTCTGGAACTAAGTCCGAAAAACAATTCCTTTGGATTTCTAAGGATGACAAGTTTACTAGAGGACAGCGTGTTGGAAGGAAACGGATTTGGGGGAAAGGACCAAAGAACATAAAGCTCGAGAAGTGGGAAGGAAGGGATCCAGAGGCCCACAACTCCGTGGACAGAAAAAAGGAGGAAGCCAAAAAAAAGTGTTGAAGCGGAAAAACGTAATGAGCGCTGGGACGGGGGAGCATGCAGCGAAAAAAAATTCGGTTGAAAAGTACCTGTTTTGCTTTGTCAAACTGGGAAAGGGACACGTAATAGGGAGAGTCAAAGTGTGCTTCACAAAACAGCGCCGGAGCAAACTGGAATAATAAGGAATTCACACAATAAGGGAACGCACGAGAAAAAACGAGGAAAAAAAAAAAAACCCAAACCAAAAAAGGGACTCCCGGTGAGCCCAGATACCAGTCCACCTTTCAGAAAGGTCAGGGGGAACTTGAAGGGGGGGGCACAAAAACAGGGCCTGCTTTCCAACATGACGTTGTTCAAGACTGACTTAAAAAAAAGAGGGACGGGAATTTCACCTTTAATCAAACTACCAACAAAATGCGCATGACCAAAAGTCCACCGACGGCATTTTGCGCCGTCCCCTGGTTCAAAACAAGGTTGTGGGTGTTGAAAAAACAATGGGGGGTGCAGAACCTGAACTCACTGCAGCCTCCAATCAAATAATACCGCTTAGGCGTCTTTCACTCCAAGGGGGAAAGATGGTTGTGGTGGAAAAGCGTGAAGCGGTAAGAAAAAAAGTAGACAGCAGTTTGCAGCAAAGCTGGGGAAAAAAACGAGAATGTACACCAGGGGAAACTGCCGGAATTGCCCAAAAACAGGCAAAGGTGCAAAAAAAAACAAAAGCGCTCACAAAAAGGGAAAAAAAACGAGGAAACAGCTTCTGGACGCGAAGCACTGCTGCTAAAAAAATTGGCTTGGGAAAACGGACCAAAGGCCGTAAAAAAAACCGTATCTCAGAACATCCAGGGAGCCTTGGCAAACGCGCAAAATAGAGAGTTCTCCGTGCACTTCTTTTCAGTCAGGACGGAATACAACAGCCTGGTGAGAAAAGAAAAGAAAAAACTTTTTTACGAAATAAACTTTTTCAGAAACTAAGATGGTAAGAAAAAGCATGCGGAAAACGGGGGAACGGGGGGCCCATTGGATAAAGAACCAGATTTGAATGATCAGGGAAAAAGCTTGGTCTGGCCAGAGAGCAGGACGGTGAGACAAGGAATACACTCCACGTTTCCCGAGAAAAAAAGCCCAACACCCCCCACGTCATGGTGGCTTGCACCATCCCAACCCCGGGGGGGGCAAAAAACTTTTTTGGTCAACTAGAAACGGAAACAATCCTGCCTTTGGGGGACCCAGCCACTCTGTTCATGAAGTGTGGGGACAGATTCCCCCCGTGGGGGGGGGGGTACCTGTCAGGAGACTCGCCTCAAAATCCATCATCGAGGGGGGACCCAAAGAGCCCTGGGTTGGTCCAAAATGGTCTTCAACACAGACTATGGGTGAACCGCATCGTTGCAAAAAAAAATTGTGGGTCAAAGAGCAGGTGGCTAAGCCGACCGTGTTGCCCGCACAGGGGCTTAGGGGGCGGAACCTGACGCTTTGAAGTTGAGAAATTGCACCAAGAAGCAAAAAAAGGAAAAAAACTTTAAAGAATTTCTGGGGGGGGGTCCACAAGGACCGGGCACCCAACAAGCGTGACATGGAAAAAATACAAAGCGAAAGAAAAGACAAAAAAGAACAATATTCAAAAAGGCAACTGCGCAGTTTAAAACCTATGGGGTCGTTGGGCCAGTATAAGTCCTCGCCGTGCCAAAGCCAGATGAGGTGGGAAAAACCAAATAGGACGTGTAAGGGAGGGTCCTCTTTGGACCCGGCGTCATTTATTTACCCCCAAGGCCTGAGGTTGGTGTAAGAGGTCACGTCAATTGGGCCAAGGGAGGAGTAGGGAAGAAACGGGGGCGCGGGGGACGCGTTGGGGCTGAAGTCTCAAAAAACGACCTCTGCTCCGCATCCCGGTGATCAGAACCGTTACAATTGGCCGAAACACGCACTAAAACACTCACAAACACAAAAACAGCAAACAATGTCCCTTTGGCGGGGGGCCTCCATCTGTCCAATATTCAGACCAAGGCAGGTAGGTTCCATGAGGCTTAGGGTCGCACTGGAACGGGGAAAATCCGAGAAAAGCCTAGTTTCAGGTGGGTGGCAAATTGAAAAGGCAACATCTCAAAAATTAAAAAACAACGCAAAAAGGTTGAAAAATCAAAAATGTGGAGGGGCGTGGTCACAAAGAATGGAGGGGTTCCCCAAACAAGGGGTACAGAAAACAGAGGTGCGCCGGGGGGAACCGAAAAGCTTTTGGGGGGGGAAGAACCCGCGCTTTTCCATCTAAAGGAAAAAAAAAAAAAAAGTGGGGGGAGGATTAAAAAGAAAAGTGCCAAGCGGGGAAAAATGGGGGAAAACCAAACTGGGGGGTATGTTGGGAAGGGGCAAAGGGACAAGAAGGAAGTGAAAAAAAAAAACTAGATTGGAATGGGGAACTAGGGGGAAAATCAGCAACTTTAAAAAAAGAATGGGGGAAATTCTTGAGGTCATGAAGGCAGTCATAAGTGTACAAAAGAGGGTAGAATCCGCGTAACAACAGCTCTTGAGTACGGTTCAGCCTAGGGGCCGGCGAGAAGAAAATTCCAGGGCCCGAGGGACCAGACCCTACGGAAAGAAAGTGTGCCAAACAGGCAAGAACCCGAAACAAAACCAATGCAGGGGGGGGTTAAACCATGGACGGCGGAAATCGGGCCAAACGGAAGGAAAAAAGGGGGGTAGGGGAAGGAGGAATAGGATCAAAAGGCCTGCGGAGGACCCCCGAAAAAGCGGGGGGTTGCAAGGAAATCCGGGCGATGACAGGAAGGGGCGTTTATCCGGCGGGCACAAGTTCAGCCCTACTAAAAAAGAATTGGAGGGGGGGAACAAGGGAACTTACAAGCAACAGTGAACAGAGAGGGCAACAAAAGGATTTTATGTCAACAAAAAATCAAAGGAGGTGGTTTTAAATAGCCCGAAAGAGACGTACGTAGCAAAAAATGGGGGAAGAAAGATAAACGCAAAAGCCCGGGGAGGGGGGGAGGGGGCGAAATGGTTGTGGCTGGGGGGGCAAAAAAAGACGTGGGGGCGGTGGGCAAAAATTTGCCACAGCAGCGCAATGCTGAATCAACCAAAAAGCCTTGGGTAACCCCGGTCTCATGATATGGAAACAAAACTTGGGGCGTGCTTCGATCAACGTTTTTCAGAATAAACCCACGGTGGGTCTGCATAAACCATGGGGGGACCCCCTTGTACTAAGGCCTAAGGAGTTGGAGGGTTTCACTGAAAACCCGCGGATTGTCTTAAACAGTTGCGTGAAAGCCTTTGTACCTTCGAAAATGAGGGTTGCGGCTAACAAAGAAAGGGGGGCACCCGTCTTCAATGGAGACGCACCAAAGGGGGAGCGGGCCATTCAGGGAAAAAACAAGCAGGGGAAAGGCTCCGCGCCGAAGGGTGGAAACTTGTACCCGGAAGGGCAGGGAACCGGGGGGTGGCGCGGCAAAAGGCCGGGGCAAAAACAAATGGTTTGGACAAGACGGAAGAAATCGGGATTGGGGGGGGCACAAATGTTGGAGAATGGGAAGGTGTTGTTTGGGCCGTCACGAAACAAATGTGGGGAGGGGGTGCCAGTTGGTGTAAAAGGGTGGAAAAACGTAAAAAGAATCGGGCACCAAAAACATCGGGAAGGGGGAAACAAGCAAAAAAATGGGGATTTTTGGTTGGAGGAACTTTTTTTGAAAAGGTCAGAAAGGGGACACCCAAGTGAAGCAAACAAAACTGGGTGGGGGGGGGGACGGACTGGACCGCAATAGGAAGACGGTTTTGCGGGCACGTGGTTTCCTGGCAAGTGAAATCTTGTCGGGTTAAGGGAAGGGGTTAACAGGACGAAACAAAAAATCGAAGTGGACAAGAGGAACAATTAACAATTTTACCGCGTTGACCAAAGTTAACGACTCAGAAAAAAGGGAACGGGGGAACGAGAGAAAAAAAGGAAACCAAAGGCCGGGGTTTTTGTCAAGCCCAGCGTGTGCAACGCTGGAGTAAAAGTCTAAGGGGGGAACAAAAATCCAGAAATGCGGGGGAAGGGCAAAGGGAAGAGAAACGGAGGGGTGTGGAAACGAAACAAAAGGAAGTTTGGAATGAACGCACAAATTGCGAGTGCGCTAGAAGAGGAGCTGACACAAGCAAAGGGTTGTGAATCTGAGCAAAGAAGGGGGCCAAAAAAAAAAAAGATCTACAGCCGGTTGAAAAATCTATTGCCACAGCGAAAAGGGAAAAAAAACTAACTAAAAACTTGTCGACAAGGTAAAAAAAAAGCCGGAGAGGGGGGAGTTCTAGAAAAATAACCCTCACAACAAAAAATGTGCAAACAGAGATTCCGAACTTGGATAGAGGGAAACATGAAAGGGCTGGGGAGATTTTGAACACTTTCAACACGAAGCTCTTAAAAAAAAGAATTATTACAAAGTTGGGTCGGCTAAAAGAAACGATACACAAGTTATCGAAGAGAAACCGAAAACAAAAAGATTTTCCGTAGAATCGAAAAAACAAAGGTTCAGATAACGGGGACGACAAGGGAACCGAAAAAGTTATTATGAGGGGGAAAAAAGAAACCCAAGAGGCGGGCCACCAAAAGGGGGAAGGGGGAGGATAACCGCTGAGGGGAGAAGAAAACTAACTGAAATGGGGGAAAGGTCAAACAAAATCAAGCGAGAGAATTCAAACACACGGTAAGGGACAAGAGAAAAGAGAGGAACGTGATGGTATACAGTGAAGTCGTTAGCGCAACCAGCAAACACGGGGTGATTTCACGAAAAAAGGAAAAAAAAGGTTTGACACGAAGAGAAACTCGCAAAACCTGGAAAAAATGAACAAAAATACTTGGAAAACAGCCGGTGCCGGGAAGAGGGTTTACGCTTCACGGGAAGGGGAAGAAAACCTTCAAAGAAAATGGGAAAAAGGGTGGAAAGTCAAATGTGGATAAAAAAAAACGTGGGGGGAGGTCCGGGAAGAAAGGGAAAGTCAAGAACAGTGAACATTGTCGGTGGCCTAAGATCCCGGAGGCTGGGGGGGAAAGAATTGACTCAGAACAAAAAGTAACAGCAATGTCATTCAAATTGTGAAAGGTTTGGTGAGCGTCAAAAAAGGGGCCCTGAAAAAAAAAAATAAGTAAAAAGCGTTGGGTTCGGGGGTCTGGGTCAGCCAACAGGAAAAGAAGATGGCAAACTAATTGGGACGGCAAGGTCCAGACAATAGCAGGTCACCGACTGGATCTGCAGGTGGTTCGGGTGGGAAGGGGGGAATTAAGAAAAAGAGCTTGGGGGAAAAGCCGGGGGGAACGTCCAATGACCGTTAGGTTTTGCACAGGGGGGAAAATTCCGCACGAAGGCGCGTTCAAAAAAATCCGGGGTTCTTGAAAAGCAGCAGACGGACATCGGGGGAAAGCGAAAAAGAGAAGAAATAATGAAAACAAAGCAGACTGGGCCCCAAAAAAAAAACCGCCTTTGGGCCAAGGGGCAAAGAACAATCACGGGGAAAAAAAATTACTTCAAGGGGGTGGAAACAATCCAATGTGATTCAATAAAAAAAAGGGGGTTCAAAACGCCGGGGACACAATAACAAAAACAGACGCAGGAAACACGAAAGTCCAATTAAAAAGGGTGCGCCGAAAAGCCAAAAAACACTACCATGGGGGGGGTGGTGCAAACTGGGTCGGGAAAAAGAAACGCTGAAGTAAAACAAA
>Ga0179593_1440882_pt1 | contig 19418 bp, 18 predicted proteins | sample CZODoug2_1_08_16_FD_185931 | JGI IMG/M metagenome (GOLD analysis project Ga0179593, IMG submission 185931) | Vadose zone soil fungal communities from Angelo Coast Range Reserve, California, USA - CZODoug2_1_08_16fungal (PacBio error correction) | ecosystem: Environmental > Terrestrial > Soil >...
ACTCTTGCACAAAAGGAAAGGGGACTCGCCTGGATGGGGGAAGGGAAAAAGTCAGGGGGGGTGAGAACATCAAGATATAGGCCAGCGGGGAAACAATAGAAAAATCGCGCAGGTAACATTCCGCGTTAACAAAGTAGACCAAAAAGGAAGATAGGAGGGGCAGGATTTGCGCAGAAGGGAAAAGAAGTTCTAGGAGCAGGTACGCGGCTTTAAACTTACTCAATGGCGAAGGAAAAGTCTTCCTACTCTTCGATATGCAGTGTGTAAGGGATCAAGTCCTAAAACAGCTCAAGCATTTGCTTTATTGGGGGGGCGGGAGGTTTGGAGTTGTGGTGGGATTTGGCCTGGGGGAAAAAAAACGAAAGGTCCGAGGATGCGCTACGGGGGGAGGGGAAAACATACATGAAGCGTTAATTCCCTCAAAAAGGATCGACAAAAAAACGCATGGCCTGGAAAGGGTCCAGAAAAAACGATAATCCAGTAGGCTTCCAGACAAGTCTTGCAAAAAGAGAAAGGTTAACCGGGGGATAACAGCCAATCGGAAGGGTCAGTGTCAGAGGGGTGCTTGGACCAAGTCTCAAAAGAGCTTAACGAAGTTGTACTGTCACCAGAATTTTTGCTAAGGGGGAGAATTCGTTAGGGGTATTAAGAACTACGGATTCACACTAGAAGGGGGTCGCTGCGGAGAAAAGGCGCTCAGAAAAGAAAAAAACAAAGCGAGGCAGTATGCAGCACAAAAGGTTGACTGGAAAAAAAGAAAAAGAAGTTGCGCAGGTCTTGAGAGTAGATGCAAGAGGAGGGGGAGGGAAAGGGGGGCAAAAAACCCGGCGCAGGGGTGTCACTCTAAACTCTATAAGAATTCGACGCGAGATTGGAAACGATCACTCACACCGGAGGACCTTAGTAAAAAACTATAAGTGCACGACGGGGAGAAGCAAAATGGTTATCGAGGGGAAGCATCACCAAAATCAGTGGTCAACCATGCGCCGGTCCTAAAAAACAAAAACAAAAAAACCCGAAACGTCTCGATGAAAAGGGGCACCGGCGAAGCAGGAACCGGGACCAAGCACAAAGAAATGGTCACCTCTATGTCAAGTCGTTTCTCCATCATTCCGAAAAAAAGAAGAAGCAAGGAAAAGGCCCCTGGGCGGAGCTCAAACTCACGAAGTCACGGATCGAAGGGGGAAAATACTGGACAGGAAGTTCGTCTCTAGCAGCAGGAAAAAGAGGGGAAACACAGAGGGAAACGTGCAACAGAATACAAGATTTTCGATGTGGCAAAAAAAAACCGCCAGGGGACGCACTTGATTACACGATAGCAAAGAAAAAAGGAAAAGGAGAACTCCAGGGGGGGGGGGAGTGTCAAAAGAAGGGGAACGCCAAACTCTACGCTTTTTAAACGAAACATGTGGGGGGGTTTCCTTGTGCGTCTCATCAATCGCAAGAAAGAGGGAGAGCCCTCTAGGAAAGCGTCTGCATAGACGTTGAAAAAGGGAGGAAAGGGCACGGATGAGGAACATAAGAATGGAGGGAATTGACATACTTCCTCATAAGGGGCCAGGGACCAGGCACTAACGAAAACCATTACTGATCGTCAAGGTAAGTTAAGAAAATGGTTCACGTATGAGCGGACATATCGTCCCTCTCAAGGAAGTTGCCGGGAGCGAAGGGCAGAAAATGTTAATGTTCCGGGGGGAGGAAGATTGGAAAGAAGGATAGACAAAAGGGGGGGAAAGGCCTGCAAAATTTGGGGGAGAAGGGAGTTTTGACACGAAAAAAAAAAGAAACCATTACTAGAGGGTCCCATTGCAACCAACCGGCTAAAGAGAAAACGTTAGGGGGGGGAGAAATTCGGTCTGGGAAGAAGAGATAGTACGATACAAAGAAGCAAGAAGCAGGTGGACTCACCCGCCCAGAGATAAACCAGTGCATCCTTGAGGTAACACCCGGAGGATATGAGCGGGTAAAAGAGGAAGAGCTCCTTTGCAATTTAAAATTCTCTGGGCTCGAAGTGAAGAAGGCGGAAAAATCTTACCCGTTGGGGAGCGGGGGTTCGTTTGGGACGTTGTCGTCCAGAGGAGGAAAGGGGAAGGGCAACCAACGCGCGAAGACAGGAGGGTGTACGATTTCATAGATCAAATCAAAAAAAAAAAGAGTGAAGTATAATTACATCGTCAAACTTACAAGAGAGGACAGCAAGGAGCCTTGGGGGCCTACTGGGACGCTAAACACAAAAAAAGAAAAAACTCGATAAAACGCGGCGGACCTCGGATTTATAGACGACCAGGCTGCTTCAGGTAAGTCGATATTAAAGGACCTTCCTAAAAGGAGGAAACGCTGGGATTGGAAAGTCGAAATCGGTCTCTAGTGACACCAAACAGAGGGCTTCCAGCATTGATTGTCGGAGACAACGCGGCGGGGGGAGGGAAAATAGCTCAAACAGGAAAGGTCCAGGGAGCTCCTGGAAAGAGGAGAAAGTGCTAGTAGGCTATCACGGGTTGCTTTATGGGAGTCCAAAAAAAAAGGAGGAAAACCTTGATAAGGTTCGTAAGGGGCTCAGGAGGAGGTGCATGTCATCTTCGGCTGGACCATTTGGGTAACGCGCTCCGGGGAAAAAAACTGACTGGAAACGCAGCGGGCGACGGTGACATAACGGGACGACAGGCCCAGGAAAAATGGCGACAAGGGGTCCAGAGAATGGAGGGGTGTGGAGAGAGGGTCACTAGGGCCAGATGGGACGGAGTGCGGGAAGGACGCCAAACAGATCTAGAAATTGTCTATCATAACCAGTGAAGAGCATCGATGGGGGGGACAAAAATTCTAGGCGAGGGGTCATCTAGATCGTCAAGAAGGAGGGGGTCCGAGGAGGCACGCTTCCAACCAGGGACGCGCTGGTGAGGAAAGTGGTTCGTTTTTTAGTGTGGGAAATAAAGGGGGAGGAAGACCCCAAAGTTTCTGGTTCGGATTGAGACATGCTGGTGGGAGATATCTTTTGGGATGTCATTTGGGAAGCGGGGAGGTGAGGGACAATTCGCATGAGCACATAAGGGGGAAATTTTGTGGACTGGTCTTAAATAAGTCGCGGCGCAGAGGAGGTCGGTGGCTGATCAAAAAGTTAAGGGGGAAAAGAGGAAGGTGCAAAAAGTTACTTTGCTTACCATCCGCGGGAAAAAAAGCGTCATTGTGGCTAACAATTCTGTCTAACGAGGGCCGGATCGAAGAGAATTGGGGGGCTGGGCATTCTGTTCTGCGGGGGAGCTTTTCATAGAAGGGCATTGCGGCTGGAAAGGGTGTCAGGGGGGGGGACTGTTCAAATCGAGAAAAACTTGAGCCCGGTCGTGAAAATCTAAGGGTGTTAGGAAGAAGAATCTGCCGTCGAAACTTGATACTCATTGATAGATCACAGAGGGAGGAAGGGTATAAAACAAAGGGGGACTCAACGCCGGGGGTGCAAAAGGAGAAAAAGCGTCTTTCACCATGACGGAAGGAAACGGTAGCAACGTCACCACTGCTGGCTGGGGGGGGAGGGGGATGGGCTAGGGGGAGGAGGGGACTATTTGTCGAGAGGGGGGCTGCGAAGGGGATGAACGTATTACCACTTAGCGTGAAGCTAACTAGAGGAGAAAACGCTGAAGCGGGAGACGCTCTCCAGCATTCGGGCAAGGGGAAAAAAGGACTGACGCAGAATGTGGAATGCTGGATGCGTGACGGCGACTGGACCTGCAGTAGGGGAGGAATCTAAGCCTGTTTAAATGTAGAGGAGGAACTGGAGTCAATCGGTAAAACCAGGGGAGAATTGGGGGCAGCTGGAAGGAGTGAAGGAGGGGGGGACGCAAACTGATTTAAGTAAAGGTTTCCTGGGTGCAATCGGGCGCGATCATACGCGGAACGGATCTGGAAACCTTACGTAAATGGGTCGTTTCAGCGTAAAAGGGACATAGCAAGCGGTCGGAGACTCGGGAAAAGCGCTCATCTGGGAAAGGAAGTGGAGGAAGGCCAATGGGGAATTTCTAGCACGACAAGGTAAGTAGGCAAGCAACTGCCTGACGTTATAGGACCTGTTTTCTACTGTTTTCGCGCATGGGGGGCATGGCGATTTGGGGCGGGCGACGGGGAAGGAGAGGGCGGAGGGGGCCAGAAAAGGACGACGCCCGAAGTGGGGACATGAAGGGGCGTTTAAAAAAAGGAAGGCGGAAGCGTATCGATCTTCAAAAAAAAAAACGGAGGAAAAGGGAAAAGATTCTAAAAGTCAGGGGGGAAGGGCGGAACTGAGACAAAGCCTCGAGTCATCCAATCTGGAAAGGGACGGGGCTGCGGCCCCATGAAAGTAGTATATGCGAAGAGTGAGCTACGTCAAAAAGGTAGACAGGGGGGGGGGGGTGGGGGGGTGGGGGGGGGTGGGGTGTAGGGGGTTTGGTGGGGTGTTGGGGGGGGTTTTGTGAAGGGAAAAGGAAACTTAAAAAAACCCTCGGTCCGATCCCGAGGAATTATTTCCTGGGCAGAAAACTGATAAGGGGGAGAGTATTCCCCTCTTCTCGAAGCGTACGAAAGATGTGCAAACTCTTCCATCGTCAAGAGACTGTCTCGGAGGGTGCGTGTTTACTAGAAAAAGCCTACCAGTCGGAAGGAGAGGGAAGGTGAAAATCCCTTTCCTAAGTGCGAAAGTAACGAAGAACAGGATCAGGATCTTTAATCATTGGAACGGCACACAGACTGGGGAGGGGTGGCCGCTTGCCACATATAACCGTTGCGGGGGGGAAAATCCAGGACTGAAGGGGGGGGAAGATGAAGGGGGAAAGAGAGTCAGAGCTTCAGGGTCTTATCAGATCAAAACAATTCGCGCGCCAGTTGTACTTGGGGGGGGGGGGGGGGGGGGGGGGGTGAACGAAGTGGCGAGGGTCATCGGGGAAACGGTAGTAAGCCCTAAGTCAAGCGGCTAAAGGGGGAAGGCTACGGCGTCAACGGCGCATGCGGGTACCGAAAAAAAAGACGCTAAAAGGACAAAAACACAGACAAAGGGGAAGGGGAAAAAAGACGGGACCTTGGCACGCATGGTGAAAGGGGGCCTAGAGGAGATTGTAAAAACCCGGGCTTGAGTTTTCGACAGACTTCACGACTCGGATCGGGGGAGGAAAAAAGGAAAAGATGAATCTACTTCAAGAAGTGACCAAGGGGGTGGGGGGGGGGGGGGGGAGGTGTGGGTGTGGGGGGGGGGGGAGGAATGGGGGGGTGGCGAATCACCATCCAAGACACAAAAGATTACTACCAAGAGCGCCTAAGAAGGGATAAAAGGCGGGATTCGGTGAATGGCAGTAAAAAATTGGTTCCTGCATGAACCACCATCAGAAAAAGGCTAGGAGGGACCAGCGTAAAACCGCCGACCAGGAATCAAGAAATGGGGAAACGAAGAGGGGGGCCCCTTCGAAATCTCGTTTTCTCAAGTGCAAAAGGAAGAGGAAATAACCGCTTCATAAAAAGACGCGGGGCGTCGAATCTTATCAAAGGGAGGAACGGCTGCGGTGGCTGGTGGCTTATCACAAAGGGGGGGGGAGGAACTGGAGGAGAAAAGGAGGAAAGACTCTTAACTACTAATGTGAACCGCCATGGGACGACCTAAAAAAACACTTGATCAATAAAAGGAACCAGGAAGCAAGATCCGAACTTAAGTGCGTGGAAGAAGGAAAGGAAAAGACCACGAGGAAAAAATGTTTCTACCAAGCGGGCGAGGGGGCACCAGAAAGGAAAAGACGGATAGGGGAATCTCTATCAAAAGAATAGGGGTAGCAATCGTATCGACCCGAGGAGGGGGGAAGGAAAAGATATCTACTGGGGGGGGAAGGGGGACAAGGGTGGGGGGGGGGGGGGGCGAACATCCCCGAATCCTAAGAAAAAGAAACACTCAGAATGATCTTAAGCGCGGGTAAAGGACAGGGGGTAAAAGTTCCTCTGAACAAAAGGGAAAAAACGATAGCAAAGAGTCAGCGTGTTAAGGATCGTTCCTGGGGAAGAAAAGGGAAAGAAAAAATTACTATGGGTCAAGCCGAAAGCACGAAACGCGGACGAGCAGAACGTTTTAAAATCTGTTGTCGGGCGAAAAAAAGAGGAAACAAGGAGCTGAGGGACTACTAGCTTGGGGGGGGGGCCCTTGGGGGGGAAAACCACGCTCACCAGAGGAAAAGTGCTTACTGCCGGGGGGACGGGGTGAAAGGCGGGAAGGAGCAAAGGTAGTACGAAAAAAAAGGTTAAGTCAGATAAGGGGGTTGGCCACGAAAAAAAAAAAGGGGGGCGATAAGAGGCAGCTTTTCATCGACTTGATGAAGGTGATAGCGAAGAAAGGAGGAAGACGAAGCGCATGGTCGTACGGACAGGGGTCCAAAGAGGGAGGCTGTCGTTGAGAAAGGGCGGGTTTTGTAGGGGCGTCAAAGTATCAGGAGAAGGTATCGAAAGACTGAGAGGGTAGTTGACATAAGAGAGAAAACAACAAAACAAGGGAGTGATGAAAATAGTGAGGGATTAAGCTACAGACGCGTCTGAGGGGGGGGCTCCGGTCCTTTGGGATACAGCTCGTCTACGAAAAAGAAGCACCGCGAAAGAGAGTAAAAAGTCTTCTTACCTCATCTAGAACCGAGGAGGCCGGGCGGAATCGATAGGACACCCTCATGATCCCGGGGAGGTGTCCCTATCGACAATCTCAGGGGTAAGGGGGAGAGGGAGAAAAAAAATGTATCTGAGAAAATACGGTTTTTCTAAGAAAAAACTCCTCTGAGGGACGTAACGCTGAAAAGTTAGCACAGTATCGTTGAGGAGTGAAGAAGGGGTTTAAAGGGGGGGCTAACATGCTATTAACTGATCGATCGTGGGTTGGTCGCGCTAAGGGAAGCAAATCGTAGGGAGGAGGGGCAGGGGTTATTCTCTTCTGAGGAACAAGAGGGGAATATGAGGAGGAAGGGGACGTGGTAAAAACGGAGAAATCACGGCCAAAAATCTTGCAAGGACGTGTGAAGTTTCTGACGAGGCGCAAGAAAAGTGAACAGCTGGAAGTAATCTTTGAAGTGGCAGAGGCAGGAAGTTGTGAGGGTTCGGGGGCCCTGGAAAGGGGGCCAAGGGGAACGTAAAAGAAGACATTTCAAAGCGGCTCGCGTATTTTCAAAAGAGTTAACTCGAGAGACGTAGGCTCACAGGAGGGGCTCCGGCGAGAGGCAGAAAGGGAGCGTTTTGGGGCCGGGGGGGAAGAAACGACGAGAGGGAGGTGGAAGTGTTTCGTTCCTGGATACTCTCACAAAGGAGGGGGGAAAAGGTTCTGGGCTCATTCTGGTTTCGCTGGGGGCGGAAGGGGGGGGGTTTCCCTTTGGGGGGGGGGCTGTGTCGGCGAAAAAGAAGGGGTGGGTGTTCTGTTTTTAATTGGGGGTGGTGTTGGGGGGGGGGGGGGTCTACAGCTGGTATAGGTTTCTAGAGGGGCTAAGGAGCTGAAATGGAGGGAGACATGCGGGGCGGGCTATCGAAACATTGACCTGTGGTGAGCTAGCACGGGAATAAAATCGGTTTCAGAAACCTCCGCGGACATGGAAAAAGTCTTGGGAGGGTGCTTCAAAGCGGATTCTGCTCCTTTCAGAAAGGGGGGGATTATCTTTGCTGCAGGGAGGGAGTCCTGGACGGAGTGCCGCATCGGAGGACTGGTGGATGAGAGGGGGGGCCGTTACTCTGTTCTCAATTTGAGGGTTCACCGAGTCACCATATTATCAAAGAAGGGGGAAAAATGCGATCGGTCGGTCATTCAATGTGCTGGGGGGGAGGAGGGGAATCTTCAGTCTACGCTTTGAAAAGACTAAGGGAGAGAAGGGTGATAGGTGACAGTACGATTCTAGTGTTAAAAACTCAGGAAAGAGATGCATGGAGGGCACCATGCGGCTGCAAGGGGCGGATCCATTCAGCGTACGAGGGGGCTGGGGACTGGGGGCTCGCGTCTGGGAAAAAAATCAGGGGGCGATAGCGCGCAGTTCCGCGACTGAAGCGGGGGGAGGGAAAAGATCTACCTTTCAAAAAAGATGCTAAAAAAAGGGAATAGCCCACCATTAAATGGGGGGCATCGACAAATAGGGCCACTACTTGGGAGCAGGGGTCAAAGTAGCATCACGCGACTGGTTAACGCTGCAAGTTCGTTCGTCTTTGGAAAAGGGGATCTGAGGCGGCCGAGTCTTTCAGAGAATGTTTATAGTATCCAAAGGGAAGAAAGATGAGGGTGTCGATTAAGGTTTAACGAAAAGGGTAAAAATCCTGGTAGGACTAGGATCATTCCTGGTGCCTGTGGAAGGGCATCTAATGAGGACTGGTCGGAGTGGAATCTGGGAAACGAAAAGCGAGGAGGCGAGAGCCGTGGCGACAAGCTTTATTTCTCCAGCTAAGGGGAAAGAAGTATGAGAGACGAGTGAAACGGTATATGCTTCTAATTCAGGACGGATTTACTCGGGGTTGGTCCTACTTTTTATCTGGCTGGTCCGATATTGTAATTGGGGGACTACGGTATCATTATTCATCCCGCATGCTAGGGGAAAAGGTTAGAATTCCAGGGATCTGCGGAGGGGAGCTCGCCTTCTTGGGAAAGATATCTGAGACAAAAACAAACAAAGGGAGAGTAATAGAGAAAAAAAGTCAAAGGAAATCGACCCTTTGCCGCGCAGGGAGGTAAACAATTAGCATCAAAGCGGTGTACTCCAGTCGCTAGATATCTCAGATAGCGCTAAAAGGAAAGTGCCAAAGGGCAATGACAATAGACTGAGACAAAAATCCCTTGCTCAAAATTGGTCGGAAGGATTGTCCCAATCGGCGTCGGGCGTACGTCGCAAAAATTATGAAGAGGGGCTGGAAAGGATAAATTTGCTTCCTCATACAGGCCTGGGGGGGGTCTCGAGGGTGTTTAAGGGGAAACCGCCGACCAGTACCTACGGAAGTTGGTTCATTTGTGCAAAGAACCTTAAAAAAAAAATGCAAGGAATTATTGTCACACCTAAATCATTAACTTGGGAACCATGACTTAACAAAAAAGGCATAATGGGGTAAATCTTGCCGCATTCAACCCCGTCAGACAAAAGACCTCAACCCACACCAAACGCCCAAGACCCACCAAAAAAAAAAACCAAACCAACCTCAACCCAAAAAAAACAAAAAAACGTCCCGACCTTGTCGATTTCGGTGATATACGAGGAATCAGGAAATAAAAAAACAGAAAAATTAGGCATAAACTCTATCAATAAATGCGGATGTATCTCTATCGCCAAGAAAACGCAAAAAACTTTTGGACGTGGACACAGATGTCATATAAGTGTCGGTCTGCGGAAGTAAAAGTGGATGTGGTAAGATTATACAGGATTAAAGTCAAAGGAGCATTAGTATCTCGAAGGAAAAAACAAGAGAGAAGTAAAAAAAGAAAGATTTTTAGGGAAAAGAAAGTGGTGGAGCAGAATGGTGAAGAGAATCTTGAAGCAAGGAGGGGCGTAAAATTTTGCCCTCTGGGAGTAAAATGACAGACGTCAAAGGAGCGGATCGTGAAATTATGAGTATCCTTGAGAAGGAGATAAAAATAACCAAAACCGGAGCATGATAAAACTAAGCCTGCACGACATCATAGCAATGATGGTTATCTAGGAAGTGTGGAAAAGGCACGGAAAAAGTCTAATAACGTCTGCGAGAAAAAAGAGAAAAGGGGGGGAAAAGGAGGCCGCCGGGGGAACGAGGTCTGAGACTGCATGCGGGGTCTGACAGTGGGAAAAAAAAAAAAGGGAAAAAAAGGTGTTGTGACACAATTCGACAAACGCTACTCAGACAGCCCCACACATGACCCACCAACACAGGGAACACACACGTGTGTGTGTCGAGTTTTGCCAGGCATCACAGTCACCACGCGCCAGCGTACAAAAACACACAAAACACACAGGTGTTGGTGTAGTGAGGGTACTGTAAGACGACACATAAAAAAAAGTCTAACCAAAATACACAAAAGCAGGTGGGGACACACACCAAAAATTGATGTGTGTGGGAGGGGGAAAGGGGGGACCAACAGCAGCGCGGTTGGGAAAAGGTGGGGGTCGGGGTTTTTTCAAGAGCGGGGTAGAAGAGCGTGTGAAGATAGCCTCTAGCCCAACGTGGTGAGGGGAGCTGAGTCTGGCCAATGCGGAAGAAGGAGCGGGGGAAAGGAGGAAGGGGGGAGGATTGGGGGGCAAATGCAATCATGGGAAAACTCGAAAAGAAAAAAAGTACTGCTGGGAGCCTTCAGAAGAAGAGGTAAAACGTATGGCCGCTAAAGGAGGAACAGAGCAAGCATCAAGAGCCGAAAAAAAAGGAGAGACCGGGAAAATTTACCATGACTAGATGAAGAGGTAAAAATGAAAAATTCAAACAATGGGCTAGAGGACGGGGGGGGAGATTTAAGTAAAAAAATTACAGTAAGGCAACCCGTATGCTATTATCTAGCTTTATCCAGGGTTAAAACAAAGGGAGAAAAAGAGAACGCTTTTATACCTGGTGAGACGGGCCTCGAAGCAGTTAGCAAAACGTTTCAATGAGACGCCTCCGGAATTGTGTGAGGCCAAAACGCCGAGCCCCGAGATTGCTATAAGAAAAGAGGGGACATAAGGGGGAGGGACGTCGGGTACAGCGAATAGAGGCGTAGAAAAAACACGATGAGGGGGATGATACGTTTGGGAGAATTTTGGGGTGGCAAGACTCATAGGCAAAGGAGGGCCGAGCACTCGCCGCCGCGCATCTCGTAGGTTAAGAGGGATATAAAAACAGCAAAATTAGTAAAAGAGGAGGGAAAGAGGAAAAGAAGAAGATGAAGGCAGGGGGGCTATTGCTCCGTATGCTACTCCAACACCCCATCATCCGGAAGATAAAGAGGCAGGGCGAGTTATCATTGAAGAAAAAAATGAGGCGAAGGATGTAAAAGCGGGAGGAGGTGCATGAGGAAATGGACAAGATGGACCAGGGTATCTGCTAATCGATTGGCGATGCAGGGGGCTGCAACAGGTCAAGAGGAGTTAAGCAGGCGTTTGTTCTTACTACCGAGAGTTAAACGGATAAAAGGTAGTAAAAGCAGGCTCCTTAAAGGTAGGCGAAGTTGGGGGGGCAACTAACATAGAAGACAAAGCTTTTATTTGTGAAAAATACTTCAGAAAGGATGACTGATGTCTAGGTCTCAGGAGAGGGGAAAAAAGAGTCATCTTCACGAGGGGGAAGTCGGACAGGCGATACAGGAGGGCCACAAAAGCTGATCGGTGTCAGGCGAAAAGAACGCGCGTCCTCTAGGGAAATCAGATGGGCCTTAACGCACGGTGAAAAGAGAGACTGGTTTTCGGGCAGGGGGGGGGTACGTCCAGTAAGTAAAAAAGGGGCAATAGGCCAACCGGCCAAGTCTAGGGATGCAAGTGGGACAGGGTGAAGTATCGGGGATCTGGATAACAGTAGATTACTTGGCTCTCTCGATAGGAAACGTATGACTTTTGAAGACTGTAGATGACAAAACGAAAGGGAGAAAGGGGTTTGCTAAAAGAGAGTTGTGGAGTTAATGGGTGGAAATGCACCAATGGGTGAAAGGGGGTCTCGGCTTGTGGGTATAGATCGGCAGAAAGTGGGGGGGTGAGGGTTCAGCCACAGGAAACACATATGAGAAATATGGGCCAAATTCGCCGGCAGCGGCTAGGGGGGATGGAGAAGAAACCTCGGCATAGAAGATGGATACCGGGCGCATAGCTTACGAGAGAGAAAGGGGGAGGCAACGAGGGAGGGGGTAATCAAGCGGAAAAAAATCACGAATCCGCCGAAGGTTGTAACAAGGTTGGGCTGCAGAACATTGTCGGCGGACCTGGTGCGGCGGTGTCTTTGTCAATAGAGAAGAGCAGGGACGGGCATGGGGGGCATAACCGAGCTTCACCAAAAGATCAAAGGGAGGGGGCAGGCTATCTGGGTGGGGAGGAAGAGCGGGGGGGGTTCTGTGCCCTCGTTGGTCAAAGTCTGGACGAGAAACCTGGACCATCACGTAACTCGGGAGAGAAAGTGAAACAAATTCGAGGGGTGGGCCAACGTCAACGAGCTGATGGCGGCAAATAACAAGCTTCTTAAAGGGTCAGGGTCTCAAGTCAGCTGACGGTCGGGGAGGGGTCCTGGGGGGGGAGAGGAGGCGGGATACGGTGGCGACTATTCTCCTTATGAAAAAATGGGGGCCTTCATAAAAAATCTGAAATCTAATGGGCTTAATAACTCAAATCGTATCCTAAACAACATTATCATTATCAAGAAAGACTGAGGACTGGGGGGGGGATTTCCTATAGGAAGGAAATTCGAGAATGGGACAAATAAATTCTGGGCGATGATCGCCTGTTTATCCATTTATCTTAGTAAGGGGGTCTGTGGGGTCTAAAGGGGATCTGGTGGTTGGAAAGAGGGGGAAACAATGAGTTCTGCAGGGTTCGACGGTCTCTTGCCTGAAAAACAAAGTGAAAAAAAAGTAGACTGGAGGGAGATATCGGTCATAAGGGAGCCGGGACCTGGGCAAAAGGGGTACATCAAGGGGACTTACTGGGAGTATCCGCTACACAACAAATCACAGAGAACGTGGGTCCTCTAGCATGATGAAAGGGCGTTGTTTCAAGTCAGCGCGGGTCAGTTGGCGATAAACTCCCTGATCTAAAAAACATACTTGTCAGAACAGGGATCTGGAAGGGGTGGTGAATAAGGGGTAAGGCATGTTCCGGAGGGTTGGGGGGGCGCAAAGCTGAAGGGTATGCAGAGCAGGGGGAGCAAGAAGACAAGAAAAATAATGTTAAACATGGAATGGGAGGAGTGTAAAAAAAGAGGAGGCTGGCAAATGAAAACCACAACAACAATCGGAGGAGATGCAAAAACTCATCTCCTAGTAGATTCCTTCCCTTAGACCCGCCGGTAATGGGGCGCCCAGTAGGGACCCCAAAAAAGTGTCCACCCCCCCCCCCCCCCCCGACCAACAACACAAGGGGAGTCGGCTGGATTTTCTGGGTCATGTCCAGTGGGAGATCTTGGAAAGGAAGAAGAAAAAAAGAGGGAATTTCGATTAAATGGGACCTTATATAAAAAGGTCCGATCAAAAAGGTCTTAGGGGCAGAAGCACGCTCTTGAGTCCGCCACAGGATGCAAAAGCGGCGTCTTGCAAATTATAAGTTTTGTAACCTTCCGCGCAAGATTGGCGCGGACCCTCTAGTCTCCTGCGCAAGGGAAAAATTTTTAAAAGGGAACACAACCAAAGGCGAGAAGTCATAGGTCAGGGCTACCAGGACGTCGGGCTCAAATTGATCATGAGCTGAACTACCATATCAGGGAAGAGGGGAAAGGGTCAAAAACAATTGTAAACGTCGAAACGAAAGTAAAGGGGTCGTCAGCGGGTCCAAATATCCACTGTGGGATGAAAGAACCTCGGGAAGAATCAATTTAAACATTAAGGGAAGAACCAAAACGGAAAGTCATTAGATTGGTGTATTAGGAGGGGAACGTCTCGGTACACTTCTTGAGGGAAGGAAAGTGGGTAGCCTTGGGTAAACAGATGTGGCAGGGGCTCATCTCTTTATTAATAACGAGGAAAAATACTCTGAAGACATGGGGAGGTCGTCAGTCATGCAGGTCGCAGCTTAGACACCAGGGACAGAGATCACAAGAAGCAGCCTGAGATGGGTTAAGGTGGGACCTTTTCAGCCGAAACCGAGGGGGGAGGCGGAAAAACGTTGGTTTTTCAAAAAGAGCGATTAATTCTAGGTCAAGCGGATAGAGAAATATAGATCAGTTCAGATCTTCCAAAAAAAAGGCACATGCAACAGAGGAAGAAACCCAGGGGCACGACGTTGGAATACCTTCTTTGATCGAGGGGGGAAGGAGGGGGGGATGGGACTCATTCCCTGAAGGAGAGACCGGGCTCGAGAATTAGAAAGTAACGCCCTAAATGATAAAAAAGAAGTTATCGGAAAGGGGGGGCTCAAAACACACGACGTGAGCGAAACAGCGCAGGCTTTCAGTTCAAATGAGGGAGGAGGAGGGGGAAATTCTTATCTCCATGTGAATCAGCTGCGGAGAAGGAAAACGTGGCGCAAAAATGGAGAAGCGTCAGCTCCGGAAGGAACAGAAAGAACCAGATGGGGTGGATCGCTGAATTTGGCGCTAAAAAGCCACGGGGGAAAAAAGGGAAGCCGCAGAAGGGATTTCACCATCATTAGCAAGAGACCGACCTAGAATGGGAATGGTTTCATAGAACTCCAGCAGCAGAAGGGTGCAACAGCAGGGGTCAAGGGGTTGCTCTTCCTAGAGCGCAAAGAAAGCGTCGATCTCAGAGAGCTCCCATCAAAAGGACGTAAGAACTCGCCAAGCAATAAGAGGCGGACTTGGGGACTTAAGGGCCAGGAAAAGAACGGGAAATCTTGGAAACCCGAAGACCCCGAACGAAGCAATTCGATGTGAGGTTCAGGGACAAAGTTCACGGAAGGGCGCGGCATGTTCGGGAACAGGCAAAAGAGGCATAACTGGTTTTCGCTGGGATACGACGGGAAAAATGGTACAAAAAAAAGATGGGACAAACCATATAAATAACCAGAAAATACATGACATTACGTGGGCTAAAGGGGTTGGGAGCAAAACAGAAACCAAGCTTAGAGATGAAGGTACTAGGCGGATACAGTGAAAACATAAAACATCTAAGGGAGGGGGGAAAATGTGGGGAGGGCGTTACTTTAAGAGTAACAGCAAAAACCCCGGAAAAACACCTCTCCCCCCACACCAACCCAACCCACCCAAAGGAAAACCAAAAACCATGCGGTATGGAGACTTCAATAGAAGCCGCTAAGTGTTGAACACACTCGCCCTCACCGCGAAAAGGGGGAAGAAAATACTCACGTCTCTTTCTTATGGCCAGGAATAGGATGGGTCTTGGGGGGTGGATCTCCGGACGGGACAGGAAGAAACTGGCAGGCAGGGGAGGGATCTCCGAGTTTAAGGGGTTGTGGGAAGCTTTAAGTACACACATAGGGAAATAGAACTAGACCAACTCTCTCGAGGAGTTTTCATATCGCGACACACCGAGTGGGAACGCGACCAGGGAAATGGGGAGATAAGACATGGGTTTCGAGGTGGCTTAAAAATTGGGCGGAGGCTTAAAATTGCGGGAAAAGATAAAGATGTCAAGTGTAGAGGGGGGGTCTCCGGCTAAGTAATAACTGGAAGGACAATACCACCCAGCGCTCAACTCGAAATATAACACGTACCAGAGGAAATGTGGGAAAAAAAAAGGCGAGCGGAAAGCCGGAACGTAGCGGTACGGGAGGGAAACTGTCCTCATGGGATGGCAACACCGAGGGCTGTGGTGCAAAGGTGGGAGCGGAAGGGGGGAAGAATAATCCAATATCTTCTACTGTTCGAGTGGAGCAACAATGTCAGCGGGGAATCAGTTACTAGTTAATACCAACTAGTGAAAAGAGAAACATGTAGCAGGGAAGTTAGCTGTTAAGTGGCCGTTGGTGGGGTGGAACAGACCTCTAAGTAGCTAATCGCCGGGGACTGGTATTTTTTCACTCCATTAGTCTCAAAGAGTGTTCGTGGCAGCAATCGGCTTTACTATCGGACATCTTACGGATGGGAAGTCATTGGATTAAGCAGAAAGCAGGCCACGAAGCAGGCTGAGCGGGGCGAAGTGTCAGAAACGTCGGTCCTAACGGGGAACAGCTTGTAAGACCGGAGTTGCCAGTAAAGTTGGGTTGTGGAGGGGAGGGAAAAGAAAGAGGGGCTACGTCGTGAAAAATTCTCGCAAACCGGCTTCCTCTATGGGCGAAAAGGGGGAGAGAGCGAAAACACCGTAGAGCGATCGCGGCGATCTTCAACTCTTAGAGGTGCCTACTGTTGCCGAGGCAACACTGAAGTTTCGAAAACCAGGGGGAAAAAGGAGGGGGGGGAGTGGAATGCATGTGGGAAAAACGATTTCTGGTTCGGTTGTGATCTTTCTCTCTGGGGGGACTCTCGAAGAATGGGGGGGGGCCCGGGGAGGTGTCGTCGAACGGACAGGCAAAAGCTGGTATCTGTGTCCTAATCTCTAAGAGGGGAGCTCCGGCTGGCAAGAGGTGGGACTGGATCCAAAATCAGCACAGACGATCGAACTAGTTCGTCTTAAAGAGGAGATCCAAGGTGAGGAAAGAGAGGGGGGGGGGGATAAAGATTAAGGGACTCTCAAAGCGCTGCTAGTATCCTTTTTTGGGTCGGGGCAGTCGGAGAGGTCAAGGATTGAAATAGAGAAGGTAGGAGGACAGTTTCCTTGTCAGGCGGAATGGTCTTCAATTTGCTTTGAAAGCGATCACCAGGCAGGATTAATCCCGCTTGCAGCGGCCTCAAGAGAAAGTGTGAAGTGTGGGGTGGGTGGTTGGTTGGTGAGTGTTGTTGAGTGAAGGTGGGCAGAGAGGCAAATGTAAGAGAAATCTCGATCCGCTGTACTGGAGAAAAGGGTGACACCGGTCATAAGAGGACGTGTTGCAACAACGGGGTCGACTCAAGCACTGCAGAAAAAAGCTTCACATGGAGGGTGCAAAAGGAAGCAACGTCAAAAGAGGAGGGGGAGGGGGGGTGGGGGGGGTTTGTGGGGGGGGGGGGGGGGGGGTGGGTTGACTGCTCTCTGCACTGGGAGAGTCGATCATAAAGCGGAAGAGGAGGACAAGAGACGTGCAAAGTCTTGAAAAAAAGGGGGTCGTAAGAACCCCAGAGGGACAGCGCACATTCTTTTAACGGACAACTGGGAGGAAGCGCCGGTGGGCTATTCGCTGGAACGTCAAGAGAAGGCCCTTACTCTAAGTCGGCAGGGGGGACGTTATCTTAGAAGCCATTGGGAAAGGGCAAATCGAAAAGTGTATCTTTGTGGAAAGCTGGACCAGGTCTGATGTACGTGTGGTAAAGGGGAAAAATGGATCCTTGAAAAACGTTTTCCTGAGAAGGGGATCGGAGGAAAAGAGGACAAAGGGGGGGGGGGGAAACTGTCTGAATAAGCCGAATTCGGGGGAGGGGGATAACCGTTACACACTCACATAGTCAGGGCGAAAATGTCCATCGGCAGAGTGAAATTGAAAAGAGAGGAATGAAGGGACGCTACACCGCCAAAACTTATCAGCTGGAGGGGGACATAAGTCCGAACGGTCCACCGGTTGTCTAAAGGACCTTGAACAATTGGGGGGGGGGAATGGGACAGGAGGCTATCCGAGAATTTGTTTCCTCAGAAGCCGAGACCCGAATTTGTTTCAAAAATAGCGTACAGTTCCTCTTCAAAGCTGCGCAAAAAACAAGCAGGATCGCCATTGGCAGCAGAAAAGCTAAACGCCTCTATGGCGAAACCTTGCGTCGGAGGCAAGAGGCGTGGGGGGGGGGGCTTTAAAACCAGATAGGATCGAGAACCAAAAAAGACGCCAGACGAGGACCCGTGACACGTATAAAAAAGAGAAAAAAACAAGGTGCAAGCTTTCTTCAGGGAAGTGTAAGGTAGGGATCAGCGTCGTCTCGCAAAGGGGATTCGAGAATTGAAGGAATCGGCGCTAGGCCTGCAGGAGGAGGGGAAAGGGTACTTGGGGATCCTACCCGTCCGAAAGGGACATGGAAAGGTTAAAAGGCCCATACAAAAAGAGTACGAGGCAGAAGGACGTCGACCACAAGCTAAGAGTGGAAAGCGGGCCCAGAGATAAAGGGGGGAGCTCAGATTGAAGTTAACGAAAATATCAGAAAGAGATAAGCTCATTCTGAGTTTCGGTAGGCGATCTGGGGTGGCTTTAGAAAAAAAATCGCGCCGGGTAATTTTCACTGTCCTCAGAAGTTTGGCTATGGCTGAAGAGAATTATTAAAACTCTCAGCGGGGGAACGAGAGGGGTCTACGATCAAGATCGGAGAAAATGGAGGAAAACAAAGATGACCAGTAAATGCGGAAAATTAAAAAAAAAAAAAAAAAAAAAAAAAAAAAAAAAATTGGAAACTCTTGTCCATTCGTGATCGGGGAAGACCGGGGCAAAGAGGTGAAGCCTAGGCTGCGGCGAGAAAGTGGCCACAGAGCTTGAGAGCGGTGTACACGCAGAAGGGCACTCCGTCGAAAAAAATGAGTAGGACAGTAACGGAAGAGTTGAAAACAGAAACCAAACAAACCAAAAAAAAAAAAAAACCGAAAAACAACCCTCGCTCATGAAGTCCTGCACAAAGAATCAAGAAGGGTGATAGGGGGGGGACGAAAAGGGCTCAAAAAGTCCCGGGGAAAGAGGAAGGGAAATAATGACTATTAGGACCGCGCGACGAGAATCCGAACTGGTGAAAGGTGCACTCGTCGAGAAGGTCTTGCGACAGAGGAAGGAAGACAAGCCGCCTCAGGCAAAAAGGGGGGGAAATTCCGCAAGGGAAGAAAGCGATAGGGTCCACGTGTAACATCGGATGGTTTGCAGGGATACAAGGACAGTCTGGGGAACAGTGCAGTGGATGATCAACTCAAAAGGTCCGCCGGAGATGTGAAACGAACAACACATGTAAACCCTTAAGCGAAAGAGGAGAGGCACAAGAATATTTGCAGAGAAAGCCATTGGGCTTGGGGACAGAACTAACGCACACACTAGTCAGTGCAGACGGACAAGGGTCAATTGTTGGCAGGAGGCCAGAAGGGGAAGAAACGGAAACGACTCAAGTCCGCGCATCTCAACTAGAGTGAGGAGACGATAGGAAGAAGTCGCAAAGACGCTGATGATGACAATATCGCGGATTCGTAGTGGCAAAAAGAAAAAACATGGCCGGGAGCCCAAATTCTAAAACGAAAAAAAGAGGGGCTCTGGAAAGCCGCTTGAACGCGGGTCGACGACCGAAACTGGGCCACCGTCGCCCGCTCGCCGAAAAGGGGGCCGGATCAGTGGTCGGAAAGGAAAGAGAATGAAGGGGGGTCAACGCCGAAGGGCAAACCAGACCGAGAAAAGGGGGAATGGTTGACGCAAAAGGGCGATCTACTAGCGGTATTTCCTTGAAAGAAGGAACTAGGTACAGGGACAAGGTGTTGAAGAGATCCAGGAGACGGTATTAACTACACCGTCAATGAGGAAGAAGAGAAGGGTTGGGCACAAAAAAACCCCGAGATTGTCGATAAGAACAGGCGGCAAGCCAGTATGGTGTTTTGTTGGTGTTGTGTGGGTGGGGGGGGTGGGGGGTGGGGGGGGGGGGGGGGGGGGGGGGGGGGGGGGTTGTGGGGGGGGGGGGGTGTGGGGTTGAGGAAAGGTCCTCTCCGAGACTTCGCCGAGGGGAAACTTTCTGATACCAAAAAACCCGAGTGATAAACTAGGGGGAAAAGCGCGGGGTTTAGACGTCCCCTATGAAAAGGCTGGGAAACTCGCCGCCGCGAGAGAGGATGGGATATTGAG